>WNFA01003455.1_pt1 | contig 15676 bp, 20 predicted proteins | sample 5400481 | NCBI WGS metagenome assembly WNFA01 (sample SAMN13153340, study PRJNA577476) | soil metagenome | isolation source: 120 cm saprolite under Douglas fir tree site 2 hole 1 replicate 2 | place: USA:California | collected 2015-04-18
CGAAGCCCGCACGAGCCGCATCGTCATCGGCAACAACGTCTATATCGGCGGCGGCACGACGGTGGATTGCGTCGACAGCATCGAGATCGGCGACGATGTTCTCATTTCCTATCATTGCCTGCTTCTCGATTCGGATGGTCACAGCACGGACCTCGACAGCCGGCGCTCGGAGCTGCCGCGGTGGAAGGAGAGCGGGGGGCGCAACTGGGCGGCCGCGTCGACGAGACCGATCAGGATCGGCAATGGTGCATGGCTCGGGGCGCGCACCATCGTCCTGAAAGGCGTCGAGATCGGCGAGGGAGCGGTCATCGGCGCCGGCAGCGTCGTCACCCGAAGCATTCCCGCCTACACGCTTGCGGGCGGCAATCCCGCGCGGATCATTCGGCCGCTCCGCGCCGGCGACCGGCGCCGGATCGGGTCGTAGCCGCATCTTGGCGCCAATGGAAACCCGCAACCGATGGGCATGACGGTGAAGGACGTCGTCCGCCAGTTCTGTCCGCCGATCCTTTGGTCCGGCGCCGCGGCGTTGAGGCGGCGGGCGGTGTCGGAGCCGGGGCCGTTGCCGGCGCGGCGTGCGGCGGGGGCGAGCCCGAGCGAGCAGGATCTCGCCATCTACTGGGATGAGGAATGGGCGGAGATCCTCGAGCATTGGGGAGAAGGCAATGCCTGGAGCGAGATACAGCTGCTCATGATGAATTGCCGCGGCAAGGTTCTCGATGTCGCCTGCGGCACCGGCCGGACGATGAGCATCCTCGCTCGCTTCGCCGATATCGAGATCACCGGCTGCGACATCTCGGATATGCTGATCGGCAAGGCGCGCGATCGCGGCATAGATCCGGAGCGCCTGGTCCTGGGCGACGCGACGCGCATGGCGTTTCCCGACAATTCATTCGACTATGCCTATTCGATCGGCTCGCTCGAACATTTTACCGAAGATGGCCTCGCCAAGGTGATCGGCGAATGTTGGCGCGTGACGACGCGGTCATCCTTCCATATGGTTCCCATCGCGCGAGACGGCCGCGACCACGGCTGGATCAAGACCACGCAGAGCTACTTCAACAACTCGGTCGAGTGGTGGTGCGGCAAATTCGGCGCGCGCTATGACACCGTGCAGGTACTCGATTCGAGCTGGAGCGATGCGATCTCCGTCGGCAAGTGGTTCGCCTGCGTGAAATCCACAGGGCCGGCGACATAAAGAGCAGGACGGTTTATATGCTCAAGCAGATGCTCCGTCGCCTGTCGGCCGACGCCCCGGTGAAGGATCAGGCGCCGCCCGCGCCGGCCGACCGGATCGAGAATGCGGTGCCCGCCATGTGCTTCCGCACCGCGGGCAGCTGGTACCCGCCGCTCATGGTTTCGGCGGCGATGATCGGCGCGGAGGCACGGCAGCGTCGCCGGATCGAGGCGGCCCGGGCCCTGCTGCTGCGCCTGACGCCCGACGACTACGCCCGCTTCATGGCGGATTATTATGCGCAGGGCCTGGCGCGGTTCGGCGATGCCTGGGTCTTCGCCGATATCGTCACCGTGCTGCTCGCCCTGACGGAATGGCTGAAGCCGCGGCGCTATCTCGAAGTGGGCGTGCGGCGCGGCCGCAGCGCGTGCGCGGTGGCGAGCCTGGCGCCGACCTGCAAGCTGGCGCTGTTCGACATGTGGGTGGAGAACTACGCGGGCATGGCGAACCCGGGTGCCGATTTCGTGCGCGCCGAGCTGGCGGGGGTCGGGCATCGCGGCGAAGCCGTGTTCGTCGACGGCAACTCGCATGAGACCCTCAAGCGCTATTTTCGCGACAACCCGGGCGAGGTCTTCGACCTCATCACCATCGACGGCGACCACAGCGAGGCCGGCGCGACCGAGGACATTCGCGACGTGCTGCCGCATCTGGCGATCGGCGGCGCGCTCGTGTTGGACGACATCGCCCATCCCGCCCATCCCGAGCTATCGCGAGTGTGGCGGCAGGCGATCGTGAGCGAGCCGCGATTCTCGAGCTGGATGTTCGACGGGGTCGGCTACGGCGTGGGCTTCGCGCTGAGGAAGTGGTAGCCGCCAACATCATGAAGGCTCTCGTCACCGGGGCGCACGGCTTTCTCGGCCGCCATGTCGCGCGCGGCCTGGCCGAGGCGGGGTGGCGCGTCACCGGCATCGGGCATGGCGACTGGCCGGCGGCGGCGCAGCGCAGCTTCGGCCTCGCCGCGTGGCGGACGGCCGACATCACCGCCGAAGCGCTCGCCGGTGTCGGCGATGTCGACCTCATCGTGCATTGCGCGGGCGGCGGCTCGGTCGCGGCGTCGCTCGCCGATCCGCCGGCCGATTTCGCGCGCACCGTCCAGACGACCGCGGCGGTCCTCGATTTCGCCCACCGGCGGGCGCGGCCGCCGCGCATCGTCTACCCCTCGAGCCCGGCGGTCCATGGCGCGAGCGCGGGCGGCGTCATGCGCGAGGACAAGGGCCGCGACCCGATCTCGCCCTATGGCCTGCACAAGAAGATGGCGGAGGATCTCTGCCGCTTCCATGCCGCGCAATACGGCATCCCCGTCGCCATCGTCCGGCTGTTCTCGGTCTATGGCGCGGGACTGCGCAAGCAGCTCTTGTGGGACGCCTGCAACAAGATCGCCGCCGGCGATGCGATGTTCGCCGGCACCGGCGACGAGGTGCGCGACTGGCTGCATATCGACGATGCCGTGGCGCTGCTCCTCGTCGCGGCGGAGAAGGCCGCTCCGGCCTGCCCGACGGTCGATGGCGGCACCGGGATCGGCACGGCGAACCGCGCGGTGCTGCAGGCGCTGTGCGATCTGCTCGACCGCGGCGCGGCGGATCCGCCGCGCTATGTCGCGGATATCGCGGCGGCGCGGCGCTGGGGCTGGGAGCCGCGCCGCGCGCTCGCCGACGGGCTCGGCCTCTACGTCCGCTGGTTCAAGGAGCAGGCCTGATCCCGTGTCGGCTTCGCCGATCGTTGGCGAGAGGCGCCGCACGGCAAGGCGAGCGCAATAGGCGCCCGGCCCCGGCTTGATTTATCGCGGCCATCCCGGTAGACCGAGCCGCGCCGTCCCCGTCGTCTAGAGGCCTAGGACATCGCCCTTTCACGGCGGTAACACGGGTTCGAATCCCGTCGGGGACGCCAGCGGTCGAGCAACGGTACGGCTTCGCCCATTCCGCGGCACGTTTTTTCTACCCTTTGCTCCTTTAGAGAACTACGTTGAGATGCCGGGCACATGTTCAAATGCGCCCAGGCGCGGGGGAGGGATCGATCGAAGGCCGAGGACATGCGTGGGCTTTGTTCGCTGGCGGCATGGCTCGCCCTCCTCGCGACCGGGACCAGCGCAGCGGCGCAGAGCCGCGTGCTCGAGGCCGACCTCGCCTGGGAGACGCTGGCGAGCCTGCGGGCCAAAGGGTTCACGCTGCAGGATCTCGGCGCGTTTCCGCCGGTCCTCACCATGGATGGCGCGCAGCCCCGCCAGATCTATCGCGCCTACAGCCCCGATCGGCGCCAGGTCGTCGACTGCCTGGTGTGGGATGGAGGCGCGGCGTCGCGCTGCTGGATCGTCAGCGATCACCGCGGTTAGCGGCGCTCTCCAAGCCATTGCTCGTGAAAGGTTCCCGGCCGCGGCGGCGGCCCGCAACCGCGCCCGGTTGAACCGAACGGCAAGCGGCCTTGTTGATGAGGTAGCGTCAATCGCGCGGTCTCACGAGGACACGACATGATCAGAGCAATCGGTCTCGCCTTGGCAGTGTCGGTGGCGGCGGTTTCGCTGGCGAACGCACAGCCCTCGCCGCCCTATCCCGTCTACGACACCAGCGGCTACGGTCTCTCCAACGCCGGCATCCCGCCCGGGCCCTATCTGAAGCTGGGCGGCGGATACAGCATGGGAGCAAGCTCCCGCTTCGACAATTCCTATGTCGCCGGAGCGGGGTTGGGCTACCGCTTCTTCCCCTTCTTCCGCAGCGACATCACCTTCGACTATCGCGGCGATTTCAAGGACAATGATTTCGGCGGGGCGAAGTTCCGCAACTGGTCGGCGATGCTGAACGGCTATGTCGATTTCAACCTCCCCTTCATCCGCCCGCTGATTCCGTACATCGGCGCCGGCGCCGGCATCGCCCAGAACAAGATCAACGGCACGACCGTCAACGTCACCGGCGGCACCGTGAACAGCATCACCGGCAGCACCAAGGACCAGTTCGCCTGGCAGGCCATGGCCGGCGGCTCGTTCTATTTCAGCCCGGCGCTCGCGCTCGACGTCGGCTACCGCTATTTCCATGGCGGCAAGGCGGAAGGCGGCGTCGTAACCGGCTTCCCGACGCGCACCGGCGATTTCGACACGCACGAGATCGTCGGGTCCCTGCGCTTCGGCTTCTGAACGCCGACCCTCGACCAAAAAAGCCCCGGCCCAGCGGCCGGGGCTTTTCTTTTGCGCTCGGCGTGCGCGCGGCCGCCTGGTTTCATTCCGGCGCCAGCCCCGGAACTGTGGCGCGAGCCGGCCCGTTGGCTCTCGGGGACGGCGTCCTCGTCGATCGCCGACCGGAGGGAAACATGCTGTACTGGGCTGTGGTTTTTCTCGTCGTCGCGCTGGTTGCCGGCGCGTTCGGATTCTTCGGCATCGCCGGCACGGCGGCCTATATCGCCAAGGTTCTGTTCTTCGTCTTCATCGTGATCTTCGTCGTGTCGCTGCTGACCGGCATGGGGCGGCGGCGGTTGTAGCCGAGGCGGCGGCGCGGCTCAGCCCGGCCAGCCATGCGGGCGGCCGGCGAGCCACGCCGCGCCGCTGGCATAGAGCCGCTCGACCTCGGGCCCCTTGAGCCCGGGCATGTCCCTCTTCACCCGGTAGCCGACGCGGGTCTGCAGATAGGCGAGGTGACGGTAGCCCTCGGGGAACTCGGCCAGGAGCTTGGCGTCGAGGGCGAGCTTGGCGGCGGGATCGACCGGATCGAGCCGGTCCTTCTCATAGATCGGCTGGCGCAGCACGATGCCCCAGCGCCCGTTCCGCTCCTCGAGGAAATCATAGAACCGGCCGGTGCAGACCACGTCGCACAGGACGCCGTCGACGGGGGCGCGTTGCATGATCTGCATCTTGGTCTGCGCCACGGCGCGCGGGCCGGCAAGCTCGACCGCGCTGCCGCCGAGAAAATGGAGAATGCTGACGCCGCGCTCCCAACCCTCGCGGCTCACCTCGATGAAGCGCTCGGCCGGGCCCTGGAACCACGTGGCCATCATCCAGCCATCCTCGTGCCACGCGGTGCGGAACGCCTCCCAATCGCCGCGGTCGCGCCAGATGGCCCAGTTCTCGACGACTTCGCGGACGCGCAGCTTTTGCGCCATCTCTTCCATCATGCAGGATCCTCCGCCGCGGCAGGTGCCCCGTGATCGCGCCGCGGCGCTAACGCCCGCGGCGCGGGAAGCTCGGCCGCGACGGCGACGTCAGCGGTGCGGCACGCTCGTCCTTGTGGCGGAAATTGATGCGGCCCTTGGTGAGATCGTAGGGCGTCATCTCCACCGTGACGCGGTCCCCGGTGAGAATGCGGATGCGATTTTTTTTCATCTTGCCGGAGCTGTAGGCAAGCGTCTCGTGGCCATTGTCGAGCCGCACGCGGAAGCGCGCATCGGGGAGCAGTTCGATCACCGTGCCGTCGAATTCGATCAGATCTTCCTTGGCCACCGAAAGCTCCTCGAGAGAATGCGGGCAACCGCGCTGCAACAGCGGCGGCCAATCGCGTTTCGGCGGGACCGGGTCCGGGATCGGCCGTGACGACGAGGGCCGGCCCAAGCGAAATGGCGCCCCCAAAATAGGCTCCGGCGATCAAATTGCAACAGCCCGCTCCGACCGTCGCTCGGCCGCTCAATACGTGACGGCGTGCCCCCCGCCGGCTCCTGCGCCGCCCAGCTCGGACAGGACGCGCAGCAATTGGATGACCAGGCGGCGCAGCCGCTCATCCTCGATCGCCATGACGCCAAGCAAATGGCGCTGCAGCTCGCTGTCGGCGGCTGTCGGCGTCGCCGCGTCCGACACGGCGTGGTCGAGGTTGCGCGTGTCGGCGCCGTCGAAGAAATGCTGCGGTGCGACGCCCAGCGCCGCCGCGAACTCATAGAGGCGGCTGGCGCTGACGCGGTTCTCGCCCTGCTCGTATTTCTGCACCGATTGAAAGCTGATGCCGACCAGCTTCGCCAATTCGCTCTGGGTCAAGCCGCGGACGACGCGCTGAGCGCGAATGCGCGCGCCGACATGGACATCGATCGGGTGCGGTCCATCGACCATGATCGTGCGCTGCCGGTTCCGAGTGCGGGCGGGAGATGGGTTCGTCGCGTGCATGATGATTGCCCCCAGTGCCCCGTGGTCACCGGCAAGTCTATTCTCAACCGGCGATTGCAGCAATGCTCGCCGCACCGTGTCACGCGGGAAAACCCGCGCGCTCGCGCTGCAGCGCGGCGAACTCCTGCGCGGTGCGCGGCCCGTAGGTAGCGAAGCCGGGTGCGCCGCGCTCGGCGAGCTTGCGCCGGCCGATCGGATCGGCCGCGGCCCGGCGCAGCGCGGCCGCGGGGTCGACGCCATAGACCTTGGCGCCGCTGAGGCCGAGGATTTTGGCCTTGAGCTGCGGCGTCAGCGGCGGATAGCCGTGGCGCTCGCTCAGGCGATCGTCGATGGCGAAGCTGCGGAAGGCCTGGAGCTGGTCCTGCGGCGAGCCGTACCAGATCGAATCGGTGCCCCACAGCACACGGTCCTCGCCGACATGGCGCAGCAGCTTGCCCAGCGCATGCGCCGCCGCGGTCGGGTCGCGCATGAGGAAGCGCCACGTGCTGCCGAGCTCGGCATAGACATTGCTGTTGGGCGCGATGCCGTTGTCGATCAGCGACTTGACCAGGCTGCCGATGCCGCGCTCGGCATGCGCCGGGTCGAACGGACCCTCGCGCCGGCCGATCTCGAAGCCCGAATGGTAGATGATGAAGCGGATGTCGGGATAAAGCCGCGCGACGCGGCCGACATCGACGCAACTCGCGTAATGCTCGGGCATGCCGGCGAAAGCCAGGCCCTTGTGGATGCAGATGGTGCGGATGCCGAGGGTCCGCGCCTGCTCGATGAAGGGGAGGCCGACCCGCGGGTCGTCGAGATACCAGCCCTCGCCGCGCGGGCCCCATTGCGTATAGACCTTCCACGCGGCGATCGGCCACTCGCGCGCCACCCGCGCCATGGTGTCCAGCGGCTTGGTCTCGGGCGCGTTGGGAATGACCATGCCGTGCAGCAGCAGGCGATCGCTGCCTTTGAGCGCGCGGACGAGCTGTCGCGTGCGCTGCGCCTCCTCGAGCGAGAGCGGGTTGTCCTCGGGCAGCGCCGGCACGAAGCTCAGCACCGCCATGTGCGTATCGCTGTCGACGAAGACCTCCTTGATGAAACGCTCGGCCGAGAAGCAGGCGACCGGGTCCGCCTCGCCGCAAGCGCCCCCAGGGAGGCTCGCCAGCGCCTGCTCCCAGATTCGGGCGTTGCGCCGCTGCCGCCAGGCGCCGACCGGGTTCACCAGATGCGTCTGTATATCGAAGATGAACTCGCGGCCGGAGAGCGTCTCGCCGGCCGCCGCCGGCTCGAATGCCGCTTCCTCGGGCAGGACGAAGCGACCACCGGCATTGCCGCGCGCGGCGAAAGCGGCGTCGAGGGTGAGCAAGGTGGTCGCCGCGCCGCACAACCCGGCAAGGAAGCGGCGCCGCGGCACGCCGGTGCGGCGCGCATGCTCGGCGATGCGCGCGGCGGCAAGGCGCTTGGCGGCGCGAATGCCGGCATCGACGGGTACCGGGTGGAACTCGCCGTTCGAAGTCGCGTCGATCTTGATCGGCAATGTTCCGACGCGCTCGGTCATCGCGGCACCTATGGCGCAGGCGCGCCCGTCAGCCGGCACCCGGGCCGGGCGCGCCGTGAATCCATCCGCTGGTCGCCGGGGCTCGCCCGTCCAAGCGGTGAGCCCGCGCGAATTGCGCTAGTCCTCGAGGACGAAGGTCACATCCATCGTGACCCGGAATTCCTCGATGCGGCCGTTATGCACCTTGGCCTTCTGCTCGACGACGTGGAGGCCGGTGATGCCGCGCAAGGTCCGGCTGGCGCGCTCCAGCCCGCCGCGGACGGCGTCGTCGAAGCTGCTCGAGGATGCCGCGGTGATCTTGCTGACGCGTGCAACGCTCATGTCGTCCTCCCTTGCTCGAAGGGCCAACAATGGACCCTTTGTCGATAATGACATGGGGATGGGGCGGCACGCTATGGAAGAGGCATTGCGCCAGCGCGAGGCATAATTCTCGCGACGGCAGCGTTGAGCTCAAGGAGCGGAGCGCGATGCCGCGGCAGGGGCCACGCCGAGCGCGGCGAGCGCCTGCTCCGCCGCGGCGCGCCCGGTGAGGTAGCCGCCATGCGCGGTCGAGAAATAGTCGGCCGAGCATGCCTCGCCGGCGAAGAACAACCGGTCGTCGACCGGGCGCGCCAGGATCGCGCGATCGCCGGCATGGCCCGGCAGCGCGTAGGAATAGGAGCCGCGGGCGAGCGGATCGCCCCACCAGGCCGAGGCGGCGAGCGGCTCCAGGCGCTGGCGGATGGCATTGCCGAAGATGCCGGCGAGCTCGTCCCGCGCGAAAGCGGTCATCCCCGCCTCGCCGTCGCGCTCGAGCGCCACCGCGAGCTGGCCGCCGAAATAGCCGGCGATCATCGGCCAGCCATGCGGGCGGAGCTGGTAGCTTCCGGTGGCGGTCCTATCGGGCGAGCCGAGCACATGATGGTCGACCGGAAATTCGCCCAGCGGGCCGCTCAGCGCGAGGAACAGCTTGTTGGCGATGCCGAGCGGCAGGCCCTGCGCCGCCGCGATCTTGTCGGGAAGCGCCGGCGTGAAGCGGATGGCCTCGGCGGCGAGCACGGTCGTGGGCACGGTGACGATGACGGCGCGGGCGCGCAGGTCGCCGCGGCTGGTGCCGATTGTGATGCGGGCGGTGCCATGGTCGATGCGCTCCGCGGCGGTGCCGAGCCTTACCGGCACCGCCGCGCCATAAGCGGCGATCAGACTGCCGTAACCCTCGAGGACCCGCCAGTTGATGCCGCTGTCGGCATAGCGCGCATGGTCCTGGACCGAGAGACGGTCGAGCTCCACGCCATTGGCCCAGGTGCTGATCGCGTTGATCAACGGGCTCCAGCGGCCGTCGGACGGCAGCAGCGCGCTCGCCGGGAGATCGTCCGGCGCCGCCGCCGCCTGGTCGAAGCGCCGGTCGAATTCGGCGTAGACGCGCGTCCACTCGTGCTGCGCCGCGAGGCCGCGACTGCGAGCGATCCGGCTGCCCCAATCCGGCAGGTTGCGGTCGATCGAGAAGCCCATCGCCTGCGCGATGGCGGTCCAGGGGTTGCGGTCGGCGGAGTGCAGCCACTCGCAGCCGAGATCGACGGGCTGGCCCGTGCGCGTCGGCACCGTGCGCGCCCGGCCGCCGATGCGATCGCGCGCCTCGACCACCAGGACCGAGACGCCGCTCTCGGCCAGCCGGTGCCCGGCGGCGAGGCCCGCCGCGCCGGCACCGATGACGAGCACGTCGAGGTCGCCGTGCGATCCGCCCATCCCCTCTTGCGCCTCTTGCCTGATCCGGTGGCGACGCATATAGGGGCGCTTCCTGCCTCGCAACAGGAGCGGCGACCATGGAGGAAACGGGCGAGCGCGACCGCGCCCCGGCAGCGAGCGTCCTGGAGGACAACACCGACGCGACCCTGTCGCGCTTGTTGGGCGGCAGCCTGCAGGCGGCGACAATGCGGATGGTGATCTACCTTGCCGTCCTGTGCGCGATCGCCGCGACGGTCGCGACGCTGATCTAGGAAGCTCAGCCGCTCGCGGCGTGGACACGCCACGCCATGCCGGCCGGCTCGCTGCGCCGCCACTGCTCCGGCGCTGCCCCTCCGCCATACCGCCGCCACAGCTCGCGGAAATGCGGCTCGCGCTCGAGCAGCTCGGCGGCGCTGCCGACATCGAGGACGCGGCCATCCGCCATGAGCACGATGCGATCGAAGCGCTCGAGCAGATGCAGGCGATGGAGCGACGAGACGATGCAGGCGTCGCGCAGCGCCGCGAACAGGTTGGCATAGACTTCGGCCTCGGTGGCGGGATCGAGGCTGCTGGTCGGCTCGTCGAGCAGGATGAGCGAGCTGCTCCGCGCCGCCAGGATGGCGCGCGCCACGGCCAGGCGCTGCTTTTGCCCGCCGGAGAGGTTGAGCCCGCGCTCGGCGATCTCGGTGGCAAGACCGGCGGGCAAGGACTCGACGACCGGCGTGAACATGGCGAGCTCGCAGGCATGGCGGATCGCCGCCGGATCGCAGTCGATGCCGAGCGTCAGATTGTGGGCGATGCTGCCGGCGAAGATCTCGGGATCCTGCGGCGCCAACGTGGCGATGGCGCCGAGATCGGCGACGGCCGGGCGGCCTCTTGCCGTCGATGACGAAGCTCGCGCCATCCGCCCGGTATAGGCCGGCCAGGACGCGCAGCAGCGTGCTCTTGCCCGAGCCGCTTTCGCCGACGAGGGCAATCCGGTCGCCGCGGCGCAGCGTCAGCGACACGTCGCGCAACGCCGCCGGGCCGCGCCGCTCGCCGCGATAGGCGAAGTCGAGCTTTTCGATGCGGATCTCCCGCCAGGCCGGCACCGCGGCGGCGGATGGCGGGCGTGCGGCGGCCGCGGTGATGAATTCGGTGCAGCGCAAATCGGTCTGGTAGCCCACCAAATCCTGGTAGTTCCCGGCCATGTTGCCGACCACGCCGCCCACCTGCTGCGCATACTGAAAGACCATGACGGCGCTGCCGAGCAGCACGGCCTCGCCATGGCGCCAGGCGAGCCAGACATAGAGCACGACCAGCCCGCACCTGATGCCGTTGTTGAGCAGATCGATCGCGCACCATTTGGCTTCGTTGAGCACGATGCTGCTGCGCAGCGGCGCGAAGACGGCGCCGAGCCGCGCCGCGACCAGGCGCCGCGTCGGCTCCGCCAGGCGCAGCGTCAGCACCGTCGCGATATTGCCGAGGCAGTCGACGAGCGACGCCGCGTAGCGCGCCTGCGCCTGGTTCTGCGCGCGGTTGAGGCGGATCATCACCCGATCGAAGCGGACGAGTATGAGCGCGATCAGCGCATAGCTCACCAGCGCGGCGATGCCGGTCGGCAGCGAGAGCAGGAATATCGCGGCGATCGGCCCGACCAGGCTCACCGTGTTCTGCAAATAGACGAACTGGTTCTGCGCGAAGCCGAAGAGGGCGCTGCCCGACTTCTGCACGCGCTCGATGGTTTCGCCGGAATGATGGTGCTCGTGCCAGTCGAGCGGCAGGCTGGTCACTTTGACATAGAGCGTATCGGCGAAGCGCTCGCGGATGCGGATGGCGACAAAGCGCTCGAGCACGCGCGCCGGGCCGTGCAGCGCCCAGCTCGCGACGCAGGCGAGGAAGATGAGCGCCATGTCCCGCGCCGCGGCGCCGAGCGCCTCGTCGCCCTTGGCCTGCATGGCTTCGACCGCGGCGCCGGACAAATAGGGGATCGCCAGCTTCAGCGCCTGCGCGACGATCAGCAGCGTCATGAACAAGACCACGCGGCGCTGATCGCCGGCGGCATAGTGCCAGAGCGTGCGGTAGAGCCCGGCGGGTTTCTTCCCGCGTCCATCAGGTGCTTGCATTGCCATGACCGGAGCTAAGCCTCGGGGCGGTTAGCGAAGCGCTAATGAGCCGCTCGCTCGCGGAAATTTTTTCGTGAGTCGGTGCGACGCATTGGCTAGGAAGCAGGCGTCACAAGCTTGGCGCGCGATGCCCGATCCGGAAAAAGTCGCCGAACACATCCGCGAGACGGCCCAGGCGGAGATCCTGCCGCGCTTCCGGCTGCTCCGGCGCGAAGATATCCGCGAGAAGGGGCCCGGCGACTTCGTCACGCTCGCCGATCTCGAGGCCGAGCGGCAGTTGACGCTGCGGCTGGGCGCGCTGTTGCCCGGCTCGGTCGTGCTCGGCGAGGAGGCCGCGGCGCAGGATCGCGGCCGCTTCGCCCTGCTTGCCGGCGAAGCGCCGGTCTGGGTGATCGACCCGGTCGACGGCACGGCGAATTTCGCGCGCGGCCAGCCGGGATTTGCCGTCATCGTCGCCTTGATCGAGCGCGCCGCCGTGCGCGCGGGCTGGATCTACGATCCGCTCGCCGACACCATGGTGATGGCCGAGGCGGGGAGCGGCGCCTGGGCGGCGGGCCAGCGGCTCGCGACCGCCGCCGAGGTGCCGCCCTCGGAAATGGTCGGGGCGGCTTATGGCCGCACCAAGTCGGGGCCGCGCGCGGCACAGGCATTGGCGGCGAGCGGGCGCGTCGGCGCGGTGCGCAACCGCGGCTGCAGCGGGCTCGAATATCTCGACATCGCGCTTGCCCGCGCGCACTACTCGCTGCATTCGCGCTCGCTGCCATGGGATCACGCGGCGGGAATGCTGATCACCGCCGAGGCCGGCGGCGTCGCCGCTTTTCTCGATGGCTCACCCTATGATCCGCGCATTACCGATCGCCCCGTGCTCGCCGCGGCCAGCGCGGCGGGATGGGGGACAGTGCGCGAGGTCGTCGGTGCGCTAGCTTGAGCCAAAGGATATCGGCTCAGGACGGTTCGCAAATTTGGGAGAAACAGCGCCGAGCGCGACGCCGCGCCGGCGCTTCTGAGCCGCCGGCCTCGGTGCGCTCAGCTGGGGAAGACGCGCCCATTGTTGGTTCGTTAACCACGCGCAATGAATAAATGCACAGGCCGCGTCGCAGTTGCGCGGCCCAACGGATGCGGTTTCACCAAGCAGCAGGATGGAGCGGGGATGAGTCGCGATTGGAGGGGATGGCTGGTTGCGCTGGCATGGCTGGTGCCTGGGGCTGCTGCGGCGCAGACGTTGCCGGGCTGGGAGATTGGTCCCGAGGCTTACTACTACGCCTATCGCGAGCCAAATCTGATGCACCAGATCGGCCCCGCTGTCGGCGTCAACGCCAGCTACACCTACAAGGTCGGCACTGCGTTCCTGACGGCCAACGGCATCGCCGACGTCGGATATGTGAACTACAAGTCGGACGGGACCGGCAACCTCAACGGCAAATGGGACTTCACGGGCGATTTCCGGCTGCTGGCCGGGGCCGATGTCATGCGCAACGATTGGTTCGGTGTTTCGCCCTTCACCGGCCTCGGCTATCGCGTGCTGTTCGACATGTGGCGCAACCGAGCGACAACCACGGGCGCGGTCGGCTACGATCGCCTGTCGCAGTATTTCTATATCCCCGTCGGGCTCGGCTTCAGCTTCGTCGCCGGGAATTGGATCTTGCGGCCAACCGCCGAATACGACTACCTCGTCCGCGGCAAGCAAGTCTCGTACCTGTCCCAGGACGGAGCCAATGGCGATTTGACCAATAAGCAGACGCACGGCTATGGCTTGCGCGGCACGCTGCTCGCCGAGACCGGGACGCCCTGGGGACGGATCGCCTTCGGTCCATTCGTGCGCTACTGGAACATCGGCGAGTCGAAGCCGGCTTTCGTCACCTTCGCCGGCGTGCCGGTTGAAGGCTTCGAGCCGCACAACAAGACGCTGGAGGCCGGCGCAACCCTGCGCTTCCGCTTCTGAGGGCCCGCTCCGGCGCGGCACAATCCGGTTGGCGAGGGGCGCCGGCGCTCCTATGGTGAGGGCGCCCGAACAGACACCCTCCCGGATAAGCCAACGCCGTGGCGCGCGGATACAATATCGGCCGAGCGATCCTCTACATGGCGCTGGCGATGGCACTGCTGCCGTGCCTCAACGCCTCGGCCAAGTATCTCGGCCGCAGCTATTCCACGATCGAGATCGTCTGGGCGCGCTATGCCGGCCACTTCGCCTATATGGTGGTCGCCTTCTTTCCGCGCCGCGGGCTCGCGCTCTTCGCGACGTCGCACCCCTGGATTCAAGTCTTGCGCTCGGCGCTGCTGCTGAGCGCCACCGGCGTCTACTTCACGGCGCTGCACTACACCGACCTCCCCACCGCGGCGATCATCAGCTTCGTCTCGCCCTTCATCATGATCGCGCTCGCCGCCCTCACTCTCGGCGAGACGGTGGGGCCGCGGCGCTGGGCGGCGGTCGGCGTCGGATTTCTCGGCGCGGTCTTCATCCTGCGCCCGGGCTTGGGCGCGGTGCCGCCGGCGTCTTTCCTGGTGCTCATCAGCGCCGGGTGCAACGCGCTCTACCAGGTGCTGACGCGCAGCCTTGCCGCACGCGATTCCGCCGAGACCTCCAACACCTATATCGCCGTGGTCGGCTTCGTGCTGACGACGCTGCTGGTGCCGTTCTTCTGGCAGACGCCGCGCTCGCTGCTCGACATCCTGCTGTTCGTCGGCCTCGGTCTCTTCGGCGGCTTCGGCCATTACTTCATCGTCAAGGCGCTCGAATGGGGGCCGGCGTCGGTGATCGCGCCGCTCAATTACGGGCAGCTGATCGGCACGGTCATCCTCGGCTATGTCGTCTTCGCCGAATTTCCGGATTTGTGGACGTGGCTCGGCGCGGCCGTCATCATCGGCAGCGGCCTCTACATTTTCTACCGCGAGCGGCGCCTGCAGAGGAGGGCACAATGAGCGGATCGCGTACCGCCGAAGGAGCGACGATGCAAGGCAAGGTGTGCGTCATCACCGGAGCAACCTCGGGGATCGGGCTGGTCGCCGCCGAGCGGCTGGCGGCGATGGGCGCGCGGCTGGTGCTCGTCGCGCGCGACAAGGCGCGCGGCGAGGCGGCGTTCGCCCGCATCCAGGCGCGCGCCCCGGGCGCCGCCACGCGCATCGTCCACGGCGATCTGTCGCGGCTCGCCGAGATGAACCGGCTGGGCCGCGAGATCGCCGCGCTCGAGCCGCGCATCGATGTGCTGATCAACAACGCCGGCGCCCTGTTCGCCGAGCGCGGCGTCACCGCCGACGGATTGGAGCGTACCTTCGCGGTCAATCACATGGCCTATTTCGTGCTGACCAACCGGCTCAAGCCCAACCTTGTCGCCGCGCCGCAAGCGCGGGTCGTCAACACAGCCTCGGCGGCGCACCATCGCGCAACCGGGCTCGACTTCGACGATCTGCAGTCGGAGCGCGGCTATCACTATTTCACCGTCTATGGCCGCTCCAAGCTCGCCAATATCCTGTTCACGCGCGAGCTGGCGCGCCGCCTCGCCGCCACCGGCGTCACCGCCAACTGCCTACACCCCGGCTTCGTCGCCAGCCGCTTCGGCGACAACAACCGCGGCTTCTTCCGCTTCGGCATCGGCATCGCCAAGCTCTTCGCGATCTCGCCGGAGAAGGGCGCGGAGACCATCGTCTATCTCGCCGCGTCGCCCGAGGTGGCGACGGTCAGCGGCGGCTATTTCGCCGATTGCCGGCCGGCCCGGCCGAGCAAGGCAGCGCAGGACGACACCGCGGCGCACCGGCTGTGGGAGGAGAGCGCGCGCATCGCCAAGGTGCCGGCGTGACCTTGCAGGACCGGCGGAAGGCGAGAGGCGAAGCCAATCGCGGCATCGGCCGATTAGAGCGGATTCCGTTAGGTGGACCCACCCTATCCCGTCGTCCCCGCGAAAGCGCAGGACTGTCCGGGGAAAATTCTTGTGCCCTTCCGACGAGTCCGCAAGATGGATTGCACACGCTACGGTCGTCATGCGCGGGCTTGGCCCGCGCATCCACGTCTTGTTTTCCCGCTGCAAAGACGT
>WNFA01004509.1_pt1 | contig 15675 bp, 14 predicted proteins | sample 5400481 | NCBI WGS metagenome assembly WNFA01 (sample SAMN13153340, study PRJNA577476) | soil metagenome | isolation source: 120 cm saprolite under Douglas fir tree site 2 hole 1 replicate 2 | place: USA:California | collected 2015-04-18
GTACAACATCGCCGTCATGCCACTCCGGCTCTGACTCAAGCAGTTGCATGAGTTCGCGAAACCATTTGTCCTGTATCGGGTCGTCCGCGTTACTCCGGTAGCTCGACTCGTCTCGAAACACGACCGATATCCAGTACTCCTGCGGGTGGTCCTTACTTCGATAGATGTTGGTTGACATCCAACCGTCGACGTGCCGAGCTTCGAACCTGCGGCTCAGCTCCTCGAGCCTTGGCTCAGACCCTCTCTTGACTCGCATTTGCGCAACTGTGCCGAACATGTCAGCGAACTCCGGCCACGACTCGCACTTCGTTCAGGCGTCCGGTGCGAACGTCATAGACGAAACCGCGCACGCTCTTCTTGTTTGGAATGAAGGGGCTCGCCTGGATGCGGGCGATCGATTGCCTCACATCTTCGTCAAGGTTGGCAAACGCTTCGAGCGCGAAGGGAGGCCGGATCCCGACCTCGGACTCGATCTTGCCTTTGACGTCATCGTCTCTGAAGGTGAGCATGCCGCAGTCGGTGTGGTGAATCAGGATGATCTCGTTGGTGCCCAGAAGCCGCTGCGAGATAACCAGCGAGCGGATGGCGTCGTCGGTAGCAACCCCTCCAGCATTGCGGATGACATGGGCCTCGCCCTCCTCGAGGCCGAGGATCTTGTGGACGTCGAGGCGCGCGTCCATGCACGCAAGCACGGCGACATGCTTGCGGGCGGAAGCGGCAGATCGCCCTTCTTAAACGACCGAGCGTAGTTCTCATTGTTTCGAACCAATTCGTCGGTAATGCTCATCGTTAGGAACCTCATGAATCAACTGACGGGATTGGGCGCCATGAAGATGACTCGGGCCGACGACCAAGTGCTGGCGCCACAAGGCGCCTAACCGCCCTGCGGCGCGTGTGGAGCTCAGCTCACCTGCAACAGATCGCCGATGAGCAATGCCCTAGGTCCACGGCCAGCCGACGAGTAAGCCGAATCCCCACCGCTTCGCAGAATACGCTTCCAGTCCGACCTGTGAGGCGAGCTGCTTGGTTCGAATTGACAATCCCAAGATCGACGCGTACCGTCGGCCACAGCGCGGCGATCGTGATGCAAGTCGTTCGCAACTCCGTCTTCAGGCGAGGGAAGCCGTAGACGAAGGCAGCGCTGGGACGTTGCTCATGTTTGTACGCGTCGGTCTGTGGCTCGTGAAGACGAGCCCGTAGGGTGGTCGGAGCGCCGGCTCACCAACGAAAAAGTGGAGGTAGTCAGGTGAACCCAGAGGACTTTCCCGCGCCGAAGAGCGGATTCGTCATCACGCACTTTCTCGTGGTTTCCGATCAGGACCGGTCCCGTGAGTTCTATCGGACGCTATTCGACGGGCAGATTCTCTTGGAGCGGGACCCGGTCATCATGAAGGTTGCGAACACATGGCTGATCCTCAACGTGGGCGGCGGTCCTACGGACGACAAACCCACCGTCACTCTCACGACACCGCCCGACCCCAACCGCACAAGCGCATTCCTCAACATTCGCGTCGCTGACATCGACAAGACCTACAAGGAATGGTCGGCGAAGGGCGCGGTGTTCCTCACCGAGCCGAAGGACCATGGACGCGAGATTCGCGCGTATATCCGGGACCCCGACGGCCACCTGATCGAGGTCGGCCAAGCGACCGGCATACTCACCTGATCCCGCCGGGGATCAATTTGCGATTCGGCAGGGGCAGGCGGGCGCGAGTCCGATTGGACAATACCTAGCCGGCGTTCATCGGGTCGAGCGACTCAACGCGTTGCCGATGTTGATGATTCGGACCACAACTGGCTCGTCGCAGCGCTAATGGTTTGCCAGACCGTACCGAGTTACCAGGGAAGCCGGCCAGCACCGGAGCCGAAGGGAAACAGCGGACGCTGACCGCTGCCATCGGCTGCCATCACCCAGGTTTCTATACGCTCCCGGCGGTTGGTCTCGAAGGAAGCGAGAAGTTGCGGGAAAGGATGTACGAAGGATGTACAAAGGCTGTACGGGCCTAAGCACGGACGGGGTCATCGCGCGAGTTCTGAGTTCAGATTTGGCTCCGGACCAGGGATTCGAACCCTGAACCTTGCGGTTAACAGATCGCTGCATCCCGTTCAGAAATGGCGGTCCAAATTCACCGAGTGCCGCCGAGTGTCGCCATTTGCCGCGGTTATCGCTGGCGTTGCTGTACGAAAGGGCAAGCTGGCATAGCGCACTCAATGGCCTGCGTTTGCAAGTTGGAACTGACGGATCGTGGTCGCGTAGGACTTCGTAACCTGGTCATGGAGACTCCGCTGGCGATGTTCGTCCGATAGGATCTCGACCCCCCACGGCCCGTCGAATCCAGCGGCGCGGATGGATCGGATGAACGAGGGCACGTCCAGGGCGCCCTCACCGCACAGCCGGCGCCTATCCAGCGTGTCCTCCAGCATCGTACCCACGACACTTCGGTCAGCATCGTCGAGCTCGACGGCGAACACGTAACGGAGGGGCAACGCTGTCACATCGGCGAGATCGATGTTGCCACGGGCTACGTGCCACAAATCGAGCATGAGTCCCCCGGCCGAGTGGCCCGCGGTTTCGACGAGAAGAACCCCACTCGTAAGGTCCGCGATGGTGCCGAACGGCATGATCTCGAATGCGATGCGAGACCCAACATTGGCCGCATCGCGGCACAAGTCGTGAAAGTCGGAAGCCATCTTCTCGAGGGGCCACGGATAGCCGTGTATCTCGCCGCCAACTTTAATGTGGCGCGCGCCGAGCACCTGTGCCGCCTCGAGAAGATCACGACGGATCGCGTCCGACCGGCGGCGGCGCTCACCGGTCGCAAACCAGTCGCCCAGCATTTCTACCTCGGTGTGGACAATCCCACTGTCCTCCAGCATCGCTCGAAGGGCCCGCAGGCCCATCTGGCGACGTGCAGCGGCCAAATCTGCGTGGACGATGCCAAATCCACGGTAGCCCGCGCCCGCCGCCGCCTCAATGCGCGAGCGCAAGTCGAAAGGACTCTCCTCATTTTCGGTCATAGGCTTGGCATTACCCGCGGTGGTCCATGCCGAGGCCAACAGGTCAACCTTCGGCCAATCGTTCACATGAGTGCTCCTGCAACGGCCATGTCCAATGTCGATTCACAAATCAGCAGCATCGCTGCCGGCTGCATATACATAGAGGACGCGCAAGGCACGACCTCGAGCCCGGCCTTAGGCCGAGTGATGGAGCAGCTCGGAGATCGAATCCTCGAACTTGGCCAAACGCGCGTGGACCTCGATCACCTCGTCAGAGCTGACACGGTCCATTGGGTCGATGTCGGTCTGGTGCTCGGTCCACTCCGCGCCGCACTGACAGCGGTGGAATAGGCAGCGGTCGGTGTGGGAGCGGTAGACGTAAACGGCGGCGTCCTTCCGCTTGCGTCCGCAGACGCACTTGCCCGTTCCTGGTTCCAGGTTCGACTTTTGCACTGAGGTCCTCCGGACTCAAGGCTGAGAGTGCCTGGACTGGTCATTTCGGCCAATAGGCACGGGCGGCACTGCCTGGGCTCGTGCCCCGCCAGGAGAGGACAACCTGCTTGCTACTAGTTTTCACCCGCTCGCGTGCTGCGAAACACGGACCATCGAGCAACGGGAGGCCGCCGTAAGCCCTCTCTTAGGGAGACTCTGAACGGACTCCACAATGCGAAGGCTCTGTTGCTATCCGGTTGCTTTCGTACGGCCGTACCAAACGGACGATGGCGGCGCGCTTCGAATTCAGATTTGGCTCCCCTTAGTGGACGCTCTTCGAACTCGCGCCAGCCGCTGTCACGCGGTTGACACCTGCCCTGCTCGTGACAGCCACCGGTGATATAGGACCGTGTACGCGTCGGATTGCACACCAAATTCAGCCGCCCGATCGTTACCGGGCCCAAGCGCCGCAACGTCATCCAGAGACCAAGCCCCAACTGCCAACCCGGCCAGCAGCGCCGCGCCACGTGCGGCGCCATCCGGCGAGTCGACCGTAAGCAATCGCTTGCCCAAGACGTCTGCAAGCATCTGGCGCCAGTGCTGGTCCACGGTTCCCCCACCCGCCAGCTGCAAGTCCGCCATCGAAACCCCGGTCGCCTCGAGTGCTTCCATCGCCTCGCGCAACGAAAACGCAACTCCCTCGAGCGCAGCCTTGAGCAGATGTTCTCTTGTGTGATGCAGCCTGATACCTGACCAGCACGCTCGTGAGCTACCGTCGAGGTGCGGAGTCCTCTCAGCCACGAGATAAGGAAAGAAGCTGACCCCATCCGACCCGGCCGGGGCCGCCGCTACGCTCCCATACAGCGTCTCCCACCCCACCCCAAAAAGGTTGCTCACCCAATCCAGTGCAAGGCCTGCGTTGAGGATCGCCGCCATCGAGTACCACTTCCCCTTCTCGACGGTCCGAAAGACGTACGTGCGCTCTGTGGGGTCAGGCCGAAATTCGTTTCGTACGGTCGTCATCTGCGCGCCAGTCCCGATCGTCAGCGCGACAGGCCCGGGGCCAAGCATCCCGTGCCCGACGAGCGTCGCGGCCGTGTCCGCCGCTCCAGCGGCGACGGGTAGACCGGCGTTGATTCCAAGCTCCTCGGCGGCCTCCCGGGTCAGGCGACCCGCCACTTTCTGGCTGGCGATCAGCTCCGGAAGAAGGTCCCGGCGAATGTCCAGCTCGTGCAGCGCGTCGGCCGCCCACCCGTCCTCGACGAAGTCATATAAGAGGGTGGCGGATGCGTCGGTCGGCTCGCCGAAAGCCTCGCCGGTCAGCTGCAAGCGCAGCCAGTCTTTCGGCTGCAAGGCCCAGCGGCTGCTCTCGAACGCGCTCGATTCGTGGGTCTTCAGCCACAACAGGGTTGGCCCAGCCATCCCGGTTGCGGGCGGATTGGCGAGCCGATGCAAGAGGCCGGAGTCAAGCCGGCGGTAGCGATCGACCTCGCCGGTGGACCGTCCGTCGGCCCAGAGGATGGCGGGCCGCACCGCGCTGCCGTCCTCGCCCGTGAGCACCACGCCGTGCATCTGACCGGCAAGGCCGATGGCATCGATCGCACGAAGATGCGCTGCGGAAAGGTTTGCCACTGCCCTTCGGGTAGCCAGCCACCAGGCGGTGGGGTCTGTCTCCGCCCAACCGACTCGCGGTGAGTCCATCGCGTAACCCGCCGAGGCCACCTGCTGCACGGATCCGTCCCCGGCTATGATCGCGACCTTCACCGAGGACGTGCCGAGGTCGATTCCCAAGAGCACCTTTTTCTAGACCATCAGCGCGGCACGCCCTGGAGGCTCAGCTCCGGCTCGAGTGCACGTAAGCGAAGCGACCAGGCATGCGAACTCGAGCGCCGATTCGAGATCGCCGGCGCCGAGTGTGAGATCTGTTTTCAAGGCCCCCCGATCATGAAGCCACGCGAGCAGCGCCGCACCGAACGCGTCACCGGCGCCAATGGTATCGACCACCTCGACGGACGGTGCTGTAACCCGCTTCTTGATGCCGGGGCTCACACCAAACGCGCCCTTTGCGCCAAGAGTCACCACCACCAGGCTCGCGCCGAAGGCAAGCATCTGCTCGGCGGCGGCCTCGAGTTCAACGCCGGGGAACAGCCACGCCACGTCGGCATCGCTGGCTTTCACGATCGTGCTCAGGGCCATCAGCGTTTTGATCCGCGCGCAGTAGGCGGCAGAGTCCGTGAGCAGCGCTGGACGCACATTGGGATCGAGCATCACAAGCCGGTGCGCGCTTTCTCGTGAGACAAGGTCGAAGAGAGTTGACGCCATAGGTTCGAGCATCAGCCCGAGAGTGCCGACGTGCAGCGCGGTCACGCTTCCATCCAGCCGAGAAGGCACCATCGCGGGCGTGAGATTGGGCGCGGACGTCAGCTCGACATAGAACTGATAGTCGGCAAGTCCATCGCCGTCCACCTCCGCGACCGCAAGCGTCGTGGGCTCGGCGCCGCGGCTGGTCAGCGACAGGTCGACCCCAGCTTCAGCCAGCCGCTGGGCGAGCATCTGGCCGAAAGGATCGGTCGAGATTCGACCCAAGAACGACGTCGGAACATCGAGACGGGCAAGAGCGAGGGCGGTGTTGAAAGGCCCACCGCCGGGCACCGGCCGAATGGTTCCGTCGCCGGCGGCGACGATGTCGATCAGCGCCTCGCCGCAGACGACGATCAAGGCCGGATCTCGCCCGAGCCCCTGGTGATGAGGCGGGTCGGAATCACGCGATGAACAGATGGAGAGTGGTCCCCATCCATACGGCGGAACAACAGCTCGGCGGCCGCGCGGCCCAGGGCGGCCGGGTCCTGCGCCATGACCGTGATGCCGGGCTCGAGCAAATCCGCCAGCGGGATGTCGTCGAAGCCGACCAGCGCAACCTTGTGGTGAAGGCCCAGGCGTCGGAGCGCGCGACAAGCTCCAGTCGTCAGCAGGCCCTGCCCCACGAAAAGTGCGGTCGGCGCCGGCACGTTCGACAAGATCTCGAGCGTCGCAGTTTCGGCTCGCTCGCTTCCACGCACACCGGTCCGGACCAGGCGGTCATCGACGCCAATCCCGTGGGCAGCGAGCTCCTCTCGGTATCCCTGGTGGCGAAGCGCCGCGGTGGTGATGGTCTGCAGGTCGCCGAGATAACCGACCCGCCGATGGCCCTGCGCAAGCAAGTGGCGGACGCCGCGACGCACCCCATCCAGGTTGTCGGTGAGGACATCGTCAGCGTCAAAAAAGGCCGGTGGCCGGTCGACAAACACCATCGGCGTGCCCGACCTGCGCTCGTTCAAGAGATAGCTTTGGTCGTGGCCGGCGGGCATGATCACGAGTCCGTCCACCCTCCTGGCCGCCAGCGCCGCGATCAGCTCCCGTTCCCGAGCCTCGTCCTCCTCCAGGCTGCCAGCGAGGACGAGGACGCCGCGGGTCAATGCGTACTCCTCGATGGCGCGATGCAGCAACGAATCAAATGGGTCGGCGATGTACTCGAGGACGACCCCGATCGTGGCGCTTCGACCGTCCGCGCGCCGGAGACTGCTCGCGGTGAGGTTGTGCCGATAGTTGAGCTGCTCGATCGCAGCCCCCACACGGACGGCCAGCGGAGCCGAGACACCTGGCTCCCCGTTAATCACCCGCGACACGGTCGTAACGCTTACCCGCGCCAGGGCCGCCACGTCGCGCATGGTCGGTCTCGGGCGCAAGCCCTCGCTCGTCCTACCGGGCTTTGTAAACGTTCGCACCCTTTTCAAGATCGTTCAGCGCCGTCGAATACATATTGCGCCATTTCAAGCGATATGTTAGCGTTGGAAACGTTTCCAGCGACTCGAACTCAAGGTGCTCAGCTTGCACACGGAGGTAGGACATGGGGATGGAAGGTATCGGGCGTGCCGGAGCAAGGCGGCGCACGCTGGTGACGCCTCGGGCCGGCTGGCGGCTGCCCGCGCTGGCGGCAGGCGCCGCCGCCATGCTGGCGGTGGTTGGCTGCGGCGGGAGCTCGGGAACGACCGCTGCTTCGTCGCCCAAGCCGGTCATCATCGGGTTGATTACGAAGACCGACGCCAACCCATTCTTCGTCAAGATGCGAGAGGGCGCCCAGAGTGAAGCCCGCGCGAAGGGCGCGGTGCTTGTGACCGGCGCCGGCAATGCCAGCGACGACGCTGCCGGCCAGATCACGGCGCTCGAGAACATGGTCAGCATCGGCGCGAAGGCGATCCTGATCACGCCGGTTTCGGCTGGAGTCACCGCAGCGATCAAGAAGGCCCGTTCGGAGGGAGTGCTCGTCATCGCCCTCGACAGCCCGACGGACCCGGTCGACGCGGCTGACGCTCTATTCGCCACGGACAATTCGGTAGCCGGCAAGCTGATCGGCCAGTACGCCAAGGCGGCGATGACAGGCAAGACGGTCAAGATCGCGATGCTGGACGAGGCGCCCGGCAGCACGGTCGGCAAGCTGCGCCACGATGGCTTCCTGGCGGGTTACGGAATCCCAGGAACCGATCCACAGGTCGTTTGCGTCGGCAATGGCGGCGGCAACCAGCCAGACAGCCAGACGGCGATGGAAAACTGCCTCACCAAGGATCCGGGGATCAACGTCCTCTACACGATCAATGAGCCGTCCGCGTTCGGCGCCTACAAAGCCTTGCAGAACCGCGGCAAGCAGGGCCAGGTGCTCATCGTCTCGGTGGACGGTGGGTGCGCCGGAGTCGGCGGTGTCGTTGACGGCCGGATCGCGGCCACCTCGCAGCAGTACCCTCTGAAGATGGCATCGCTTGGCGTCGACGCGGGCGTCGACTTCGCCACCACCGGAAAGCGTGTGTCTGGCTACACGGACACCGGCGTGACATTGATAACTGACAAACCGCAAACGGGCGTCGACTCGAAAGACACCAAGTTCGGTCTAGCGAACTGCTGGGGCTAGCAGCAAGGTCTTGATGCCAACGGCCGGCTCGTTGTGACTCACACGAGCCGGCCACCCGGTCCCGCTCCTGACCCGCGACGATAGACTCCGTGCTCCACGCGTTGTTGGCGCGGATCAACCGGGAAGGGGAAGGAGACGGTCGGTCCGCCCTTGCGCGGGCAAGGGCGATCTCGACCCTAGGGCCGATGCTGGCGCTCATCCTCGCGTCGATCTTCTTCACCACCCGGACTGACCGCTTCCTGACCACCGACAACCTGTCGCTGGTCGTGCAGCAGGTGGCGGTGGTCGGCATCATCGCCATCGGGCAGACGCTGGTCATCCTGACCGCGGGCATCGATCTGTCGGCCGGCGCCGTGATGGCGTTCGGCACCATCGTGATGACGCGGCTGGCGGTGACGCACGGGCTCAACCCGTTCGAGTCCATCGCCCTGGGCCTAGCCACCTGCACCGGTTTTGGACTTTTCAACGGTTTGCTGGTCACAGGCCTGAGGCTGCCGCCATTCATCGTCACCCTCGGCACCTTGAACATCGCCTTTGCGCTGACGCACATCGTCTCCAACGAGGAGACGATCGCCAACCTGCCACGCCCGCTCACATTCTTCGGTGAGACCTTTCAAATTGGCACGACGGCGATCACCTATGGGTCGGTGCTCGCCCTGGGCCTGGCGCTGGTGACGTGGTTCGCGCTCGCGCAGACGATCGGCGGCCGGCACATCTACGCCACCGGCAACAACCCCGACGCCGCGCGCCTGGCGGGCGTACGAACGCGACGCGTCCTGATCGCCGTCTATACCAGCGCCGGCCTGCTTTATGGCATCGCGGCCCTCGTGCTCATCGGCCGCACCGGGGTGGGCGACCCACAGGCGGGGCAGAGCGCCAACCTCGACAGCATCACCGCCGTTGTGGTGGGAGGCACGAGCCTGTTTGGCGGACGCGGCGGGGTCGTCGGCACCGTGATCGGCACGCTCATCGTCGGCATCTTCCGGAACGGGTTGCAGCTGATGGGGGTGGCGGCGATCTATCAATTCCTGGTCACGGGAGTGCTGGTCATCGTCGCCGTCGCAGTCGATCAACTCTCGCGTAGGAGACGAGCATGAGCGCGGTGGAAACCATCGTCCCCGTACTCGAGGCTCGCAACCTCGTCAAGCGCTACGGCAGCGTGACCGCGCTGGACGGCGCCGACTTCGATCTCCGTCCGCGCGAGATCCTCGCCCTCATCGGAGACAACGGCGCCGGCAAGTCGACGCTGATCAAGGCGCTCTCAGGTGCCATTGCTCCGGACGAGGGCCAGATCCTCCTCAACGGAGCACACATGCACTTTCGCGCGCCGCTGGACGCCCGCCGTCATGGCATCGAGACGGTCTACCAAGACCTCGCCCTGGCGCCAGCCCTCGATATCGCCGAGAACCTTTTCCTGGGCCGAGAGCTGCGCCGCCACGGCATCCTCGGAATCGTCTTCCGAATGGCCGACAGGCAGCGAATGCTCCGGGAGGCCCGCACGCACATCGCCAATCTGAAGATCCGGGTTGGGTCGCTGACCCAGCCAGTGGAGACGCTTTCCGGTGGCCAGCGCCAGGGCGTCGCGGTTGCGCGTGCCGCCGCGTTCGCCAGCCGGGTCGTGATCATGGATGAGCCGACGGCTGCGCTCGGCGTCAAGGAGTCGGGGCAGGTTCTCGACCTGATCAGGGAGGTGCGTGAGCACGGGGTTCCAGTGGTTTTGATCAGCCACAACATGCCGCAGGTCTTCGAGATCGCCGACCGGATCCACATCATGCGGCTGGGCCGCCGTGTGGCCACGATCACACCGCAGTCGCACACCATGGCCGAGGCCGTGGCACTGATGACAGGCGCCACCTCGTTCAAGACGGACGGCTAACGAGGAGCGATAAGTGAGCGACGACCGTTACGCGAACATGCAGTATCGCCGCTGCGGGCGCAGTGGTCTCAAGCTGCCGGCGATCTCACTCGGGCTGTGGCAGAACTTTGGTGGCGACGCGCCGCCCGAGCGCCAGAGCGCTGTCGTTCGCCGAGCGTTCGATTTGGGTATCACGCACTTCGACCTGGCCAACAACTATGGACCGCCGCCAGGTTCCGCCGAGGAAAACTTCGGCCGCATTCTGGGTACCGACCTGGCAGGCCACCGAGACGAGCTCATTATCTCGACCAAAGCCGGTTACGACATGTGGCCTGGTCCGTACGGCGAGTGGGGCTCGCGCAAATATGTCCTGGCCAGCCTCGACCAGAGCCTGAAGCGCATAGGACTGGAGTACGTCGACATCTTTTACTCGCACCGCTTCGACCCTGAGACTCCCCTGGAGGAGACGATGGGAGCGCTCGACACCGCGGTCCACCAAGGCAAGGCGCTCTACGTGGGCATTTCGTCGTATTCGCCCCAGCGCACGCGCGAGGCAGCCGCCATCTCTCGCCGGCTGGGGACGCCGCTACTCATCCACCAGCCGTCGTACTCGATGCTCAACCGGTGGATCGAGCCAGAACTGCTCGACGTGCTCGCAATGGAAGGGATGGGCTGCATTGTGTTCTCACCTCTCGCGCAGGGCATGCTCACCGACAGGTACCTCGCCGGGGTCCCAGAAGGCTCTCGTGCCAGCCACCTGGGAACGATGTCAGCGGAGATGCTGATCGAGGAGAACCTGGCCAAGATCCGGGCCCTCAACCAGATCGCGGCGCGACGGGGCCAGTCGCTTGCGCAGATGGCGATCGCGTGGACCCTGCGCAACCCAGTCGTGACTTCGGCGCTGGTCGGGGCGAGCAGTGTCGCGCAGCTCGAACAGAACGCGGCCGCCCTGAACAAACTCGAGTTCGAGCCCGGCGAGCTCGTGGAGATCGATCGTTACGCGACCGAGAGTGGTATCAATCTGTGGGCGGCCTCCAGCGCCTCGTGATTCGGGCCGAGTGGACGGGGCGATATCAGTCCACCCAGTTGAAGTTGTCATACAGCCGCACCAGCCGATGTCAGCGGCAAGAATTCGAGATTGGCTCCGGTGTCGTCCTTCGGTTGATGTGTCGTGAAGCTACTTCGGTTGATCTGTCCCACTCCCACTGAAATCTAGCGCCGCCGCGGCGCTGTGCCGTCGGCATGTAGTTTGCGAACCGTGCCGTTGCTTGTGCGTGCCACCGTCTTGAGCAGCTCGCTGCCCACCCAGAACTGAAGCAGGCCATCGGTCACCAGCACGTCACAGGCGCTGCCGGCGTAGTTCCTCCCCACGCTCACCTGCTGGTAGTCGACGCTTACCGGCGTAGTTCCTCCCCACGCTCACCTGCTGGTAGTCGACGCTTACGACACGATTGCTGGCCACCCTTCTGCAGACCCACTGCTCTCCATTGCGTTCCGGATGTCTCAACTGATGCCGGCCTTCTTTGTCGCCGGGGCGAAAGCGGCTTTCCGGCGTGAGGTCGCCTAGCGCCTGGTGCGGCCGCTGCGCGTTGTAGTAGGTAACCCACTCATCGAGTGCCTCCTGTGCTGTCTTCAAGGTCTTGAACACCTGCCTGGTGTTGAACTCGACTCGAAGCGTCTTGTGGAAGCGCTCGATCTTGCCCGTGGTGGTCGGCGAGCGTGGCTCGGTGAGGATATGGTCGACCCCGTTCTCCCGGCAAATGCGGTCGAACAGCACCTCCACCGGCGGCTGGGCGAAGCGTCCAGTGAAGACCTTGCCGTTGTCGGTCAGGACCTGGGCCGGCACCCCATAGGTCTTCAGAGCTGAACTGAACCCGTCGCAGACCGACTGGGTTCGCTCCCTAGACATCAGCCTCGCCGAGACGCAGTACCGGGAATGGTCGTCAACGCCGGCCAGCGCCTTGGCTGAGGTCCCGTCAGCTAGGAGAAAGCCATGCACTAGGTCTAGTTGCCAGAGCTCCATCGGCGCCCCCCGCTCCCAGCGCTTCCAGGCTTCGCGGCGCCGCTGCCGAGTCACGGGGTCGATGACCGCAGCCCGGACCAGGCAGCGGTAGACCGCCGATTCAGAGGGCGCTGGTTCAACCCGCTTGCGGGCTAGCTCGAAGGCGATTCGCCGTGCCCCCCAGTACGGGTGTGACCGACGCATCTCGAGCACCATTGCCTCCACTGAAGGGGGAGTTTGATGAGGGCAATGCGCCGGCCGGTGCGACCGATTGGTGAGGCCTTCCAGTCCGTCTCCTTCATAGCGCGCCAGCCATCGGTGCAGGGTTTGCCGATGGACGCCCCAATCGTTGGCCACCTCGGTAACTGTCCGACCGTCGCCGATGACCGCCAGGATCGCTTTGTACCTTTGCTCAGACACGCTCATCTCCCTCATGCGCGGGAGTGTCACGCATCAACCGAAGTAGCTGTAACGCATCAGCCGAAGGTCTGGAGCGCATCAGCCGACGGCCTTTTGATGCACGTCAGCCGAACTTGCACACGAGATTGGCTCCGGACCAGGGATTCGAACCCTGAACCTTGCGGTTAACAGACCGCTGCGCCCCGTTCAAAAATGGCACCTCGAATTCGCCGAGTGCCGCTGAGTGTCGCCATTTGCCGCGGTTTATCGCCAGCGTTGCTGTACATCTCCAGCGACAAACACTTCATTGACTCGCTGCACGCCCCAGGACCAGGTTGGGGCTACTCGAGATTAAGCACATTAGCGACTGACGTCCGGGCCGCCCAGCGGGCGGGAACGATCGCGCCCAGCAGAGCTACCATTACACCGGCCAGCGCAACCCACACCAGATGTGCCGGGTCGATCGCGCTTGCGAAGGTGTCGCTCGAGATGCTGAATCCGGCCAGTCGAGCCATTGCGTCGATCAGGTACCTGTACAGGCCAATGCCGGCCGGGATGCCCAACAGCGCTCCGACCAAGCCGAGGACGCCAGCGGAAGCCGTGACCATCGCCGTGACCTGGCCGGGCGTCATCCCCAGCGCCTTCAGAATGGCGATGTCGCGCACCCGTTCACGGCTGGTCAGAAGCAGCGCGTTGAAGACCCCGAGGCCGGCGATCGCGCCGAGAATCAATGCGAGAGCGGCCACCATCGCGTCGAGGATGGCTTCGATGTTGAAGCCGGTACCTGGACTGATCGCCTGCGGAAAGAGGAAATCGGGCTGGGCGGCAGAGACCCGCCTTACGTACGCGTCCACATTCGTTCCCGGGCGAAGCTGAACCAGATAGTCGATCGGCAGGGCGTTGGGGACGACGGCGGCATAGGTCGACCAGTCCATGCCCAGGGTCCAGAAGCAGTAACACGTGCCCACGATGCGGAGCTCCACAGGCTCGCTATCGAGCCTCACTGCAACCTCTTGCCCGACTCGCCAGTGATACGGGTTGAAGACCACGCCCAATACCGCTTCGCCTGATTTCGCAAACCAGCGACCTTCGGCGAGTCGGTATCCCAACTGCTGAGAGCGGCCGCTGAAGATGGTTCCAGGCACAGGGTCGGGCTGGCCGGGCACCGCCGCGGCGAGCTGGTGGACGCCCACTATCAGATTGGTTTCGGGCTGTCCCTGAAGGACATCATTCGTCGCCAGGTCTGAGTACCCTCCAAGCCGGCTCACCGTGGCCTGAAAGTTTGGCTGGGCGAAGAGGTCGTTGAACTTCAAGATCGCGGAGTACAGACCGCTGGCGAAGACGAGAGTCGCAACGCCGACCAGGATCGCGACAGCAGTGAGCGCACCTCGCAACGGCCGTGCGAACGCATCGCCAGCGCCCAACACCAGCTGTCCAGGAACCCACCACCAGCCGATCCGGCGCTTGGTATAGCGACCAAGCGGCGCAGTGCCAGCGGTAATGGCGTCGACTGCATTCATGCGACCGGCACGCCACGCCGGCAGAGCTGCCGCGGCGGCTATGACGCTGACGCCGAGAACAGGCACCAGCAAGTCGACAATCGGTGCGAACGGGCTGGGCGGAGGCAGGCTCATAGCCTGCGCGGCCTGGTCGAGCAGAGGCTTGCTCGCGATAGCCCCGAACGGGACGCCGACCAAGCAAGCCGCAAGCGCGGGCACCAGCATCTGAATCACGAACACCCCCACGACCTGTCGCGGTGTGAAACCGATCGCCTTCAAGATCCCGATCTCTCGGTAGTTGGCCAGAACCGCCCCTGTGACGACATTGGCAACAATGACCGCAACAGCACCTACCGCAAGCACGACAAAAGCGAGGAGGAATGTCAGGATGAGCGAGTTGTTGAAGTTGTAGCTATCGCGGAAGTCGAGGTACGAGGAGTAGGTGGCCACGGCACCGGCCGGAAGCGCTGCCTCGAGGGCGTTAACGTGCGCTCGGATGTCGGAGCGGCTCGTGGCAACGCGAAAGCGGTAGGCCATTACGTAACTAAGCGGCGCGTCGACGGGATTCAGGCTCGCGACGAGTCCGCTCGCGACCCAAGCCCGATCCGGGTTCGGGTCCACGTCGACTGCTTCTCCAACCACCGTGAGCACAGACTTGTCCGGAGTGCCGAGGGCGGTGATCCGATCACCCACCAGAACAGCCCGGCCGAATGCGAAGGATCGTGTGACCACGATTTCGCCTGGCCCTCGCACCCAGCGTCCGCTCACGATCTCCAATCGGTCGAGATTGCCGCCGGGATCGTCCCGCCCTAACACCGTGAGCGTCGACTTCTGACTGAAGCTGGCCGTGGCCGTCAAGTGGATGTCGCCTTTTTCGAATGGGACCTCGGCCGCAACCCACGGCCCGGCGGTGGCGGCTACGCCGGCCAGCCCGGCGGTGGCTGCGACCTGTTTCGACGTGACTTTCCTGGCATCGAAAACGGCGACAAGGTGCGGCCCCGCCAAGTCCGCGAAGGCACGGTCGTAGGGGCTGCTCGTCTGCACCAAGAGCGTGCCTCCCATGGCACCGACGGTGATCGCGAGCCCGGCGATGACGAACACGACCAGCGTCTGGAGGCGGTGCCGCCGCACATCCGCGAACGCCTTTGTCAGGACGGGCCTCATTGAGTTGCCTCCTGGCCGTAGGTAGGACTGTCGCCCGTTAGCTTGCCGTCACGCAAGTTGATGATGCGACGCGTGTAACGGCCCGCCAACTGGAGGTCGTGACTCGCAAGAAGAATGGTCTGGCCGCGCTGGTTGAGCGCGACTAGCAATTCCATCACCTGCTCTCCGGTGTTGCTGTCGAGCGCGCCAGTAGGTTCGTCAGCGAGGACCACCGCCGGTCGGTTGATCAGTGCCCGGGCGATCGCCACTCGCTGGCGCTCGCCGCCGCTCAGCTTGACCGGGTACTGGCGCGCCTTTGCTCCGATTCCGAGCTCGTTCAGCAATTGTTGTGTACGGACGCGAGAGACCGCTTCCCGGGCTCCGGACAGTTGCGCAGCGACTAGCA
>WNFA01007048.1_pt1 | contig 15670 bp, 17 predicted proteins | sample 5400481 | NCBI WGS metagenome assembly WNFA01 (sample SAMN13153340, study PRJNA577476) | soil metagenome | isolation source: 120 cm saprolite under Douglas fir tree site 2 hole 1 replicate 2 | place: USA:California | collected 2015-04-18
TGCTGCAGGATCGCGACGTCGTCGCAGAGCACGCGGACCACCGACAGATCGTGGCTGATGAACACCATGGTGAGACCGAGCCTGGCGCGCAGCTCCCTGAGCAGCAGCAGGATATGCGCCTGCGTCGACACGTCGAGGCCGGACACGATCTCGTCGGCGACGATGAAGTCCGGCTCGAGCGCCAAAGCGCGGGCAATCCCTGCCCGCTGGCGCTGGCCTCCCGACAGCTCGTGCGGATAGCGGTCGATCAGGCCGGTCGGCAGACCGACGAGATCGAGCAAGGAAGCCGCGCGGTCGCGCCGATCCCGGCGTCGCTGCAAGCGTCCGTGCACTTGCAGCGGGCGCGTCAGCGTCACACCCAGTCGCAAACGGGGATTCAGCGATGACTGCGGATCCTGGAAAATCATCTGGATACGCACGCGAAGCGGACGCATCTCGGCCTCGGCGAGACCGCCGATTTCGATGCCGTCGAACTGAATGCCGCCGGAAGTGGGCTGCAGCAGCCGCACCAGCAGCCGGCCGAGTGTGGTCTTGCCGGAACCGGACTCGCCGACAAGGCCGAGCACCGAGCCGCGCGGCACCGCGAGGTCGACCCGCTTGACCACTTCGCGCGGCTCCTTTCGGCGGAACAACCCGGAGCGCTCCGGATAGGCAAAACTCAGGCTGCCGGTTCGGAGCAGGATGTCGGTCATGATGGTGCCATCGCGGATAGCCGGTCGAGCCGATCTGCCTCGGCCCACAGGCTGTCGATCAGGGCCGGCGGTACCGGACACAGCGCTTCGGCCGGCCGGTCGGCGCGCGGCGTCGCCGCCAGCAGCGCGCGGGTATAGGGGTGGCGCGGCTTTGCCAGCACGTCGGCGGTGTCGCCTTCCTCAAGCACGCGCCCGGCATGAAGCACGGTCATGGTGCGGCAGATCTTTGCGACCACGCCGAGGTCATGTGTCACGAACAGAACGGCGGCACCATGGCGTTGCCGCAGGCGCTCGACCAGCTGCAGCACCTGACGCTGCACGGTGACATCCAGCGCGGTGGTCGGCTCGTCCGCGATCACCAGGCTCGGATCGCAGGCGAACGCCATCGCGATCAGCACGCGCTGCCGCATCCCGCCGGAAATCTCATGCGGGTAAAGCCCGAGTACCCGCCCCGGGTCGCGGATCGCGACCTCTGACAACAGCTCAGCGGCGCGCGCCAGCGCGGCGCGCTTCGACAGGCCAAGGTGATGCCGCAGCAGAATCGCAATCTGCGCGCCGACGCGCTTCACCGGATTGAGCGAGGTCATCGGGTCCTGCGGAATCAGCGCGATGCGGCGGCCGAACAGACCGCGTCGCTCCGGCTCCGGCATCGCGATCAGATCGCGTCCCTCGAATGAGATCGTGCCGGCGGCGATGGTCGCGTTGGCGGGCAACAGCCCAAGCACGGCGCGTCCCAGCATCGACTTGCCGGCGCCGGATTCGCCGACCAGCCCGCGGACCTCGCCAGGCCTTAGCTCGAGACTGACGCAGCGCAGCACATTGGCCGAATGTGCTCCCTTGCCGATCGCGACGTGCAGGTCCTGGACGGAAAGGGTTGTTGTCATCGGCGCTGCACCGGATCGAGCACCGTGCGCAGGCCGTCGCCGAGCAGATTGAACCCGATCACGCTTGATATGATGCAGCCGATCGGCAGCGCCATGATCCATGGCGCCTGATAGACGATCTGGCGTCCCTCGGCGATCATGCCGCCCCAGGTCGGGGTGTCGCCGGTCACCGAAATGCCGACAAAAGACAGGATGACTTCCACCAGGATCGCGATGCCCATCTCGACCGACAGCAGGGTGACCACCAGCGGCACGAGATTGGGCAGAATCTCCAGGCGCAGGATTGCTCCGCGGCTCAATCCGATGACGCGCGCGGCGGCGGCATAATCGCGCTGCAGCTGCACCAGAGTTTCGGCCCGGACCACGCGCGCAAAGCGGGTCCAGTCGACGACAACGATGGCTGTGATCACCGAGGTCAGCCCCGCGCCGATCACCGCCGCCAGCACGATCGACAGCAACACCGGCGGAAACGCCATCCAGACATCGATCAGGCGCGAGGTGAGCTGATCGACCCAGCCACCGAAACTGCCCGCGATCAGGCCGAAGGCGATCCCGATCGCCGCCGCCAGCGAAGCCGCGATCAGCGCGACGGCAACCGCGGTCCGCGCCGAGTAAATCAGTCGCGACAGCACGCAACGGCCAAGACTGTCGGTGCCGAACAGGTAGGCCGGCTCGCCGCCTTCGGCCCAGGCCGGCGGCAATTGCGCCGACATCAGATCCTGTTCGATCGGATTGTGGGGCGCGATCAGCGGCGCCAGCAACGCCACCAGCACGAGGACGCCCACCAGCGTCGCGCCGATCCAGAGCCTCGGACCGCCGCGCCGGAGCGCGGCGATCCATCGCGACGGACGCTGCACTGGACGCTCGGGGGCAAGCTCAGCCATGGCGCAACCTCGGATCGAGCAGCGTGACCAGGAGATCGACGAAGAGGTTGATCGCGATGAAGAGCGCGGCGAAGGTCAGGATCAAGCCCTGGATCAGGGGAAAATCGCGATTGATCACCGCGTCGATCGCCATGTTGCCGATTCCCTCATAGGAGAAGATGCGCTCGACCAGCACGGTGCCGCCGAGCAGCAGCGTGACCTGGACGCCGCCGAGCGCGACAGTGGGGATCAGCGCATTGGGAAACACTTCGCGCAGCAGGATTTTGGGGCGTGAAAAGCCGCGGGCGCGGGCTACTTGCGCATAATCCTGATCCTCGGCCTCCGCCAGCGAGGTTTTCAAGACCCGCGCCAGCAAGGCCGCGAATGGCAGCGCCAGCGCCAGCGCCGGCAGGATCATGTGATGCAGCAGCGCGCTGGCGACGTCGAAGCGCGCCGTCAGCAGGCTTTCGATCAGATAGAAATTGCTGCGGAAGCTGACGTCGATCTCCGGATCGATGCGGCCCGAAATCGGCAGCAGCGGGACAAGCACGCCGAACAGCAACAGCAGGATCAGGGCCCAGAGAAAATCCGGAATCGAAAGCAGGATGCCGACGCCGCCGTCGACCAGCCATTCCGCCCGCCGGCCGCGAACCTGGGTGCCGATCAGCGCCGCGATCAGACCCAGCACCATCGCGATCAGCGTCGCCAGCAGCGCCAGTTCGAGCGTCGCCGGCAATCGCGCCAGCACCAGCTCGAAGACCTGTTGGTGCAGGCTGATCGACCGTCCGAAATGGCCGCTCAGCGCCTGGCCGGACCAGGTGATGAACTGCTGTGGAATCGATTGGTCGAGCCCATAGAACGCGCGCAGCCGATCGACGTCGGCTGGCGAGGCGCCCGGCGGTATCATCATGGCGATCGGATCGCCGGGCACTACGCGCAGCAGCACAAAGACGATCACCGCCACGCCAACCAGCGTGGGCGGTATGAGGACGAGTCGCCTGATGATCTCGCCCCATCGCATCGTCGTGTCGCCCTGCTCTACCGTCCTTAAGCCTGTGTGATCAGTTGCGGAAGGATCATGCCGTTGGCCTGCGCCACGATCTTCAGTCCCTTTTTGTGGATGATCGGCTGCACATACTGGAACAGCGGGATTACCTCGCCTTCTTCCGCGATGTATTTGTCGACGGCCTTCCAGCCGGCGATCCGCTTGGCCTCGTCCTTCTCACCCCACAGCGGGCCGATGCGCTCCACCAGATCCTTGCCCTTCCAGGCGCAATGCGGCGACGGGCCGAACATCGCAAAGCCGGTGGAAGTCGAGGGATCGCCGATCGCGTTGCCCCAATTGTAGAACGCGGCCGGGGCCAGCGCGTGGCGCGCGCGCAGCTCGAAATGCTGCGCGATCTCGTAGACCTCGATGGTGGCCTCGATCCCGACCTTGCGCCACATCCCGACGATCGCCTGGATCATCTCGTAATCCTTCGGCTTGAAGCCGCGCGTGGTCTGGATGGTGAACTTGACCGGCTTCTCCGGCGAGAAGCCGCTCTTGGCCAGCAGGCTTTTGGCGAGGTCGGGATCGTAAGTTACCTTGATCGTGGGATCGAAGGCGGCATAGCCCGGCGCTTCCAGCGTCGCGATCGGAACGCCATACCCCTTCAGCAACCGATCGACGATCGCCTTCTTGTCGATCGCGTGATTGGCGGCGAGGCGGACATTGCGGTCGAGCATCGGATCGATGTCGGTGATGAAGATCATCGCGATGTCGGACACCGGCTTGGTCTGCCCGGCGAGGCCCGGCTTCGCCTTCAGGCGGTCGAATTCCTCGTAGGGAATTTCGAACGTGACGTCCGACCCGCCGGACTCGATTTCGGCGACGCGGCTGGTGGGATCGGTGACGAATTTGAATACCACGGTATCGAACGCGGGCTTGGCGCCCCAATAACCGGGGTGAGCCTTGAGCCGCAGGAACGCGTTGCGCTCGAAGGCGTCGACCTTGTAAGGACCGGAGCCGACCGGCGTTTTCTCGAAACCCTCCGCGCCAACCTTCTCATAATAGGCCTTCGGCAGAACAAAGGCGGTGAGGAAGGCCATCCACTTGAACAAGGTCGGTTCGAATTCCAGCACGTCGCCGGTGATGGTATTGCCGTCGATCTTGAAGTTGCCGACCTTGGACCAGACGAACTGGATCGGATTGCCACTTTTGGTGTCGGCGGCGCGCCGCAGCGACCAGACCACGTCTTCAGGCGTCACCGGCGATCCGTCGTGCCAGGTCGCCCCCTTGCGCAGCTCCAGCGTGATCTTGGTGCGGTCGGCGTTCCAGCCCCATTTGGTCAGCAGGCCGGGCTTGAAGGACAGATCAGGCGCCTGACCGACATAGGTATCGAAGATCGACTGATAGATCGACTGGATGGTCGGATTGACCGCGGACAATCCGACGGTCGGATCGAACGACGGCAAATTGACGTTATAGGCGATAACGCGGCGGCGCCGGCCAGCTGCAGCACGGTACGACGAGAAAGCGCGGGGGACATGACCATTACTCCATATGCGAGAACAGCGCCCGGGAGCGGGCGCCGTTAACAGATTGCGATTATTCGGCGGCCTGCGGCGCGCTCTCGGCCCAGCGCGCCATCAGCGTATTCGACGGCAGGGTCTCATCGACGAGTTTCTTCGCCGTCGCCACGCCGGCCACGGGAAGCAACGCCGGATCGAGCAGTCCGATCTGCACCAGCACCGAAGCCTGATCCCAGTAGATGTGTTCGTTGTAGAGCTTGTCGCCGCGGAAGCGGACGATCGCGACCAGCGGAATTTCCACATATTTGCCGGTCGGCGCCACGCCGGGCAGCATCCAGTCGATCTCGATATCGTGGGTGAAGCAGAACAGCATCTCGTCGACCACGCGATGCGCGCCGATGGTGCGCGAGATCGGGATCAGCTTGGTGTCCTGCGGCGTCTTCGGAATGAAGTGGTTGGCATAGAAGCGCAGCAGGTCGCGATAGCCGACGCCGCCGGTCATGGTCGGAATGTGATTGACGTAGGGCTCCGCCACCATCGTCGCCATGGTCGCTTCGGCCGAGCGCACGGCGAATTCCAGTTCGGTATGACGGTCCCACAGCGCGGAAAGATCGTAATGCGGACCCAGAACTTTTCGGAACAGCGCGATCGAGCGCGAATGCGCCATCAGGGTCGCGGGCTTGTTGAAACTGGTGCGCTCGGGCGCCGCGAAGGCATGGTCGCAGCCGGGATACAAATACAGTTCGACGTCGGGGCGGCTGGCGAAGGCGGCCTTGACCTGCTCGCGCGCTTCGGCCGGCGCGAACCTGTCGAGTTCGGCGAAGTGAAATACCATCGGGCCTTTGATCTGCGCGGCCTCGCCGAGGTCGGCCTCGATGCCGACGCCGTAATAGCAGACCGCGCAATCGACATCGGTGCGCGCCGCTGCGAGATAGGCGAGCTTGCCGCCCAGGCAGAAGCCGAGCGCGCCGACCTTGCCGACGCATTCGCTACGCGCGCGCAGCACCTTCAACGCATCGGCGGCGTCCTTGATCGATTGATTGGCGTCGAAGCGCTGATAATAGCCAAACGCCTTGTTGAAATCGGCTTCGGAATAGCCGAGCTCGATGCCAGGCTCCAGCCGCCAGAACAGATCCGGCGCGAGCACAACATAACCTTCCTCGGCATAATAATCGGCAACCTCGCGCATCGAGGAATTGACGCCGAAGATCTCCTGCAGCAGCAGGATGCCGGGACCTGATCCCGATGCCGGAACGGTGAGATATCCCTTGAACGTGCCGCCATCCGCGGCAGCGATATCGATCCATTGTCCTGCCACTGTAACTGTACTGCTCCCCATCGCAAACGCGCGCGCGGTTTCGCGCTGCCACTTCATCGTGCTTTCTTAATTGAATTTTTAATGTAAGAATCGTGATTGGTAAATAGCATAGATTGAGCAAGGCTTGCCTACGCGTTGAGCGCACGCTACATCAGGAGACCGTTTTGAAGAAGACGACAAACGCCGCGCTGAAGAAAACCGGCGGCACTGCGAAGCCGAAAAGCCAACCTGCTGCCGTCGAACGGCCGGGCTCCTGGCATCTGGCGCGCACCGAAACCGAACGCCTTCTGTCTGATTTCGAGTTCGGGCTGGAGCGGCTGGCGCAGGCTTACTATCGCTGGAAGGCGGCGTGTCTTGCCGCCGTCTGCGACGTGCCGCTCACTGGCGACGATGTGGCGGTGCTCAATGTCGTTCGGATGGGCGATGAGCCGAAGCGGCTGTCCGAGATCGGACAGCTGCTCAACCGCGTCGACGTCCCCAATCTTCAATACGCCACGCGCAAGCTTGTTCGCTCGGGCCTGATCGAAACCGAGGGCGGTTCGTCGCGCAAGGAAACGCGCTACCGGGCCACCGCGACCGGGCGTTCCGTCACCGAAGCCTACGCCGCGTTGCGCGCCGCGACGTTACCGCCGATGCTCGAGGCGCTGGACGGTTGGGCAGCAAAATCCGAGACGACAAGCATCCAGCTCGATTTGATTTCAAGCCTCTACGCTCAGGCGGCACAGGTCGCGATCACCCGACGGCATCAGCCCTGAAAGCGCGACAGAGGCATACAGGGTTCGGCAGATCAGAAAGTTCTTCGTTATGAGCAAGGTCGTCGATAACGCGCCGCTGGAGTCTTGATCCATAGACGATCCGTCGCTCCATGCAGCTGGGCTACGCGCTGTTGTCATTTTCCAAACAAGCCAAAGCGGCGTCTACTTCTTACTTCCGTCGGCCGGCGCCGAACCGATCAAAGCCTTCAGGAAGGTGACGATGATCCGGCCGCTGCGGCTGGCCTCCCCGTCTTTTGACAGCAGCGCCATGCCGCGGCCCAGCGCGATGAACCCGGTGGCAATTTCCACGGGGTCGGCGGGCAGTTTCCGGCCGAGCAGTTCAAACAATTTCGTAACGAGCGTACCCAATGCGCGGCGATGCTTGCGGTTAAGATCGTTGTAGCCTTGCGCGAAGGAGGGACTGCGCAACGCCTGCAATTGAAGCTCGATCGCCAGGACGGAAAATCCGGGATCGGAATTAATCGTGGTGGCCCATTGCTCGATACCCGCCATGGCCTTCGCGGCGTCGCCCTGCGCGTGGCTCAACGCGGCCTCGATCTTCGCTCGTTCTTCCGATTGGTGGCGTTGCACCAGCTCCAGCAGGATCGCCTCCTTGTCCGGAAAATTCGAGTAGAACGCGCCCTGCGAAAATCCCGCCGCATCGGCAATGTCGCGCACCGAAGCCAAGGCGAAGCCCTTTTTCACGATCTCGTCGCGTGCCGCCTCGATCAGGAGACTCCGCGTACGCGCCTGACTTTCCTCGCGATTTAACCTTGGCACCGGATCCAACTCCCGAATTACAAATAACAGTTGATTTTTGGATATCAATTGATATTTATATTATTATAAGCCGATTTGGCAGCGCTGGAGGTATATCATGGAGATCAGGTCATTGGATCGCGTGCTCGCAATTCTGGCGACGCTGGCCGCGCTGACGGTTGCCGTCATGGTCGTCGCCATCCTCACCACGCGCGGTTCTCAGGATTTCTTCCAGACCGCACGCTCCCCTGAAGCCTATGGCGCGTATCTGGCAACACCCCTCGTCTCCCTCGGCCTGCGGCTCAACCTCGGCCTCGACAATCTCTTCATGATCCTTTACGGGACATTCTTCATCGTGCTGACCATCCGGCTGCGGGAAATGCTGGACCCGCGCCTGCTCGGCGTCGCGCTCGCTGCGATGATGCTGACAGTCGTTCTGGACTCGATCGAGAACCATCACATCATGACGATGGCACACTCGATCCAGAGCGGGCTGCCGCTTTCCGCGGTTGACGGCCAGCTTCAGATGATCGCCTCCCAGGTCAAGTTTCACAGCAGCTATCTGGCGGTTCTGCTGTTCTCGTTCGGCTTCCTGCAGTTCGGGAAACTGGGCCGCGTCATCGCGATCGTGCTGTGGTGCTACATTCCGTGCGGCGTGTTGATCTCGGTGACGCCGGTTGAATCGGCCAAGGCACTCGTACTCGGACGAACGATCTTCTTCGTCTTTGCCTTCATTCTCTCAGCCGCCCTGTTCTTTTCGCAACCCAAGGAGGCCGGCCAAAAGACATCCGGTCAAACCACCCGATAACGGAAAAAGGAGCACACCATGCCGGTTACTGTCATTACGATTGTTGGTCGCACCCTTCTCGCATTGCTGTTCATTCTCGCCGGAGCGACGAAGATCGCCGGCCCGCAACCTTTCCTGGATAATATGGCCGCTCACCATATTCCAGGCGTGTTGCTACCGCTGGTCATTCTCTTGGAACTGGGCGCCGGCGCGGCCCTGCTGTTGGGCTGGCGGCTCCCGTTCGCTGCGGGGGCGCTGGCCTTGTTTTGCGTCGCTACCGCCTTTGTATTTCATCTCGACCTCGCCGATAAGGTCGAGCGAACGCATTTGATCAAGGACCTCGCAATTGCCGGGGCGCTGATGATTATCGCGGCCGGCGCGTCGCAAATCTCAATGGGATAGTCGTGGCGCGCCTGACCGGTGGCGATGCCCGCACTAGGCCGCGCGCGGGCGCAACCCCTCCGCACGTCAGTGTTTGACGATATCCGTATCGATGGCAGTAACATTCAAGCTTACGGCCGAGTCCGATGTCGGATCACGGTCGGCAAGAAGAAACACGGTGATTCGAACCTCAGCCGCATCCCCAGCCTTGTATTTGAGCTGCTGGACGAAGTCGTTTTTTGAATTTCCTGGATAATCGGCAACGATGGTTTGATCGTTGACGCTGAATACCAGATGGCCGTTCGCCCCTTGCTCGGAAGCAACAAAGCCCGACACGAAGAAGGGAATCTCCTGACCGGGATCGGCGCCGGACAGCGGAAGAGCAAATGAAAATACGCGCGAGACAATCGGCGCGGACGACTTGCCATCGATGTTGACGGCCAGACCACTGAAGCTGGCCGTAAAGGCTTTCTTGTCCGGACTGACGTCGAGGCTGAAGCCCACGTCAGTGTTGAACGTTGCCGCCTGGCCGAATGTTGCGTCAGCAATACCGAGCGCGGTGGCACGCGGTCGAACACCGCGGGGCCGCCCCCCATGTGCTTGCCGAGACGGTCGAAGCACCGGCGCGGCAGCGAGATCGGCCACCCGGATCGGTTTTTCTCTGCGACTCCAATCTTTTGAACGGGGCAGCCATTCCCCAAAGCGGGTTGTGCAACGCAGCATGGCCGGTACAACAGGTTTTCTCCAAGAGGTGCTATGTGACTGACATCAATGCCGACGCCTGGGTTTCCTCCAACCACCGCCCGATGGGTTTTGCCGAATTCGTGATCGTCATCGCGTCGATCATGGCCCTGAATCCGCTGGCGATGGACATGATGCTGCCGGCGCTGCCGACGATCGCTTCGGCGTTCCACATCGATGTCGCGAACCGACCGCAGGCGGTGCTGTCGACATTCCTGATCGGCTTCGGCGTCGGCCAGTTCGTCATGGGACCGCTGTCCGACCGCTTCGGCCGCCGTCCGGTGCTGCTTGGCGGCATGGCTGTGTATTGCTTCGCGAGCCTGCTCGCCATCGCGGCGCAGTCGTTCGAGACGTTGCTGCTGGCACGGGCGCTGCAGGGCCTCGGCACCTCCGCCACCCGCGTGATCGCCACCTCGATCGTTCGCGACTGCTACGCCGGGCGCCGCATGGCCAGCGTGATGTCGCTGGCGATGATGGTCTTCATCACCATACCCGTCGTCGCGCCGTCGTTTGGTCAAGCGGTGATGCTGCTGACGCAATGGCGCGGCATCTTTATCGTGCTGATGCTGTATGGCGTGCTGGCGCTGGTCTGGAGCGCGCTACGGATGCCCGAAACCCTGCCGGTGTCCGAACGGAAGTCGCTCGCGATACGCGACGTGCTCGGCGCCTTTCGCCAGACCGTGACCAACCGGCAGACGCTGGGCTATGCGCTGGCGGCCGGCGGCGTGCAGGGCTCGCTGTTCGCCTTCGTGTTCTCGTCGCAGCAAATCTTCACCGAGGTCTTCAAGCTCGGGCACTATTTTCCGCTGGCATTCGCGGCCATCGCGATCGGCGTCGCCGTCGCCGGATTTCTCAATTCCCGTTTCGTCGGCCGGCTCGGCATGCGGGTGATTTCGCACGGCGCGCTGGTCGGCTTTGTCGTCGTCGCCGGATTGATGCTGGTCGCGGCAAAGGCGCAGATGCTGCCGCTGCCGCTGTTCATGGCGCTGGCCGCGCTGATGATGTTCGCGTTCGGACTGATGTTCGCCAATTTCACGGCGCTGGCGATGGAGCCCCAGGGCCACATCGCCGGCACGGCCTCATCGCTTTACGGGTCGATCACCACGCTGCTCGGCATCGGCATCGGCACCACGATCGGCCAGGACTACGACGGCACGCTGCTGCCGTTCGCCAGCGGATTTTTTCTCTGCACGCTGGCTGCGCTTGCGGTCGTGCTGGTGGTGGAAAAGGGCCGGCTGTTCAGGCCGCACGGGATGGCGGTCTAAGCGGGGACCGGCGGTTCGCGGAGCCGCCCTGTCAATCAGGGTCCCAACGCAATTTGTTTGCCCTTATGGACCGCCCTGTCGGTTGAACATGTGGACTTTTGTCTTCCACGTCCTGTCACTCTGCTTTTCAAATATCCGCACGGTGTAGCCGGAAATAGCGGTCTTCTCGCCCGCCTGCGCGACCAATTGTATGCCAGCCCTCGCGATCTGATAGGCATACTTTCCGTCCGCCCAAATGTTGATGATTTCGAACGTGTGTTCCCTCCCGCCCGCCTTGATCCGCGATTCCCAGAACTGCATGATCGCCTCGGGGCCGCTTTTGGGCGGAACGCCCTGAAACAGCAGGATGGAGTCTGGCGTGTAAAGGCCTAGGAAACCGGGAGGGTTCGGCTGATTGAACGCTTCCAGAAACCGCGCATTGGCCTCCTCCATTTCCGATTGCAGGCTTCCCGCCCGAGCCGCGAATGTCGTCAGCACGAGAACTGTCAGCATCGCAACAAACGCACGACTTTGCCTCAACATGATCGTCCTCCCTCGCGCGCGATCGTATGGTGGTCGCGATTGCAGGATAATCGATCGTGGCGTAAAGAATATTCGCTATTCCGCTCTGCTGACATAACCAATCGCATATGCCCAAAGGCATCGACTGGGACACTCAGATCGGCCGACGTTTACGGCTACGGGATTTGCACGCGTTCTTCACGGTCGTGCAATGGGGCAGCATGGCGAAGGCGGCCGAGCAGCTTCGCGTCTCCCAACCTGCGATTTCCAAGACCATCGGCGATCTGGAGCACGCGTTGGGCGTGCGGCTGCTTGACCGCGGCCGAAGGGGCGTCGAGCCGACGATCTACGGCCACGCTTTGCTCAAACGCGGCCTGATTGCGTTCGACGAATTGAAACAGAGCATCCGGGATATCCAGTTTTTGGCCGATCCAACGGCCGGCGAACTTGCGATCGGCTGCGCCGACTCGATTGCTGCAACCATTCTTCGGCCGGTTATTGACCGGTTTTCCGAAGTATACCCGGCAGTCGTGCTGCGGGTGGATACCGTGCCCTCGCCCGCGATCAACGATCCAGGACTACGCGATCGAAGGTACGATCTCGTCCTGGGCCGCCGACCCATGCAACTTGACGACTTTTCGGACGAGTTGAAGGTCGAAATCCTTTTCGATGATCATTTGGTCGTCACGGCGGGCAACCACACCAACTGGGCGCGCCGTCGCAAAATCGATCTTGCCGATTTGGCCGACCAGCCCTGGATACTTCCACCGAAAGGAACGTGGACTTATGCATTCGTCGCCAAAGCATTCCGGGCGCGCGGGCTCGGCATGCCGAAAGTGAAATTGATGACTTTTTCATTGCCGCTCGTCATGCACTTTCTCACGAAAGGTCCGTTCGTCACGGTGCTGCCAAACACGGTGGCCTCGCTCCATGTCGGAAATGAGCTCTTGAAGGTGCTGCCGGTCGATTTTCCGGTTAGCGCTTGGCCGGTCGCCATCGTGACATTGAAGGGCCGAACGTTGAGCCCGGTCGTTGAACGTTTCATCGAATGCGCCCGCGAGGTTGCTAAATCGTTCACCGGCCTCGACAGGTCCACAGGGCAAAAGTAACCCCGTTGAACGTGGTCGGTAAATTTTTCCGGCGCAGCGGGATCTAACCATTGATCGTTTCGACAGCGGCAGTTCAAATCCTGTTTGTCACAACATGACCGTCTCGTGGCGCCGGCGTTCAGAGGCTTTCGCCACGGCTTCGGTCCTGATGCGCGCGCCCAGCTTCCGGAACAGGGATTCAACAAGCGCGCAAACCAGCACATGCGCAAGCCAGAGCGCTGGCGCGTATTTCTATGCCAGCGTATGCACGATCACCGGCCCGGCGACCGCGGTGGCTGGCCCGATGAGCAGAGGCGCGAGATTCTGTTCGGTCCATGCGAGCCCGCGTCTGTTCGACTCTTCCGCTCCCGCATAATTGTTGAAGATGCTGATCGCTGTCACCGTGTCGTCCGGCGCATAGACCACATAATAGGCCATGAAACCTTCGACATCACTGATGATCGGAATGGCACCCTCCTTGATCCTGCGTGCCAGCTCTTCGGCCGTACCAGTCTTTGCCTTGCCCTGACGAATGGCGGCGTACATGGGCTCCTCCTTTACCGGCGGGCTGCCCGCGGTCGCGACGACAGCGACCATGCATCACGCTCGAATTCGGGCGGGGCACGAGCAGCAGGGTTTCCCCGCATACTAAACCCTACGCCATTCCCCGCAACGACACCATCGAACTGGCGCGCCACGGTCGATGAAGATGGGCACGATGCGTTCGCTATTACGCTATGATGTGGCACACTGTGGCGTGTCCGCATCCGCCAAAACCAGGTCGCTGTGTAATAGGGCGCTTTGCTGGCTTGTGGCTTTTCGGTAACGGATGGCTCCGAACGCAAGGCCCATCTGGCGGAGATATCTTGCCTCGTGTCGCCCATTGAGTTGGGGCCGATCTCCATTTTATGATATTTTGGCTTATTTTGTTGAGGCTTTCCACGCTCACAGCAGTGAGCGCTCAACACGAGCGACGACATCATGCAGCCGCACAATCGCAAGAAGCTCAGCGATCGCGTGATCAAGGCAGCCGAGGCAGCGCTCGCGGCTCGGAAATATGTGAGTCCTATCGATGTGCTGGTCGGGATCGGATGGCTTGATCCCGGAGCGGTCAAACGCTGGCAGCAGGGGCAATTCGACCATCTCGAAAGGGCAGTGCAGACCAATCTGCCGCGCATTTCCGAGGCCATGAAGCTGTTTCGGTCTTGGGCCACAGCGGAGGGATTGATCCCAAGTGAGACCCACTATGTCGCGCAGACGCCGTCTCGGCGAACGCTGCGCTTCAGCAAGAGTGGAAACCCGACAATCGAAAAGCTGTATCGCACGCATTGGATTTCGGGCGACCTTTCCGAGAACGAGCAGGAGCACTTGGTAGAGAGGACGAGCCGCGCGCCCGAGCTGGTAGTGATCGAACCGCTGCATGATTCGTGGACGTGTCACCGGTGCGGCAGCAGCGGTGGTCTTCTCATCATGGAAAATCCGGGCCCGGCGTGCCTGCGATGTGCGGGTCTCGACGATCTTGAATATCTGCCCGCCGGGGATGCGTTGCTCACGCGTCGAGCCAAGGCGAAAAGCCCAAGGTACGCCGTGGTGGTGCGCTTCAGCAGGAGCCGACACCGCTATGAACGACAAGGCCTGCTGGTCGAGCCACGAGCCTTGGCGGAAGCGCAACGCGAACTCGAGGAGTGCCCCCCACACAGGCGGGTGGCACGCCGGGTTTGAGAACGGCGCGCGCTCGGGTATCTCTGTGCACGGTACGCGTCCGTCATAGCGCGCCATCGCGCCATTGGCACCTTGCGGCTATAAGAGCGTGCTGTACCGAAGTGGCGCGCCACGGCCGATGAAGATGGGCACTATTGCTTCGCCGTGACGCTATGATGTCGCGGCCTGCCACGCGATCGAAACGCCCATTCTACAATGCTCTGCGATTTCATACTGCGCCTCGCGGCAATCCCCAGAACGCCTCAGTCCGCCCGCTTGGACACTGCTGGCCAGCGTGCTCAGCCTGGCGGCAGCCGTCTAGGGCGGGACACGCAGTCCGCTCAAGTCTTGTTCGACGGTGCTTCGAAGAAGCCCGTTGCCTGAACGAGTCGGCCATCGGTGCCAAAGCGGCCGAAGCTGCTCCCCTTCACGAAGGCCCGGCCATCCTTGTCGTACATCGTCCAGAGGAAGAGTCCTTGGTCGTGATGCTCGAGAAAGCTGTCGTTTCTGAAGTATGCGCCCGTGAACTTCTGCTGCGATTGCGCGATGCGGACCATGAGTTCCTGTAGACCATGGGTCTGCGACGAAGGATCCGTGTACAAAATATTGTCGCTAACGCTTGATCGAAGCAGCTCTTCGCGTTCCGTTTCATGGATCGGCCCCCAAGCGCGCTGATACGCACTCCACGTTTTCAAGTGAATCTCGCTGTTCACGTGGCTTCTCCGCTTCGCTTGCTTGCGCGTCTTTGACGATATGACATAATCAGTAATAATGTCAGATCGCCAATTTGACAACCTCTTTCGAAAGAAAGGTGCGAGAAGATGTCTATTCCCGGCAGCAAGCATCAGCGCGTCGTCGAACGCGCGACGGAAGTGTTCTGCAGATATGGTTTTGCTCGCACCACAATGGGCGACATCGCGGAGCGCTGCGAAATCTCTCGGCCGGCGCTCTATCTGCTGTTTCCGGACAAGGAGGCCATCTTTACAGCGGTGGTCGAGCGGACGGACCAGGATAAGCTGGCCAGCATCCGTGCGGAGGTGGCGCATCTGAAAGATCTGCGTGGTAAGCTGCTTCACGCCTGCCTGTCATGGGGATGTCACGGCGTTGATCTTGCGGCCGCACACCCGGACGCCGCGGACCTGTTCGATCTGCGGTATCCCGTCGTTCAGCAGGTCTATCGAAATTTCCAGGGCCTCGTCGTCGAGCTCATCTCCGAGCGCTTCCGCACTGCGCGTCTGAAGATGACGCCGGAGCAGGCCGCGCGTGCGCTCGTCTTCAGCATGAGAGGTCTGCGCGAGACCGCGGCTGACAGGCGCGACATGCAGAATCTCATCACTTCGCTTGTCGACATCTTTGTTCGGGCGATCGAGCGCTGACCCCCGACTGAGAACGGAAATGTCCGCGGTTTTGAATGCAATTGGCGC
>WNFA01008826.1_pt1 | contig 15665 bp, 14 predicted proteins | sample 5400481 | NCBI WGS metagenome assembly WNFA01 (sample SAMN13153340, study PRJNA577476) | soil metagenome | isolation source: 120 cm saprolite under Douglas fir tree site 2 hole 1 replicate 2 | place: USA:California | collected 2015-04-18
GATCTCGATTTGGCGGCCCGCTACATCAACGAGAATTTTCGCGGCTGGACCATGGAGGCGATGCGCGCCGAGTTAGGCCGACGATTGGAACAGGAGCGCAGCGAATACGACCGGATGATGCATTCGATCGAGCAACTCTATAAACAAGGGGCACTGGCGGCCGAGCAAGGAGGGCAGGTAGTGTTTGTTGAAGGTGCCGCCAACCTGGTGACCGGTGAGCATGACCGTGAGCGCTTGCAGGCTATGCTGAAGACCTTGGAAGAGAAGGAAAAAGTCGTTCAACTCCTTGGCGCTTATCTGGATGTGAAGCAGGAAGCTGTGAGAGTGGTCATCGGTCTCGATCAGACACTGCCCTCCATGCAGAATTTTGTGCTGATTGGCGCTCCCGCGCGAGCTGGAAACGATGTGATGGGATCGCTGGCCGTCATCGGCCCTACGCGCATGGATTACCAGCACACCATGACGGCGGTTTCCTACATTGCGCGTTTGTTTGACAGGATCCTTAATGAATCGGAGTAACTCTAAATTACCTATGGTGAAAGTGAACGGAAGAACGGAAGCAGAACGAGCCCAGCTTGATTTGGAGCATGAACTTCCCGCGGGCGACGATGGAGACGAAACCGCCGAGGTCGCCGCAGTCGGCGGAGGCCAACCGCTGCAGGCCGCCGAGACCTCGGGGGTGGAAGCAGAAATGCAGAAACTCAGGGCGGAGCGGGACTCACTACTCGATCGGCTGGCACGGTCGCAGGCGGAATTTGAAAACGCGCGCCGGCGCGCGGGGCGCGAGCAGCAGGAATTTCGTGACTATGCAACAGTGGACGCGATCAAGTCCCTGCTGCCGGTGTTGGACAGCTTTGAGCGGGCGCTGCAAGTGAAGGCGGAGGCCGGAGATTTCCGCAGCGGCGTGGAGCTCATCTACAAGCAACTGCAGGACGCGTTAAGCAAACTGGGCGTGCGCCGTATTCCCGCCAAGGGCGAGCCGTTCGATCCGCGCCACCATGAAGCCATCGAACTGGTGGAGACCGCGGACGCCCCGGACCATGAAGTGCTGGAGGAACTGCAGCACGGCTACAAGCTAAAGGAACGCCTGTTGCGGCCCGCAATGGTAAAAGTAGCGAAGAACCCCGGGAAGTAATCCCACCAATTTCATTCTTTAGTTGGAAGGCCATTCTGACCACAAACGCAAAACGTGACTATTACGAAGTCCTCGGTGTGAGCCGGACGGTGACCGAAGCGGAGCTGAAGAGCGCCTACCGCAAACTTGCTCTGCAACTGCATCCTGACCGGAACCCGAACAATCCCGACGCCGAGGAGAAGTTCAAGGAAGTGAGCGAAGCCTACGCCGTCCTCGCCGACTCCGAGAAAAGATCGCTCTATGATCGCTTTGGTCACGCCGGGGTGGGTGGCGGATTCTCTGCGGGCGGCGGATTCGACTCGACTGTGTTTCAGGACTTCGGGGACATTTTTGGCGAATTCTTCGGAGACGTTTTCGGCGCGGGCGGCAGCGGACGGCGGCGCAGCCGTGTGCAGCGCGGCGCCGATTTGCGGGAGGACTTGACGCTGGAGTTCGAGGAAGCTGTGTTCGGCACTGAGACCCGCGTAACCGTTCGCCGTCACGAAGCTTGCGAGGAATGCCATGGCTCAGGAGCCGCGCCAGGAAAAGGTCCCACCACATGCCGCTCATGCGCTGGCCGCGGCCAGGTGCGCTATCAGCAAGGATTCTTCAGCATCGCCCGCACGTGCCCGGCATGCCAGGGGACGGGGAGTGTGATTACCGATCCCTGCGCGAAGTGCAAGGGTGAAGGACGCGTGTTGCGTCAGCGGACCGTCGACGCGAAGATTCCCGCGGGCGTTGAGGATGGTACCCGAATCCGCTTCGCGGGATCGGGAGAGGTAGGCCAATTTGGTGGGCCGGCGGGTGATCTTTATGTTGTCTTGCATGTGAAGGAGCATCCGTTCTTCGCCCGTGAAGGCAATGACCTGCACTGTGTTGTCCCCATATCGGTCACCCAGGCAGCGATAGGAGCTGAAATCCGTGTGCCTACTCTCGAGGGTGAACACACTCTGAAAGTTCCCGATGGCACACAGCCGGGCACAACCTTCCGCATTCGCAATAAGGGCGTGCCGCTGCTGAACGGGCACGGCAAGGGCGATCTATACGTTGAAGTGCGCGTGCAGATTCCGAGCAAGCTGAACAAGCGCCAGCGCGAATTGCTTCAGGAACTAGAGACTACGACGAAAGTGGACAATCAACCGCAACTGCGCTCGCTGATCGGCAAAGTGAAGGACATCTTCGGATAGTTGTAGATGGCTGCCCGCTGGGCCAAACTCGGTACTCGCGACTCAGTATTGGGTACTGGCTCCTGACTCATGACTCGCCGCCGATGGATCGCCGACGAAGTATCGGGCAATCGCGCGATCCTCACTGGAGACCACGCCGAACATCTGGCACGTGTGCTCCGCGCTCGCGTGGGGCAGGAATTTGATATCGCGACCGGGCTCGCGGTGCGAAAGAGCCGAATCACTTCCATAGCGGAAAGAAGGGTTGAGTTTGAACTTGGCGAAGAGGTGCCGGCCGCCACCGCCGCGAAAATTACACTGGCCCTTGCTGTTTTCAAGTTTGACCGGATGGAGTGGGCCATCGAGAAATGCACGGAACTCGGCGTTGCCCACATTGTGCCCGTGATTGCCCAGCGCACCGACGTACATCTGGCGGCCGCAACGATAAAGCGCACGGAGCGATGGCGGCGGATCGCGCGCCAGGCGGCAGAGCAGTCTCGCCGTGCCCTCCCACCCGAAATCGCGGCTCCAGTAGAACTCCCAGAGGCGCTCCGCCTTCCGGGTGATGTTCGCATCGTCCTGGCGGAATCTGAGGAGAACGCTCTTTTGCGCGACGTCCTCGAATCGATGCCGCAGGAGGCGGAAATCGTTCTCGCTGTCGGCCCAGAAGGGGGATGGACCATAGACGAGTTCGAGAGCTTCCATCAGGCGGGATGGACCTCCGCGTCCTTGGGCAAGACAGTTCTCCGCGCCGAAACAGCCGCCATAGCCGCTACGGCGATTGCCACCTCAGAGCTGAGTTAATCTCTTTTTTCCTCAGTCAAACCGCGTTCTCACCGCCGCTACCCGCGGGTGATATTCTGGCAAAGCAATGGCTGTGTCCAAGGCTTATTCCCGTCCTACTGCCTTTGTTCCCGATGATCGCCAGCGACAGGCCATCGAGCACGTGTACGGTCCCATGCTGGTGGTGGCTGGCGCCGGGACGGGAAAAACCTCTGTGCTGACGAATCGCGCGGCGCATCTTGTGGAACAGGGCCATGCTCGTCCGCATCAGATTCTTGCCCTGACCTACACTCGCGCTGCCGCCACCGAGATGCGCCAGCGGGTACGTTCACTGTTGCACGGCGATGAGATTCACACCGCCACCTTCCATGATTACTGCTTCAAATTTCTAGAACGTGTCGGCCAGAAGTTTGGCGTCCTCGATGAGCAGGACCTGTGGATTTACTTGCGCAAGCGAATCCGCGAGCTTCACCTCGAGTATTTTGTCCGCGCTGCAAACCTCGGACAGTTTCTGAGCGATTTGTTGAACTTTGTCAGCCGCTGCCACGACGAGCTTGTAACTCCGGAAAAATACGCGCAGTACGTAGACCGGCTGGAGCGCGGCGAATTGCCTGTCCCGCGTGTCGCGAAATCGAAGGACCCACTGAGCCATGCCGAGGTCCTCGGCCGGTGCCGGGAAATTGCGCGAGTTTTTGCCACCCTGGAACACTGGCTGCGGGAGGAAAATCTGGGGACCTTCAGCCACATGATCACGCGCGCCCTATCATTGCTTCTCAGCGACGAGGGCCTTCGCGACGCCGAGCGGGCGCGCTTTCGTTTTATCCTCGTCGATGAATTCCAGGACGTCAACTTCGCACAGGTGAAAATACTCGCTGCCCTCACGGGAACAGAGGGGAATCTTTTTGCGGTGGGGGACCCGGACCAGGCAATTTACCGTTTTCGAGGCGCCTCGAGCGCCGCGTTTGAGTTGTTCCATCGTCACTTTCCCGCTGCCCGACTGGTTGTGTTAGAGAACAATCGGCGTTCGACCTCGCCCATCCTACGTTGTGCCTTTCGAGTGATCAATGAGAATCCACAAGCGTTTGCCCGAGGTCGAGAGGGAACGCTCGCCTACCGGCGTGCACCGCTACAGTCGGTGCGCGAAGAACAGGCGGAGAAAGATGGTAAGGCCTTGCCCTCGGTCCCGGTAAACGTGATTGCGTTTACGCGCAAAGAGGCGGAGGGTCCAGACGTGGTCAGCGTCATCCGTGAGTTGCGCGGAAAACTGCGTTGCAAGTGGAGCGACTTCGGCGTTCTATATCGCTCGCACATGCATCGCGACGACGTGGTCCGTGAACTTGCGGATGCCAATCTCCCCTTTTCCATCGAGAGCATGGATGTTTCTGATACTTGCGAGGTGCGTAATCTGTTTGCCTGCGTGGGGGCCGTGGCCTCGATCGGAGACGATGCCAGTGTCTTCCGTATCGTGGCTTTGCCGCAATTCAATGTGGACCCACTGCAGCTTCGCGCGGCGATGCGGGCTGTGGCAAAGGATTCCAAAGAAGGCCAATCGGTCCCACTGGCTTCGGTGCTCAGCGGAGTTGATGGCGGTGCAGCGGTGCGGGATGCTATACGGCAGGCCCAGCAGGAAATCAGTCGCCAAGGAGTGAAAGGTCGAAAGGCGGTCGAAATCATCGCCAAGCAATTCGGGCTCGATACGAGTTCCGCCATCCTCGAGGCGGCTCTGCAGTTCATCGGCACTTGGGAGGAGAAACCGATCACCAAAACCGGCGAACTCAATGAGTTCCTAGATTACCTGAGCTTCTTTCGCGAGGCGAATGGCGTGATTCCGATGGCATCGGATGAAGATGACAACGCCGTCCGCTTGATGACTGCGCACTTAGCCAAGGGCCTGGAGTTCTCCCATGTCTTCATCTTGCGCGCGAATAAAGGTTCTTTCCCGAACGCGTACCGGGAGACGCTGGTCGAATTCCCTAACGAATTGCGCGATCCCGACTCCGCTGCAGAAGGGGATGACAAAACACTCCACGATGAAGAGGAACGCCGGCTCTTCTACGTGGGCATGACCCGTGCCCGCGATTCGCTGCACGTTTATGCCAGACAGGGAACTGGCAAGGAGAAGACTCCCGCCGGACTGATGCGCAACTTGCTGCAAGACCCAAGCATGAGCGGTTGGCTGAGTTCGCGGTCCGCTCGCGGCTCGCAGACGTCCATGGATATTTTCGCGGGAACTTCTCCCGCGTATCCGTCTGCGTCCCGAACGGCGCAGTGGCTGGACATTGCGGCGGTCACTGACCTGCACACCCGGCTGAGCGCGTCCGCTGTGGACACTTACGAGAGATGCCCCTTGCAATTCAAGCTCGAGCGGGACTGGAGAATGTCACGCCAAATCCCTGCTGCCATGCGGTACGGGGCGGCGATGCACCGAGTGCTGCGCACCTATTACGACGCAGTACGTCTGGGCCGGCCAAAGAGCGACGAGGAACTCCTGCAACTATTCAGAGATGATCTGGCGAGCGAGGAAATTCAGGACAACTACCAGCATGAACTGTACGAGCAGCAGGGCGTAGAGCAATTGCAAGATTTTTTCGCGGCCGCGCGATCTGGCGCTGCACCCCAGGTTCTTCACACCGAGGAATGGTTCGAGATTCGGATCGGAGAGACCACGGTCGCTGGCCGGATCGATCGAATCGATGCCGACACCGAGGGTGGTGTGGCAATTGTGGATTACAAGACCGGCAAGGCCCGTCCCCAGGAAGAAGCCGATGAGAGTCTGCAGCTCTCCATTTATGCAATCGCGGCTAGGGAGAAGTGGGGATACCGAGTGAGTTCCCTGGCCTTTCATAACCTCGAGGAGAACGTCCCGGTCATTACCTCACGAAGCGAAGTTCAATTGAGCGAGGCCCGTGCCCGGGTTGAATCGGCAGCCCATGGTATCGCCAATGGAGAGTTCAGTCCGAAGGTTGATTATCACTGCAGCTTCTGTCCGTACCGCAATCTGTGCCCGGCAAAAGAAAGGCGCATCCCAAATCTGGCGCTGGGCGGAGCAAAGCGGCCGAGCTAGGTTTAGCTTCGGCCGGTCCGACTCTTTCCCGGCGCTCCCCAGAACAGAGCTGTTGCCATTCAATCCGGCAAAGCCTGGGTAGGACATCGCCCCGCGAATATAAGCCGCAAAAAAAACTTAGGGGACGCAATTTGCGTCCCCCTATTTGACTTCGTACCGAACGTCCTTAGTGCTTCTTTTTCTTTTTCGCCTTCTTCTTCGTTGCCATTGGTTCTATTCTCCCTTCCATTGTTCATGGAAATTTTGCAACGCTCTTTTGTTGCAACTAGTTGATGTATAGAGTCATTGAAAAATGAAGTCAAGAGAAAAATGAAGTCGCTCCCGCAGTCAGTCGTGGTACCAAAGTCACGAAGCGACGAGCGAAGGCCAAAATTCTCGATGCGTGTGCGTCTTCGACAGGCCGTCGTCGCCGTTATCAGGGCAACACGAAATTGGCGCAGACTCCAGATCAGCGGAGTCGCGCTCGTTCTGCTCGATACCAATTGACCCTGTATCAAGCGCGCGCTCTTTCATAACTTCAACTTTCCGTCCCCGGGCGCATCTATAATAGAGAACGCGAAATCTTCGCGGGAGCTTGATCCATGGCCGCTTTTGACGATGTTGTCATCATTTCCGGGTGCCGCACTCCGGTAGGAAAATTCCAGGGAAGCCTCAGCGATCTGAGTGCTCCGCAGTTGGGCGCGATCGTGGTGCGCGAGGCCGTGAAGCGTGGGGAACTGGATGCCACGCAGGTGGACGAGTGCATTATGGGCAACGTCGTGTCCGCGGGCCTGGGACAAAATCCAGCGCGGCAGGCCGCCATCTTCGGCGGATTGGCTCCCGCGGTAGGTGCCATGACAATCAACAAAGTTTGCGGCTCCGGACTGAAAGCAGTCGCTCTCGCAGCGCAAGCGGTGCAAACCGGAAACAGTTCCATCGTCGTTGCCGGCGGCATGGAATCGATGACCAACGCTCCCTATCTGCTGCCCCAGGCCCGCAAGGGATATCGCCTCGGCAACGCGCAAGTCGTCGACTCGATGGTTCACGATGGCCTATGGGATATCTACAACAACTACCACATGGGCATTACCGGCGAAAACGTCGCCGAGAAATACGGCATCACGCGCGAAGAGCAGGATGAGTTTGCGCTCAATTCCCATCGCAAAGCACTGGCCGCGATCCGCGAATGCCGTTTCAAGTCACAGATCGTTCCAGTAGAGATTCCTGCGAAAAAAGGCGAGGCGCCAGTACTGTTTGAAAAAGATGAGGGGCCTCGCGAAGACACCACCATTGAAGTTTTGCGTTCACTGAAGCCTGCGTTCAAGAAAGATGGCACAGTTACTGCCGGTAATGCCCCAGGAGTTAACGACGGTGCGGCGGCGGTCGTGGTCACCAGCGCGAAACGCGCCAAAGAACTCGGCAGAGCACCGATGGTGCGGATCGTAGCTCAGGCAACCAGCGGCGTCGAGCCGAAATGGGTCATGATGGCGCCTGTGGGCGCTGTGCGCCAGATCTGGGAAAAAACCGGCTGGAAGAACCAGGATGTTGATCTGTACGAACTCAACGAAGCATTTTCCGTGCAAGCCCTGGGAGTGATCCGCGAGCTCGGTCTCGACCTCAATAAAGTGAACGTGAACGGGGGAGCTGTAGCCATCGGACATCCAATCGGGGCTAGTGGAGCCCGAGTGCTGGTCACGCTAATCTACGAAATGATCCGCCGTAATGCACGCCGTGGCATCGCGGCGCTGTGTCTTGGCGGTGGCAACGCAGTGGCAATGGCGGTAGAGCGCTAAGAAGTTTGTCGCGCAGACTCTGGTTAGGGCCCGTCCACTCTGGCTGAGAGTGGAGTACCTGCGAGCTTTTTGATCTCGGCGAGAAGACTCTCCATCCCTTGGTGCACGTTTTTCTCCCAAGTTACTTTTCGGAATGCACCTTGCACAGGCTCTGTGAACGTCCACAGTACGAAGTGTGTCTTAGTATCAAAGATGGACAGTCCCAACTGGGGTTCATAAATCGCGGTTTTTCCAAAATCTGCAATTGGAGCGGTGAAGCGTATTTCAAAGACCAAGTCCGCATCCGCGGGAGAAGCCACAAGTTGATATCGTCCCCAACTCTTCATAGCCGCGTAGAACCGGTTGTAGGGTCCATTGGTGTCACCGGCACGTTTGAAAGCGGCCAGTGCTACACTGTCAACTCCGCCATTGGAAATGAATACTTTCTTGGCAGTGATGATCTGTGCGGGTATCGGAGCTGCCTCTACTTGTTGTCCGCCCGAGAAGGGAGCAAGTAGGAGGGCGAGCGCAAGCGACGCATACAGAGCCCTTTTTTCAGCTACTTTCCCCATGGGGACTCTGCTATCCATGCCCTTGAGTATGCTCTCGGTCTGCCGTTGTGTTCCTTCATCACCGCCTTACAAATACTAAGCCCCAGCCCCGTCCCGCGGCCCGGCCGCTTCGTGGTATAGAAGGGATCAAAAATGTTAGGCAGAATTTCTCCCGCGATGCCGGGACCATCATCCTGAAAGCTAGCCCAAACCGAATCGCCGCTGCTGCCCAGGCGTATTCGCAAGGTTCCGCGATCCCGGGCCTCGCGGATTGCCTGCTCCGCATTCAACACCAGATTGAGAAACACCTGCATAAGTTGATGCGGGTCCCCTTCGACCAGCGGCACCGTGGGTTCGCGGAGAAAGTCGACGGTGATGTTGTTTTTGCGCAGCGAATAGGCGTGGAGGTTCAGCGTGCGCTCCACGATCTCTGCCAGGTTCACGCGAGTCTTTCCCGGGGCAGGCGGACGCGAAAAATAGGTGAGGTTATGAACAATTTCGGCCGCGCGCCGCGCTTGCTGCTGCAACATCACCAGTTGCCTGCGCGCGGCGTCGCTAGTCTGTGCATCCTGCAGCAATTCGCTTACCCCCAGAATGCTGGTCAGGGGATTGTTCAACTCGTGTGCCACACCACCAATCATCTGGCCCATGGCGGCTAGGCGCTCGCTCTGCACAATCTGTTCTTCTAGCTTCTTTTCCACTGTGATATCGCGCACCGAGATGATTACGCCACTCAGTTTGGACTCAGCGTCGAAAAGTTGGCTGGCCGAAGCCCGCATCGTGCGCCAGCTTCCATCGCGATGGCGTGCCCCGTACTCAGCGGAAGCGAAAATCTGCCTGCTCGAAGCGACATCATGGTAGAGCGAAGCCAGTTCCGGGGAGTGATCTTCGAGATCTGAGATCTTCTTCCGCAACAAGTCTTCGGGCTGGTAGCCAAGCAGGTCGCGTACGCGGGAGCTCACAAAGGTGTAACGCTCTGCGAGATCTATGACCAGGATCAAATCAGGAAAGCTCTCCAGCAATCGCCGGCGGAATTCTTCCTGCTGAAGCAATTCCCGCTCCATCTTTCGCTTGTCTGTAATATCGACCAGCGTGCCCTGGTAGCGGATCATGTTGCCGGAGGCGTCCCACACTGCACGCGAGGAATCGAGAAAGAGCGCGGGAGTACCGTCTTTGCGCTTGAGCTTAATCTCCCGCGTGCGCACGGCGCCGCGGTCCCCGGAGGCACGGCCCAGAACCGGCTGCTGACCAGGATCGAAATTCAGGTCACCCGCGTCTAGCGAAAGCAATTCTTCCTTCTTCTCATATCCCAGCAGGCCAACCAAAGCTGGGTTGGCATCCAGAAGATTGCCGTTGGGTGTGCTGAAATACACTCCCTCCTGCAGAGTCTCGAACAATTCGGTGAAGCGCAGCTCCTTCTCGCGTTGCTCAGTGACGTCTCGTCCCAGCACACTCACGCCCACCACCTCATCGCCCTTGAGGATGCCGTTGAGCACGCAATCGAAGTAAAGGGGCCGGGTGTTATTTTTCAGAACGACACGAACCGTGCCCGCCCAATGTTTCCGTTCCAGAAAACGGCCGAGGCCGGTCTCCACTCCACTCCGCGTCGGCTCTTCAATGAACTCATAGACGTCGTGTCCCACGATCGCGGTGTACGGAAGTCCCACCATCTCAGCTACACGCTTATTTACGGTGCGTATAGTCCCATCGAGTGAAACCGCGCAAGCCGCGTCTTCGAACGAGTCAATCAGTTCCTTGAAGCTGCGCTGCGAGCGCTGGATCATCTGGCTGAGCTGGTCCAGTTGCGCTTCAGAGGGCGCCGCGCCCACGTGCTCCTGCAATCCATGCAGGAGCGTCTTCAGTTCTGAAACTTCACGCCGCCGCCCGTACGCATAAACCGCAAACAAGACCGACAACGCCAACGTGCCGACAGCGAGCGCCCCCAAGTGGTAGGGCAGGTTTTCAAGTCGCTCCCAGGCAAGTGCAGCGAACCCTGCTGCCAGCAAAACCATGAACAGCAGCAACAATCGCCATAGCTGGGATTCTTCCCTTTCGAGGTTGCCGGGTGGACGTGCTGATCGTGAGACCTGAGAAGATTCTTGCGCCATGATTGAAGGAACCGCCAGGCTCGCCGCATATCAGCGGAGAGCCTCTCGGCTGACTGGCTCATCGTAATGCGTAGCGGCAAGGAACGACAACCCTATTTGTTGGACAATTAGATACGTAGGAACGGCGCAGCATCAATCAGTGCTCAGCGGTGTGCACAGGCCGAGTTTTTCGCAGGTCTCTGGCCAACATTGTGACGCAGGTCACATCGCGGATGCTCCTTTCCCGTATAGATTGAACAATCTCCGCGATCAGGCCTTGGGGTGCCAGTGGGGAGCAGGGATTATCTCCATCCGCGTACACCTCTCGTGATGCTCGACAAGACTCTCTGCGCCGCGGTTGATGTCATTGACGCAAGTCATGATCCTGGTGGAAGTCGACTGCCCGGGTATTAAGACCGGACCGGATCGATATCATATCGACGCACCGGCGCTGAACTACAAGGAAATGCGCTCTGGTACCGAACCCGAAGGGTGGGCGAAGATTCGCCAGCGCGTCATCCGAAGCCGCGCCCAAGAACTCGGACGCGCGCGAGAAAATTTACTGCAATGCGCAGATGTCCTCCCGCCCCATCCGCACTTTCTGCGAGCTCTCCACCACTGCGAGCGCTTTCTCGAACACGCCATCACTGATCAAGGACTAAGCGCCCGCGCCCACCGACATCCTCAAAGTAGCCCGCAGCACCGTCGCCGACATCGAAGAAACAGCAATCATCGAGCCCAAGCACATCGCCGAAGCGATTGAGTATCGAGCTTGGACCGGACATACTGGGCGTAACCCTCGGCAGTTAGCATCCAGGGCTCAGACTCACCCCGGCAAGGCGAAATAACCTGCTTCTTTCGCCCCCAGCGGACGTTATCGTCGAGTGAGTCGCTTTATGCCGCTGATTTTTCTTTCGCGATCACTTCCTCAAGCGCGCGCAACGTCCTGAACGCGGTATTGAGGGCGCTGTGTTCGTCACATGATGGGCGGGTTAGGATTTCTTCTGCCCTATCCAGGATCGCGTGGCGCGCATCAAGAATTCTCCCCGGCAATTGGGCATGGTCGAGTTCGACGATTGCGCACTTATAGAGCTGTTCCCATGTGCCGGCAGGAAGGGTCTTATTGAAGCAAGGAACTCCGGGAAGAGCGTGATCGAAGTGAATCATAAGATTCCTTTTCTCGTATTGAGCTAAGGCCTGAAGAGGCTGTTGCTGGTGTCGGCAGGTCGGCGCGCTTGGGGCTGAATTGTGTTGGCTCGCAGTTTGTGCAAACGGGTAACGGGAGGTTCCACACCTTTCCGCCATATGAGAAAAATGTGGCGTTCATTTGCATCAGTCTCGAGCCGCATTTACGGCAGTGGACGAGAGGCGGCAGCGCAGACAGCGCGTCGAAGAGTTCCTCTACAGATCGGACAACTGTTGACGAAATAGATGGAGATTTATCTACCATGACCTGGTTCCTTGGAATTGAAATTCGGCTGGCTATCGCAGTGACCGGTCACCTAAGAAAGGTGCGCGGCGGAAAGATGCGTTGAGCAGTCTAACAGGAAATTACACTCTAACGCAGATCTTGCACAATCCTGCATGCAGTCGCAGACTTTGATAGCGCGAAGGTATTAATTCGAGGCTGGTTGCCTCTGGTTGGTTACCGCGTTTTGGTTGGCTGCATGGGGACATAACTCAGCAAACGCCGACCGGAAGTACACGGTTCCCGTCGCGCGTAAAGCACCCTAAAATCGCACCCTATAAAGAATCGCGTCCAGCCCGAGAAGGGTTGCCGAAGAAACAACATGCAGCTTGCTTTCAGTGCCAAAGAAACAGTGCCAAAGAAACAACTTGACCTCTACCCAATTTCCGTCTACATTAACCTGTTCCAGGGACATCCGGTGGCCTGCGGGCCTCTTTTCTGAGCACTTCCGCCTGCGGAGCCTAATCCAGAAAATCAAGCATCTTCGGTGTCCGATGACGCATCTATTCAGGTGAGTAGTACGCTGACTCCTTTACAACTTGCTTGGAATCAGTGGCTTAGCCTCGATTCTTCGGTTGGTCGCTGCCTGGGTAAAAGGGGAAAGGTGAAGGCCCACAATCATAAGTAAGGAGAAATAAGGCATATGCGCTCTGATCGTGTGTTCGATGCTTTGCAAACTTTGCGGAATCGGTATATGCTGTGTCAGCTTGCCTCCAAGGCCACGCGGAAGTTCCACCGGCCCAGCACCAGAATCCAGGAAACCATGAACGGTGTTTTGGACCGGATTGCAGGCGCGGAGCGGCAAGACATTTTGTCGGAACCAGAGAATGTAGCTGAGGCACAACGGCGGGCTGCTTAACACCAGCCCCGCCTTCCTGCCCCGTGTAATTATCTCCCTGTGTGACCCTCCTTTTGAAAATCTCCCGCGACCGCTAGCGATTGCGTTTAAGTGGAACGGGTTTAGGTGAATCATGACCATCGCTGAACTCAAAGAAAAAAACATCACCGAGCTGACCAAGATCGCAAGGACCTTGGATCTGCCCGGTGCCAGCGGACTGCGCAAGCAGGACCTCATCTTCAAAATCCTGCAGGCGCAGAGCGAAAAAGAAGGCCACATCTTTGCCGAGGGTGTGCTGGAAATTTTGCCTGACGGCTACGGCTTTCTGCGTTCCCCGGACTATAACTACCTGCCCGGCCCCGACGATATTTACGTCTCGCCTTCGCAAATCCGTAAGTTTGACCTGAAAACCGGCGATACCATCAGTGGTCAGGTGCGGCCGCCGCATGAAGGAGAGAAATATTTCGCTCTGGTCAAGATCGAGGCGGTCAACTTTGAGTCGCCTGACGAAGCCCGTAACAAGATTCTGTTCGACAATCTGACGCCCCTATATCCCCAAGAGCGCATCAAGCTCGAGACCACGCGCGAGAACGCCAGCGCCCGAGTCATGGATTTGCTTACGCCGCTCGGTAAGGGACAGCGCGGCTTAATCGTTTCTCCGCCGCGCGCCGGCAAGACCATGCTGCTGCAGAACGTCGCCAACTCCATTACGACCAATCATCCCGAAGTCGTGCTCATGGTGCTGCTGATCGACGAGCGTCCGGAAGAAGTTACAGACATGCAGCGGTCGGTGAAGGGCGAAGTAATTTCTTCGACCTTCGATGAGCCCGCCGCACGCCACGTGCAGGTCGCCGAGATGGTGATTGAGAAGGCGAAGCGCCTGGTCGAGCACAAGCGCGATGTCGTGATTCTGCTCGATTCGATCACCCGTCTGGCCCGCGCCTACAACACAATTGTTCCGCCCTCGGGCAAAGTGCTCTCCGGCGGCGTGGATTCGAATGCTTTGCAGCGTCCGAAGCGGTTCTTTGGCTCCGCCCGCAACATCGAAGAAGGCGGTTCGCTCACCATCATCGCGACGGCGCTGATCGATACTGGGTCACGTATGGACGACGTGATCTTTGAAGAATTCAAAGGCACGGGCAACAGTGAAATTATTCTGGAGCGCAAACTGGTCGACAAGCGCGTCTTCCCGGCCATCGACATTCAGCGCTCAGGCACTCGTAAGGAAGAGCTGCTCATTCCGAAAGAGGACCTGTCGCGCATCTGGGTCCTGCGCAAAGTACTCAATCCGCTGTCTCCCGTCGAAGCCATGGAGTTGCTTATCGACAAGCTGAGTAAAACCAAGGCGAACGGCGAATTCTTGTCCAACATGAGCGCGCTGTAGAAGCGACTCCAACCCCATTCACCAAAGCCAGGACTTGCTCCTGGCTTTTATTCTGTGGGTGCCGAGCATGACCGACAGCTTGGAGGTGCAAGTCCTCTTCACAACCTGATGGAGGTGAAGTGATAGCGAAGCGCAAGGGGAGCAGCCGACAAGGCCGTGAGTCTAGCGAGGTGAAAGTCCTCGCGCCGTCAATTGCCTGGTTCGGACGGCTAGCCTATCCGATGCATGCGAAGGTAACGACGCATGTTCTGCTCGGAGGTAAAAGTCACAGACTGCCCTGCTGGAAACAGTGGAGGTGGAGAGCGACCAAGGTGGCTAGCAAACGGAGAGGCCGGAACATAACGAAATGGCTGCAACCGCGAAAATTCGCTCCGCTGAGATGTCGCTTTAGCGGGTACTCACGGTACGCCGACCCAAAACCCTTGCGGGGGAAGGCCGATGTTGCAGGGGAAGCAACAGGCAAGAGCAACCTGCAAACCATCGCGGTAGGGGCCCAAGCATCTCCGGAAGTCGCAGAGATAACGTCGGGATCGCGTTCGGAAAAGCTTGGAAGAGGAGGAACTGTTGTGAGATAAGCGAAACCTCTTATTGTCATCCAGCGGGTGCAAATCCCGTCTGACCAAAGTCGAGCAGACAGGTCAGTAGTGAGTCTTGCCATTCACCGGGCGACTGGTGGGTGCGAAGCGTAGATAACAAGGTAGCAGGCCGTGAGGATTCAGCCCCGAAATCTTATCTTGTCGCGAGGCCGACGTGATTCCCGAAGCGGAAGGCAGTATCTGGCGGCGACCGTTATTGCGAGGTCGCGCAGACTCGCCGGGGTCTCTAGCCCAAGGCATGCTCCACAGGGATGGCCCAGGAACCGAAGAGAGCTCCCCATCTCCTCTCACACCAGGAGGACCGCCTCTGGAAATGGGTCGAGAGGTACGTGCAACCAAGGGTCGACCGGAGGAAGCACGGACGGATGCTGGAGCAGTCTTACAACCTTATAGTACCGACGAAGGTGGGGAACCGCAGGGCTCCCGCAAGGGGCGGCCACGGAACCCACTGGAGGGAAGGGGGAAGCAAGCGTACGAATCTGCTGAAAGGAAACATAACGAGACGCGGAGCTCGAAACGATATGTTCACAGACATCAACAGAATAGCTGAACTCGCCAAGGAAGATCCGAAACGGCAGTTCTCCTCTATTGCTCACCTGATCACAGTTGCGAAGTTGTATGAGGCATTCCGGGGTCTTCGAAAGAACGCCAGTGCCGGGATCGACGGCGTCACGTACGAACAATACGAGACGAACGCTGAAGAGAATATCCGACAGCTCCACCAGCGGCTCAAAGAAGGCAAGTATCGGGCACAACCATTGCGACGTGTCTATATTCCGAAAGAAGACGGGAAACAGAGGCCGATCTCGATTCCCGCCCTCGAGGATAAGATCGTGCAGAAAGCGGCGGTTGACCTATTAAAT
>WNFA01002324.1_pt1 | contig 15664 bp, 11 predicted proteins | sample 5400481 | NCBI WGS metagenome assembly WNFA01 (sample SAMN13153340, study PRJNA577476) | soil metagenome | isolation source: 120 cm saprolite under Douglas fir tree site 2 hole 1 replicate 2 | place: USA:California | collected 2015-04-18
CGATTCGATGCACTACATCATCGCGATCCGCAATTTCGCCTTCCATCCAGATTCGATCGCTGTCCCCGTGGGCGCGATGGTGACGTGGGTGAACTGCGAGGACGCGGGCGTGGAGGCCCACACAACGACGTCGGACACCACAGGTATCTGGGACTCACCCCTGCTGATTCCCGGCGCTCGCTTCTCGCGCCCGTTCCCCACAGCGGGGGTGTTCCCGTACCACTGCATTCCACATAGAGACTTGGGCATGGTCGGGAAACTTGTCGTGCAATGACTCACCGCCGTCTGAAAGGAGGGCCGAGTTCGGTTCCGAAGCTTTGTGCGGTTTCACCTGCGATTAGCTGTCTAAGGAGGATGTGCTATGCGTAGAACGCGAGCGCTTACGATGTTCGCAATCGTCGCGGCTGTTGGCGTGGCGTGCAACGATAACAACTCGACGGGCATTCCCCCGGGTCTGGAGGTCTACGTCGCCAGCTTGAACGGCGCGAACGAACGACTCACGCCGGTTACGACGACCGCGAGGGGTACCGCCATTGTGACGGTTCTCGGTAACCAGCTCAGCTGGAAGGTGGACATTACTGCAGCGATCGACAGCATAACCGCCGGGCACATCCACCACGCTCCGATTGACTCAGCGGGACCGGTTCGAGTGAATTTCAATGTGACCGCGACGGGTCCGGGCATCACGGGAACAATCACCCAGGGCTCGTTCACATTGACCGGCGATAGCGTGCAAACCTGGCTGCATCAGGGAAACGCCTACGTGAACATTCACACGAAGGCCAACCCTGGCGGAGAGATTCGCGGTCAGCTGGTGAAGCAATAGCGGCAAGAAATCGCGGGTAGGGGCGCAGCATGCTGCGCCCCTACTTATTCATACCGCATCACGTGTCCACCCTTCATCACAAAACTGACACGCCGGAGCGCGGCGATGTCGCGGAGCGGATCGCCGTCCACGGCGATGATGTCCGCCTCGAGCCCCGCCGCGATCGCGCCGATCCGATCCGAGAGTCCCAACGCCTCGGCGTTGAGCGACGTCGCCGCCACGATCGCATGCATCGGTGCCTCCCCCGCCCGCTCGACCCGGCAAATCAGATCCTCGACGTTGTGCCCGTCCGCCCCGGCGACGGCATCGGTGCCGTAGAGCACCTTGAGCCCCGATGTCGCGAGTGCCATGCGAATGTCCGCCGCGGCGAGCGGCAACACGCGCTCCATCACCGCGAATCCCGAGTCGGTGTAGTTGCCGATTCCCTGATAGCGGCTCCGGTTGTCGAGGTAGTTGCGGAACACCAGCGTGCACTGGGGATCGAAGTACGTGCCGCGCTGCGCCATCAGTGTGAGCACGTCCTGGGTCACGAAGATGCCGTGCTCGACCTGGGTGCACCCAGCGAGGGTCGCGGCGCGCACGGCCGCGGCGCTGTGGGCGTGCACGAGCGTGCGCAGGCCGAGCGCGTGGGCTTCGCCGCACACCGCGACGAGCTGCGAGTCGGACATCGACTGCTGGCCGCCTTCGCGGATGCTCGCGGAGGCGAACAGCTTGATCAGGTCGGCGCCTTGCGCCTTGCGCTGGCGCACCAGCGCGCGGAGCGAGTCGGGACTCAGGGTGCGATCGGTGAGGGGATCGAGCGACGTGAGAATCCGCGGGCCCGGCAAGCCCTGCGTCGCGATCCAGTCGCGTAAATCCGCGTCGCTGCGCGAACCCACGCTCTGAATCGTCGTGAACCCCGCCATGAGCGTCGCATACGCGTTGGCCGTCGCGGCCAGCATCGACTGCGCGGGGGTGTCGCCGTCGTTGGCGGTGTGCAGCCGGTTCTGCCGATTGAAGTACCACACCGGATGCGTGTGCACGTCGATGAGGCCAGGCAGCACGGTGCGGTCGCCCAGGTCAACCACCCGCACCCCCGCGGGCGCGGGCCCGCGCGCAGTGATCCGCGCGATGCGATTCCCAACGACGAGGATGTCGACGTTGTGCTGCAACCCGCCCCGGCCGTCGAGGACGGTCCCCGCTCGCAGCACGGTCCGGCTCGCGGTGTCTTGCGCCGCCACAGCCGCGGCGAGGGCAAGGAGGGTCAGCAGCACTACGGAACTGCTTTGACGGTGTCCTGAGCCTGGCGCCGTTCGTCGGCGTCGCGCTCTGCTTGTTTCCGCTCCCGCAACTCGCGCACGTAGCGGCGGAATTGCTGCAGCGTCTGCGCGCGGTCGGCGGCCCGCAGGATGTCCGCGCGCATGTCGTTGAGCTGCCGGGCCCGCATGTCTTCGTCGAAGTTGCCCTGCGGCAGCAGATTGCCGAGCAGCGCCAGCGCCATCGTCGGGATCTTGATGCCGGCGACGTGGATGTAGGCGGAATCGATCCCCCACTGCGGCTTGTCCGGCGTCCCGCCGATGGTCCACTTCGGCCGCTGGTGATCGCGCTGCATCTGGTCGAGCACCTGATTGAGCGAGTCCACCATCACCTTCAGCCGCTCGATCGCCGCCGTGCGCCGCTGCGTCGTGTCGCCGTAGATCGCGTCCGCCACCGCCGCGGGCAGGCCGGGCCGCGGGCTGACCCAGAGCCGGCCGTCGCCGATCTGCGGGGCGGGCGAGACGCGACTGGCGTTGGGATCGTAGGCCGGGAGCGTAGATCCTGTGTCGGGCGGCGCAGGGGCGGCGGGAGGCGGCGCAGAGGCGGCGGAATCCGCCGGTGGCTCGCGGCGAGTGGAAACGATGGTTGGACCTTTGGCCCGCAGCTCACGCGTGCCCGGGACAAAGACCAGCGAATCGCCGAAGTCGCGCGGCGGGAGCACGACGTACTCCGCCTTCCGCCACGGCGCCGCCAGGTTCACCGTGAAAAACAGAACCACGGCGAGGACGTGAATCGCCGCGGTGACGAGCCACGCACGCCCGATCGGCACCTTTGCTACCTGTCGGTCAAACAGTGGCAAGCACCTTTCCTAACCGCTCCGTTGCTTCGATGAGTCGCGGAATGGGCACAGTCAAAGCAATCCGGAAAAATCCCTCAGCGCCAGCGCCAAACGCGCTGCCAGACAAAGTCACGACGCCGACGTCCTCGAGCGCGCGCTTCTGGAACGCGGCCGACGGCAGCCCCTCCGGCAACGGAATCCAGAGGTACAGCGTCGCTCGCGGTGCCTCGATCTCGAATCCGTTCGCCTTGAGCGCCGGCACGATCGCGTCGCGCCGCTCCTTGAACTGCGCGGCGTACCCGGCGGCGATGCTCTCGGCCTGCTTGAGCACCTCGGCGCCAGCGGCCTGCACCGCGAGGAACGCGCCGGTGTCCACGTAATTCTTCACGCGCGCGAGCGCCGCGATGCGGTCGGGACGACCCACGGCCCACCCCAGCCGCCATCCCGTCATGCAGAAGCTCTTGCTCAAGGAATGAAACTCGACGGCGACGTCCATCGCGCCGGGAATCTCGAAAATCGAGGGAGCGACGTAGCCGTCGAACGTAATCTCGCAGTAGGGATTGTCGTAGGCGAGGACGAGATCGTGCTTCCGGCACGCGGCGATCGTGCGCTCGAGATACTCGCGCGGCGCCACGGCGGCCGTCGGATTGTTCGGATAGTTCAGGTACACGAGCTTGGCGCGCTTCAACACGTCAGCCGGGATCCCTTCCAGCTCGAGCAGGAAATCGGTGCGCGGCGTGAGATCGTAGAGGTACGGCTCGGCATCGGCGAGGACGGTGCCGCCGTGATAGACGGCATAGCCCGGCACAGGCACGATCGCCACGTCGCCGGGATTGAGCACGGCCGTCGCGAGGTGCGCGATGCCTTCTTTCGAGCCAAGCAGTGGGTGCAGTTCCTTGAACGGATCGACGCTCACGCCGAAACGCCGCTGCATGTATCCCGCGGCCGCTTCGCGAAACGTGACCAGACCGAGCTGAAAGGCGTAGCGGCTCATGGCGGGATCCTGCACCGCGCGCGTGAGGGCCTTCACGGCGACCTCGGGCGGCGGGAAGTCGGCGTCCCCCGCTCCGACATCGATCACATCCACACCCTGCTCGATCAGCCGCCGTTTGATCGCCGGTAGCTCGGCCATCGGGTATCCCGGTAATTGTGCAACGCGTCTGCTAAAGCTCATGGCTGGAATCTAGCTCCAAGAAACGGGCGTGCCGATGCTGTGCATCGCAAAGAATTCTTCCAGCTCCCGGCGTACGTCCTGCCAGTTGCCGATCGCCTTGGAGGCCGGCGGCAGGCCTTCCAGCATCGAGGCCCCATAGCGCTTCGTCACGACCCGCCGGTCCAGCAAGACAACAGCGCCGACATCCGATTTGGTTCGTATCAACCGCCCGAATCCCTGTTTCAACTTGAGCGCCGCGAGCGGAACGAGGTAGTGAGTGAAGCCGTCCACCCCCGCTTCGGTGAGACGCTCCAGCCGCGCTGCGGTTAGTGGCTCCGTCGGCACTTTGAACGGCAGCTTCGCCAGGATGAGCACGCGTAACGCCCGGCCCGGCACATCCACACCCTCCCAGAACGAATCCGTGCCGAGCAGGATCGCCGAGCCGGCATCGCGGAAGCGGCGCAGCAGCTGATCGCGCTGTCCCTCACCCTGCACCAGCAGCGGCCAGCGCGCGCCGACCTCGCCGCGAATCGCGTCGGCGGTGCGACGCAACGCCCCATGGCTCGTGAACAGCGCGAAGATGCCGCCGTCGGACGCGTGCGCCAGCTCGAGCAGCACGCGCGCGACCGCCGCCCCGTGTCCCGATTCATCGTCGCGCGGCTCGGGGATGTCGGTGGGGATGCCGAAGACGCACTGCGCGCCGTAGTCGAACGGCGACGGCAGGATCTCGCGCACCGTCACGCGCGACGGCGGCAACGAGAGACCGAGCCGCTCCTCGAGGAACGTGAACTCGCCGCCGGCCGCGAGCGTCGCGCTCGTCAGCACTACCGTCTCGACGCGGTCGAACAACGCTTCCTTCAGCACTGGGGCGAGATCGAGCGGCACGGCGGACAGGGTGAGATTCGGTGTGCGTCGTCCGCGGCGCTCCATCCAGCGCACGGCCGGGCCGGCGGGTGCGCGGTAACCGACAGGCTGGAGCGTAGCCTTGAGTCCTTCCGCCGCCGTGTCGAGGCGGCGCACGACGCCCCGCAGCTCGCCGATGAGCCGCGTGCGCATCTCGGCGGGATCGTCGATCGACAGCCGGTCGGCGATCGTCTCGACGCCGTCACGCAGCTTGCTGAACGCGACGAGCAGGTTGTCGAGCGCGACGTCGAGCCCCTCGCGCCACACGCCGTCTGCAGCAAAGGAATCCGTGAGACGCAGGACTTGCTCGGTATCGAGTCGTCGTCCCAAGCGACCAAAGAGCTCTTCCGCCCAGCGCAGTGCCGCGACCAGCGCGTCGAGCACGCTGCGCGTCAACAGGTCGCGGCTCGCCGACGCCAGCAGATCGTCGTGGGTGCTGAGCTCGGCGGCGAGCGTCGGCAGCAGGCCCCGCCCGTTGCGCTCGAGCCGGCCGAGCAGCCGCTGCACGCCGAGCATGCTGACCTGGGTGCCGAGGTGGTGGGCGGCGACATCCTCGAGATGATGGGCCTCGTCGAGAACGAGCCGCCGGTAGGGCGGCAACACGGCCGCTTCCTGCCAGTTGTCGGAGGCGATGCGCACGGCGAGGTCGGACGCCAGGAGATGGTGATTTACGACGACGACGTCGGCTTCGGCCGCGCGGCGCCGCGCCGCGAAGACGAAGCACCGATCGAAGTGCGGGCATTTGAGGCGCGTGCAGAGGTCCGATTCGGCGGCGACCGCATCCCACACATCGGTCGACGGCTCCTCCACGAGATCGGAGAGACTCCCATCGGCGGTCCGTGCGGCCCAACCCGCGATCGACTCGAGCTCCGCGCCCCGGCCTTCGTCGAACAAGGACTCCTGCCCCGCCCGCGCCTGCTCCAGACGGGAGAGACAGAGATAGTTCCGCCAGCCCTTGAGCAGTGCGAACGTGACGCCGCGCTCACCGGTCGAGAAGGCGCGCGACAGGATCGGCAAGTCTTTGCCGACGAGCTGCTCCTGCAAGTTGATCGTGTTGGTGGAAACGACCGTGCGCTCGCCGTTGAGGCGCGCCCACTCGAGCGCCGGCACGAGATACGCGAACGATTTGCCGACGCCCGTTCCCGCTTCGAGCAGTGCGATCCCGCCATCGTTGTACGCGTCGGCGACGTACGCCGCCATGTCGCGCTGGCCCGGCCGGTCCTCGAACGCCGTGGTGCCGAGCACGCGCGCCACTGGACCCGATTCGGTGAGCAGATTCGCGATCTCGAGTGCATCGAGACGCGTGACACTGCGCGCGCGGGGACACTCCACGACGACGTAGAGCGTCGAAACGTCGTTATTGACGATCCCGAAGCCGGCGCCTTCATCGTGCAGGCGCGCGGCGACGTGCAGATCGGCGCCCGAAGGCTCGAGGAAGCCGCTGGGATGGTTGTGGATCAGCATCTCGCCGCGCTGCGCGACGCCGGGCAGTGCGAGCACCGCGTCGATCGTGCCGCGCGCGACGACGCGCGCGTCCGTGAGCGTGCCGTTGGGATCGGCGCGCACCACGAACGACACCTCGCGCCCGTGGGCCGCGGCGATCTCCTCCTGTAAGAGGGCGCGCGCGGCCGCCGTCAGGCGCTCGACGCTCACGTCTTGAGCTCGCGCTTTTTCGCGGCGGGAAACAGCACGTTGTTCAGGATCAGCCGGTAACCCGGCGAGTGCGGATGCAACGAGAGATCGGTCGGAGGATCGCCGATCTGGTGCTGCGCGTCTTCGGGGTCATGCCCGCCGAAGAAGGTCCAGGTCCCCTTCCCCAGATCGCCGTGGATGTATTTGACCCACGGTGCGCCCTCTTCTTCCGCGAGGATCGTGACGCCCGGCTTGAGCCGATTGCGCGTGAACGACGTCGTCAGCCCATAGAAATCGGGAATCACCTGGCGGTGGTTTTGCACCAGCATCGTGGGCACCGGATCGATCTTCGCGCTGAAGTTGAACAGCGTGTAGGCGCCGAGCGGCTGCCGCCGCGCGCCGCCGTTCACCTGGTGGCCGTCGATATCGGAGAAGCTGGCGACGAGCGGATTGGTCTCGATGTGCCCGCCGGTGAACGCGAACGCCTGGCTCCAGTCCAGCTTGGCGTCGGCATCGGGATCGAGCGGCGTGCCGTCCGCAAAGCTGGCGGCGATATCGACGTTGTGTGCCGCGAGCGCGAGGTCGATCGTCTCGGTCGCCGTGCACATCGCGAACAGAAAGCCGCCGTTGTCGACGTAGGCGCGAATGCTCCGCGCCACCGCTTTCTTGAGGTCAGGCACGGTCTGGAAGCCGAGCCGCTTGGCCGTGTCGCTGTTGCGCTGCACCATTTCCGCGAGCCACGCCATCCCCGAGTAGATCAGGAAGAACTTCGAGTACTGGCCGGTGAAGTCTTCATGATGCAAGTGCAGCCAGTCGTAGTCCTTGAGCGAGCCGTTCATCACCTCGGGATCCCAGATCTTCGTGAATGGGATACCGGCATACTGCAGCGCCATCGTGACGGCGTCGTCCCACGGCGCGGCGTTCGGCGGCGCGTACACGGCCACTTTGGGCGCCTTCTCCAGCGGCACGGCGTCCATGTTGCTCGCTTCGATCTCACCCCGGACCGTCGTCATGGCGCTGTCGACGGGCTCAGTGCGGATGCCGTTGAGCGCCGCATCGCGCCGCAGCGCGTCGAGATCGGGAATGAGGAACGAACCGCCGCGATAGTTGAGCAGCCATTCCGCCTTGAGACCGGCCTGGATGGCCTTGTACGTCAAACCGTACGCTTTCAGATGATCGGTTTGGGTGTCGTCCATGGGGACCAACAGCGATGGGCTGATGGGCAGATGGGCCGATGGGCGGATTGGAGGCGCGATCCCCGTGACGCGGGCCCCGCCTAACAGCCCAACCGCCCATCCGCCCATCCGCCCCACGAAGTCCCGCCGCTTCACGATTTCGGAATCGCCCCCTTCGCCCGCTCGAGCACGCGTCGCGCTTCCGGGACGAAGGCGCTGTTCGGATACGTGAGAATCAGATGTTCGAGATGCGGGATCGCGGCGGCGTTCTGGCCCTCGCGTACCAGCAACCGCGCCCAGTCCAGCTCGGCGGCGGCGGGCGCGGCTCCCTCGCCGCCCATCCGCACGATTTCATCGAACAGCGCGATAGCCGTGAGCTCCTGATCGCCGCCTTTCTGCGCCGCGACTTGCGCCGCGAGCAGCAGCACCTCGAGGCGTCCTCCCTGCTCCGGGAACCGGCCGGCGGCGCGACGTAACGCCGCGATGGCCGCAACCGAGTCGCCGCGCGCCAGTGTGAGCAAGGCCGCGCCCAACTCGGGGCTCGTCTCGTCCTGAATGCGCTGCAGCATGGCCATCATCGCCGTGCGTTCGGTGGCGGCGGCGCGGTCGGTGGCATAGGGACCGGCGGTGCGGAACGCTTCCATCGCATTCTTCAGATTGCCGCGATACAGCTCGATCCAGCCGCGTTGCGCGATCGCCGCCACGCTCGAATCATCGCCCAGCGCTGCCGCGGCGCGGTCCAGCTCGCCGCGCGCGATTCGCGCTCTGGCCAGCTCCATCCGCAGCGCGGCGCGATCGTCGGCCGTGATCGCCGTGGATGCAGCGGAGAGCCGCTCCTCGGCGAGGTCGAGCTGACTGTCCGCGATCAGCAGCTGGATGAGCGCGGACTGCGCGACGCCGTTCGAATCCGAATGCGCTTCGAGCACACGCCGTGCCGCGGCCTTGTCGCCGCCGTCCAGCAGCTCGCGCACCGCTTCGGCGCGCGCGCGGGCGCCGGAAGACCCCGGCATCATGTCGGCCCACCGCGCCAATGCCAGGCCGCGCGCGCGATGGCCTTCCGGGGTCGTGATCGTGCCCGCGAGATCGGCGAACCGCCGCAACGCGGTCGGGGCGTCGCTGTCGGCCGTGACCAGCGTCGGCTCCATCGCGGCCCACGCTTCGTTCGGCCGTCCCCAGGTGAGCAGCACTTCCGCGCCAAGACGGCGTGCGCCCACGGAGACGCCGGGCGCCGTCAGGGCCCGCGCCACGCGATCGCGCATGGGGGCCGGGGCGTCGGCGAGCTGGCTCGCGGCATTGGGTTCGACGTCGGGCGAGCGGGCGACGGCGCGTCCCCATTCCGTCGCCGAGGCCTCCCAGTTTCCCACGCGCTGCTCGAGCTCTGCCAGCTCGATCGCGAGCGTGCCGTCGCCGCCGAGCGTCCGCCTGCCGACGAGGAACGCGCGCCGTGCCTCATCCCACATGCGGCGATCGGCGAGCGCGAGGCCCCATTCGCGATACGGCGCCTCGCTTTGCGGGGCGCTCGCCGCCCAGCGGTGCGCGATCGCCTCCAGCGAGTCGGGTTCGTTCAACGCCGCATACACGCGCAGCTCGAGACTGCGCAGCGCCGGGCTGTCGGGCTGGCGCGCGCGCGCGTTCTGGACGAGCGGCAACAGCTCGGACATGCGGTTCAATACGAACAGCGCGCGCTCGAGCCCGAGTAGCGCGGGGATGTTCGTCGGATCGCTGCGAACTGTCGTGAAGTAGATGGACGCGGCGTCGGCGTAACGACCGGAGCGCTCTAGCTCAAAGCCCGGGCCAATGGCTTGAGCCTGGGCGACCCGCCCGGGGTCAGCCGTGGCGAGAAGTACCATGGCCGCGACCGCGGCCCCCTTACTTCTTAGGCTCATTCAGGCGGCGGAAGTACTCGAGCACCATGCGCCGCTGCTCGGGCGTGAGACCGGTGAGCTCGTCCCACGTCGGGTAGCGGACTTTCGGCCCTGTGCCGGTCGCCCCCGGCAGGAGCGCGGCGGGAATGTGGACGCTGTCACCGGTCGCGGAGCGACTGGTGCGCTGCTTCTGTTCATCCGGCTCCTCGCCGGACAGGCTGCGGCCGGCGTCGAGCAGCTTGCGATAGAGGCGCTCCTGCCGCTCGATCGTACGACGGTCGAGTCGTCCGGCTTCCAGCTGGCGCGCGAGCTCGCGCGCTTCCTGCGCCAGAGCACCCGCCGCACCGGCATCGCCTCCCGCCTGCAGGCGCTCGAGCTGCTCGGCGAGCTGGCGTTGGCGGTTGGCGAGCTCCCGGATCCGCTGCATCATCGCATCGCCGCCCATTCCCATCATCGGCAGGAGCCCCTGCGCATCGCCGTTCATTCCCTGCTGCTGTTGCGCCATGCGGGCGAGCTGCTCCACGGCCTCCTGGAAGCCGGATCCCGACTGCGCACCGGCGACGCGCTCCGCCGTCCGCACGAGTGCGTGCGCGGTCGCGTTGAGCGCATCGAGCGCCTGCTCCGCAAAGGGCGCGGCGCTCGCGGGATTGGGGTCGCCTTGCTCGAGCTGCTCGCGCGCCTGCTTCATCTGGTTTTGCGCGTACCCGAGCGCGGCCTCGAGCTGCGGCGATACCAGCGCATGCCGTCCGGCCGCGGCGCTGATCTCCTGCTCGATCGCATGCGTTCCTTCTTCGACGGCGGCCTGCCGCGCGCGCGTCGACGCCCCTGCCTCACCCGCGCGCAGCGCGTCGGCGACTGCCTGCTGGCGCCGAGCGAGCGCCGCCGTTTCCGCCAGCGCCCGATTCAACGCGTCGAGCGTCTCCTGCCTCCAGGCGGACGCCAGCGAATCGCGCCGCTGCCGCAGCTCGTTCGGGAGCTGCGCCAGCGAGTCGGCGGCTTCCTGTCCCGACGTCCTCGCGCCACGCGAATTGCGCTGGCTCGCGGCGTTCGCGGCTTCCTGCATGGCGCGCTGGGCGCGGCGCGCGGCGTTCTGCGAATTCTTCAGCGGCACGGTCTCTCCGGCGCGCTCCACACCGCGGGCGAGCGAATCGGTCGCGGCCGCCAGATCGCGCTCCGCCGCAGCTGCCGCCGAATCGGGATGCTGGGCCTCGTCCATCGTCCATTCGGTCTGGCGGCGCTGCAGGTCTTCGGCGTCCTTGGCGAGTGACACCAGCTCTCCCTCGAGCGCGGCGCGTTTGAACAGCTCTTGACTCCGCTCCAGCTCGCGTCGCAGCTCCTGCTGCGCCTCGGCCAGGCGTTGCAGCGCTTGTCTGGTCGCCTCCGGATCGAGTCGCGCGAGCGCTTCCTGCAGCTCCCGGAGCCGCTGCTCCAGCTCGGGCGTGAGGGCGCGCTGCAACAGCTCCTGCACCTCGCGCAAGCGGTTTTGGAACGCGCTGTCGTCCACGCCCGCTGCTTTGGCGGCGCGCGCGATCTCTTCGACTGCCTGCGCCAGCTCCTGCACGCGCTGCGACATCGCTGCCTGATCGCGCGCGATTTCTTCCGCGCGTTGTGTGGACTGGAACGACATCGTGCCGTTTTGTTGACTGCCAGCCCGGCCGTCCGGCCGTCCGGCCGTGCGACCGTCCGGGTCCCGGCTCCGTTCCTGAGCCAGATCCCGGGTTCGGTCGCTCAACTCGCGCTGCGCCGCAGACACTGAATCGGCCGCATGCGCGACAGCCCGCGCCGCCTCGCGCGCCTGGGCGCGCAACTCTTCCATACTCGGCAGACGCAAGGCGATCTCGGCGCTGCGGCCGCTGTGGGGCGTCGGAGCGGCGTTGTCGAGCGCTTCGACATAGAGCCGCAGCGTGTCGCCGGGCAGGAGCCCGCGGTGCTCGGCATCGAGCCGTCCCTGCACGATCGCGCGATCCCCGACCCCGCTGACGTCGAGCGACTCGCGTACCGACTCCCCGACGCGACCGGTTCGGCTCACCCGCCAGCTCACTACGGAAAGCCGCGTGATGCCGTGATCGTCCCGCACATCCACGACGAGCTGCTGATGCAGCGAAATCGGCAGCGTCGTGTCACGGGCGGGGACCGGCAACGTGACGACGGGTGCGGAATCGGGAACGATCAGGAGGTGCAGCTCCGGCGCGACGCCCTCGAGCGCAGACCCGTCGGCGCTCAGCGCCCGCAACCGCCAGGTGCCGCTCGCGGAGGGCGTGAAGCGACCGTCGATACGCGTCCCCGCGACGCGCAGCTGCTCAAGGCGCGACTCGAGCGTCCAGGCAGCGCTCGCGAGCGGCACACTCGCGGTCCCGTTGGTCAGGACGGTGGTACCGGCGGGCAGCGGAATCACTTCCGGGCCTACCAGCAGCGGCTCATCGGCGCGGCCCAGGTATGCAGGAAAGCGGGCGGTTAGTCCGAGATCGGCAAGAAACGCGGGCAGCGCGACGTCGATCTTGACCTCGGCGCTGCGGCGTCCGCCGCTGGACGCGCGGAGGTACAGGTCCGATTCGATCGGACCGAGATGCTGGACCACATGGCCGTCGGTGTCGAGAGTGAGCAGCATCGGTTTCCACGGCTCACCGCGCCCGCGCGTCCACAGCGTTGCACGCACCGCGCCCGGGACCGTGATCGTCGCCGTGACGCTGCCGCCGCGAAGCACGGTCCGCTGATCTACGACAAGGCGTACCGGCGCGTGCGCTTCTCGCCAGGTGCGCACCGGATGCCAGAACGCGGCGGCGCGGCCCGAGGCGGGCGAGCCCGCGAGAAAGAGCAGCACGCCGGTGAGCGCCGCACCCGCACCGTAGGACATGCGCCGCAGTGTCGTGCGGCGCAGTGCGCTCGAGACGCCCGGTGCCGCGAACGAGACCACGGCGGCGGCACGCGTGTCGGCAGCGAGCAGCAGCGCCGCGCTCGAACCGGCGCCCTTCCCTGCGGTCGGACCGACCACCCCGACGATGCTGCCGGCGCGTCCGCCGGCGGCGCCCTCGATCATTCTGCCCAACGCAGGCGCGTCGGCCTCACGGCGCGTGCGCAGCACGACCCACGTCGCCGCACCCGCACTCGCCATGATGAGGGCCCACGCGAGGGCGACTCCCGACACCGCCGGCGACAGCGCGAGCCCGAGCGCAGCCGCAGCCAGCGCCGCGCCGAGGCCGCCGAGCACCACGGCGAGCGCCCGCGCCCGTGCGTGAGGAGCCCCCAGACGACGCAGCCGGCGCGCCGTCTCCGTCATTTGGTTTCGCTCACTGCATACGTGAAGAGATTCACACCCATGCGCAACGCCGCCTCGTGAAGCTCGGGGGGGTCATGATAGACATTGGGGTCTTCCCACCCGTTCCCGAGATCCGATTGATAGGAGTAGTATACGACAAGCCGGTCTCCCAAAAAAATGCCGAACCCCTGCGCGGGCAGCCCGTCGTGCTCGTGGATCTTGGGGATCCCCTGTGGGAAGGCGTACACGAGGTTGTAAATCGGGTGGGTCAACGGCACCTCAACCAGCGGATGGTCCGGAAAAACGCGCGCGATCTCGCGGCGGAACGACTTGTCCATCCCGTAGTTGTCGTCGGCGTGCAAAAAGCCGCCCTGCTCGAGGTAGCGCCGCAGGGTGCGGAGCTCGACATCGGAGAAGTGCACGTTCCCGTGGCCGGTCATATAGATGTAAGGGACGTCCCACAACTCCGGCCCTGTCAGCGTCACCACGCGCTCGCGATCGGCGACCGGCAGCGTCGTCCGCTCGCGCAGCGCGGTCAGCAGGTTCGGCAAGCTCGAGGGATTGGCGTACCAGTCGCCGCCGCCGTCGTAGTGAAGGCGGCCGATGGTTAAGGACGTGCGTGGTGCGTCGTGCGTCGTGCGTGGTGCGAAAAACAGCACTAGAACCAGGAGAACCGATTTCATAGTTCGTTGACCAATCGATAAGCACTGTTTCGGGAAATTCCTGTCTCCTCCACCAAACGATCAGCTACATCCTTGCGTGACATTCCTTCGGCGAGCAAAGCCTTGGCGCGCTCGCCCGGATCCGGGGGCCGTGCCTCGACGTGCTCCTTGCCGGTCCCCGAGACCACTACCGTAACCTCTCCCCGCACGGGGGCCTCGGCATAGTGCTCTGACAATTCCTGCAACGTCCCCGCACGTGTCTCCTCGAACACTTTGGTCAACTCTCGAGAGACGGCTGCCTGTCGTTCAGGACCACACACCTCGATCAGATCGGCGAGGAGTTGCGTGACGCGACTGGGGGCCTCGAAGATCACGACGGTCCACTCGGATCGAGCGGCGGTCACGAGAAAACGGCGCCGGTCGCTCCCTTTCCGAGGCAAGAATCCCAGAAACACATAGCGGTCGCCGGGGATGCCCGAAACAGCCAAGCTCGCGGCCACGGCGTTCGGACCTGGAATGGTTACGACCTGAATCCCCCGCTCTCGCGCGGCGGCGACCAGCGCGACTCCCGGGTCGCTGATCGCGGGTGTGCCGGCATCGGTGATCAGCGCGACGTCACGGCCATCTGTAAGGATGCGCAGGATACGTTCGAGGGCGCGGTCGGACGAATGCTCGTGGAAGCTGATCAGCTCGGCGCGCGAGCCGGCGTGGTGGAGCAGCGGCTTGCTGTGGCGCGTGTCCTCGGCGGCGACAACCGCCACCCGCTGCAGCGTATCGGCGGCGCGCGGCGAGAGGTCGCCGAGGTTGCCGAGGGGCGTCGCGACGACGTAGAGGGTGCCGGCCACGTCACCACGTCACCCGCCAGGGGAGCTTCCCATAAAACCCGGCGGCCTGGAGGACATAGCGGTGCTCCCGGGTTGCGTCCTTCAGCACCTTCATCGCGGTGCCCGGCATCATCACCTCCGCACCTTCGAGCAGCTGCAGCGCCCAGTCGGTCAGCGCGCCCGACAGGTCCTCGGGCCGCACCACGGCGTCGGGTGTGTCGGTGCCGCGCGGCACGCTGAGCAGCGCGAGCGCCTCATGCGTGTCTACGATGGCGGCCGTGACTTTCTGCGCGCGTCGCCTGGCTTCGCCGGGAAACTCCCGCTCGACCGCGTCCACGATCCGCCAGTAGAGCTCGCGGTATGTGCTGACCAGCGCGGTCGCGGCCTGGGCCGGGAGATCGTCAGCGGCGGGGAATGTGCCCGCGGACATCGCGGGCGCGGCACCGTCGGGCCCTGCATCGAACAACGACTCGAGATAACGGGCCGGCGGCACAGCGTCCGGTTTGTCGCAGAAATGCCCGCTCAGATATTTGCCTTGATCGAACTTCAGGTAGGAGACCCGGCCGTTGGAGATCAGTTCCAGCACGCCGGTCACCTTTTCCTGCTGCAACACCGGGAAGAATCGCTCCGGCTGCTTGACGTCGATAACGCGCGGCTGGTAGGCACCGGAGCAGGCCGCATACATCCACGCGAGCTGCTCCATGGGCGCGGCGCAATAGGCGAGATCGCCGCGTTCCACTTCAGTGCGCATGCGCTTCAGCGCCTCGGTGATCGTGATGACGTGCCGCCCCGCGGTATGCAGCGACGCCGCGTTGACGGCCTCGCCCTTCCGGAAGAACAGCAACACGCATTCGTCGGGCAGGTGCGCCGCGAGGTAGCCGTCGATGCGGCCATCGCGGTCACGCTTGGCGTAGGCGAGCAGGTTGTCGAGATGAATGAAGGCGAGGCGCGTGCGATGAATAAGCCGGTTCACCTGCGGAAATTGGAGATCCGCGAGGCGAACCGGCGAATTCGTCAGGCGAGCGGTGCTCGCGCGCATCGTCCTCCGGCGAGGAAGCTACAAGAGCAGCTGGTCGATCTTTTGCTCGAACGCCTGCGACGGATAGGCCCCCACGATCGAATCCACGTGGCGTCCGTCCTTGAAGAATAGAATACTCGGAATCGACCGAACGTTAAAGCGCATTGCCGTCGCCTGATTGGCGTCCACGTCCAGCTTCACGATCTTCACCTTGCCGTTGTACTTCCCGGCCAGCTGGTCCAGGATCGGCGCGACCCTGTGACAGGGCCCGCACCA
>WNFA01002326.1_pt1 | contig 15664 bp, 12 predicted proteins | sample 5400481 | NCBI WGS metagenome assembly WNFA01 (sample SAMN13153340, study PRJNA577476) | soil metagenome | isolation source: 120 cm saprolite under Douglas fir tree site 2 hole 1 replicate 2 | place: USA:California | collected 2015-04-18
CGACGGCGCTCCCCGGCCATGAGCTCGGCCAGCCCCAACCCCGCCTCGACGAACAATTGCGGAAGGGTCGGGGCGAACACGTGCAGCTCGACCTCCCCGGTGTGTGCTTCAAACCAATGCCTGGCCAGCTGTTTGATAACCGCTCCGGTTGCCCCGATAACTACCGATTCGTTCACCTGAATCCATTTCGATCCAGCCTGATCACATTCGTTGACCCCCTTGGCCGGGACAACGTTGTCCCGGGCGGTGCCTGCCGGGGTTTGCCGGACAGCTTCCGGGCTCGGGGTCGAAGTGAACCGGCTCGGGATTCATAGGTGCTCACGAGCTCGGCAATGACCGACTCCCGGTCGGAAATCACGTCCTGCCAAGTAAATCGGAGAACCATCCAGCCGAGCCTGAGCAGAGCCCGATCGCGAGCGCGGTCGCGCACGAACGCAGCGCGGGTGCCGTGCTGCGTCCAGCCATCGAGCTCTATGCAGAGCCGTGCTTCGGGCCAGGCAAAGTCAACCTCGGCAATCAGCCGCGAACCCTCGATAACTTTCCAGTGCAGCTCCGGCTTGTGTCCCGTCGCCTGCGCCAGCTCAATGCCCATGGATTCAAGAACGCTGTCGGGGATCTCGTCCTCCCGCTGATGTTCGGTTAGAAGCGTTCGCAAGAACGCCGTCCCCCGGCGACCTCTTCCCAGGTTATCCAGAGCTCGATGAATCCAAGCGAGATTTGTATTTCTTTGCCGGAGCGCCGAGTCGAGCGCCGCTCGAAGCCAAGCCGTATCCAGTATCGAAGCGAGGTCGACCATCGTGCGGGAGAGATGAGTGAGCCGAAAAGGTCCTCGTTTGGTGGTTTGGGTTTCAATCAAATCCCTCGAACTGCACACCTGCACGCCTCGGAGCCTGGGGATGCGTCGCGAAGCGGGAATCGTGATCTGGATCGAGGGCTCTCGCGGGACATCGAGTCCCAGCCTTCTCGCCGCGCTTAAATGCGACAGTACGGCCCCGTCGCCGGCGGCGAGCATTGCCGCGATCTCCAGCTCATCCAGACTCGGGTTATTCGAACCGAGCCTGTACACACCCGGCTGCAGCCGAGTCCACTCTCCTGTTTCGATCCGACGTCGCAGCCACCTGCTGGAAACCCGGCACTTCCTACAGTCTTGAAACGTCACGACGCCGAATTGCTTCGATGCCATCGCCACCAGCTGCTTCGGGCCCAAATTTCTCAACCCGTTACCCCCCTCCCAGGTCCTTCGTACAAGTTCGCTCATTTTGGGGGAAGTGACTGACATTTAAGTGCCGCGAGGACCCAAATTGTCATACAGTTCGGGCCAGCGGCTGCGCACCCGGCTTTCCTCGCCGTGATGGAAAATCGGCACCGCGCTCGAAGTTGGCACTCCCCGGCGAGCGGCGTGTTAAACGCCGCAGCAATGTTCACCGCGCTTGCCCGGGTGATGTATCGCAGATGCTGGTGGGTCGTCGCCCTCAGCGGCGTCGCCCTGCTCGCAGTCATCGCCGCGCTGACCCGAGGCGGGACGTTGACCACCGGAGCGATCGAGGGGACCGAATCGGAGCGAACGCAGCGGTTGGTCGAAGGCGTGGCCGGCCTGTCCGGGGACTCGGTCGTCGCCGCCGTCTACGGCTCGCCGCAGTGGGGCACCGGCGATCTGCGCTTCACCGAGGCGCTTCGCGCGGTGGTCGATCGCCTGAGGGCAAACCCTGACGTCCAGTCGGTCACCTCTCCTCTGGAAGGGCCTCCCCAGCTGGCGATGCGATTTTTCTCCGGCGACGGCCATCACGCCCTCGTCCTCGTCCGCGTGAAGGGAGATCTCCTCGCCGCGGCCCGCGCCTTCCCGAGGCTGCGCGATCAGCTCAAGGACAACCCTCTCGAGGTGTCGATCACCGGCAAGCCGGCCTTCCTCCGCGACCTGGATACCCTCCTCGAGCGGGATCTGGTGCGCGCGGAGCTCGTCTCCTTCCCGCTGGCCCTGCTCGTCCTGCTGCTCGTGTTCCGGACCTGGGTCGCCGCCGCCTTGCCGGTCGGGGTGGGAGCGATGGCGGTGATGACCGGCGTCGCCGGCGTCCTCTTGCTCTCTCGGGTGACCAACATGGCGCAGTACACGATCAACGTCGTCACGCTGATCGGCCTGGGGGTAGCGATCGATTACTCGCTCTTCATCGTGTCCCGATTCCGGGACGAGCTGCGCGGGGGAGCGGCGGTGGAAGAGGCGCTCGTCCAGGCGTTGGATACCTCCGGCCGCGCCGTCGCCTTCTCCGGCCTGGCGGTCGCCGTCGGCCTGTCCGGGCTGCTCTTCTATCGGGGCTCGTACTTGAGCGCGATGGGCATCGCCGGCGCGCTCGTCGTCGGCAGCGCCGTCGTCTACGCGCTGACCTTGCTGCCCGCCATATTGGCAATCCTGGGTCGAAACATCGAGCGCGGGCGCGTCCCGCTTCCGCCCTTCGCCGACCGGCCGGGCCTGTGGCATTCGCTCTCGATCTGGGTAATGCGGCACCCCTGGTGGGTGCTGGCGCCGGTCCTCGCCCTGCTGCTGGTTATTGGGGCTCCCTTCCTGCGTTTGAGAATGGCAGCGACCGACATCACCGCGCTGCCCCCGACTTCCGAAGCGCGCCGCGGCGCGGAGGAGCTGGCCCGATTCTTCCCCCGCGAGGCGGCCAACCGGATCGTGGTCGCGGTCGAGTTTCCTTCCGGGGACGCCTTCACCCCGGAACGGGTCGGGCCGCTCTATGACTTCAGCCGGCAGCTCGCGGCGCTGCCGGGGGTGGTCGCGGTGGAAAGCCTGGTGGACTTGGATCCGTCGCTCGGCCGGCAGGCATATCTGCAGCTCGCGGCGATGCCTCGCAGTTTTCTGCCGCCCGACTTCGAAATCGTGGAGAGAACCTTCCTCTCGGGGACAGTCACGGTGTTATACGTCCTGGCCAATGCCCCCACCACCAGTCCCCAGGCAGAGGACCTCGTTCGCCGGATTCGCGCCCTCCGGTCCGTCGCCGACGGCAGGGTCTGGGTGGGCGGTCAGACCGCCAACAACATCGACGCGATGGATTATATTCGGACGCATACGCCGCTGGCGCTCGGCTTCGTGATGGGGATCAGCGGGCTCGTTCTCTTCCTGCTTCTGGGCTCGGTGTTGCTGCCGCTCAAGGCCCTGGCGATGAATCTTCTGTCCATCGCCGGCTCGTTCGGCGCCCTGGTCTGGATCTTCCAGGAAGGAAATCTGAAAGCCCTCCTTCGCTTCGAGCCGGGCCCGATCGAGCCATCGCTGCCAATCCTGCTTTTCTGCGCCGTCTTCGGACTGTCGATGGACTACGAGGTGCTCCTGCTCAGCCGCATCCAGGAGGAATACCGGCGCAGCGGCGACAACACCCACTCGGTGGCCGAAGGGCTCGAGAGAACGGGAGGCCTCATCACCAGCGCGGCGGCGATCATGGTGGCGGTCTTCTCCGCCTTTGCCCTGGCCACGGTGGTGGTGGTCAAAGCGATGGGTCTGGGAATGGCGATCGCGGTGGCGATCGACGCGACGCTGGTGCGGGTGCTGATCGTTCCGGCGACGATGCGCCTGTTCGGAGATTTCAACTGGTGGGCCCCCGGCCCGGTGATGCGCTTCTTCGCGGCGAGGAGAGCGCGCCCACCTGCGCACTGACAGCATCATGCGGCGGCCTCGACCCGGATGAACGCGAACGCGATGCCCACCACCGGACTTTTGATTGCGCTCTTTTCGGCGCTGCTCCTCCTCGCCCTCGCAAAAAGCCACCGGGCGCTGATGCGGGCCCTGTCGCGCGCGCTTCCCGCGCATGCCAAACCGCCGACCTATCCTTCGGTGACGGTGATCCGCCCCATCCGCGGCCTCGATGTCGGGGCGAAGGAGAATCTTCAAGCGCTCCTCGACATCGCCTACCCCGGCGAGTGGGAGCTTTTCTGCGTCCTCGATTCGGAAGCCGACCCGGCCTATCCATTCGTTCGATCTCTCATCGATGGGCGAAAGAGTCATCGGGCAGGTCGGGTCGAAGTCCTCATCGCCGGAACGCCGCCTCCGGGTCGCACCGGCAAGTTGAACGCGATGCTCCTCGGCACCCAGCACGGCCGGGGCGAGATTTTGGCTTTCAACGACTCCGACACCCGGCCGGGGCCGGATTTGCTGCGCGGGTTGGTCGATGCCCTCCTCTCCAATCCCCGCGCCGGCTCGGCGTTTGCTCCGATCGTCGCCATCGCCGACGCCCCGGGCGCGGGCGATGTGGGGTACGCGCTTCTGGTGAACGCCTGGTACAGCCCGGCGGTCGCTCTCGTCGCCGGAGCGGAAGGCGAGCTGCCTTTCATCATGGGCCAGTTCATGGTGTTCAAGCGCCAGGCCCTCGAGGCGATCGGTGGAATCGGCTGCGCCGAGGGCCAGCTCGTGGACGACATGTACATCGGCAAGCGCGTCGCGCAGGCTGGCTGGCTCAACGTGATGATCAAAGAGCCGCTCCCGGTGGTCGTCGGCGGCATGGGGATGTTCCAGTTCCTGCGCACCTTCCGGCGCTGGATCCTCTTCTCGCAGGGGGGCCTGCCCCGTGATTTTACCCGCTTCAATTGGGCGCGCGGCGTCCTTGGCTGGGGCGCGTGGCTTCTGTTGGCCGCGGCGCTTCTTTCTGGCGATGCAGCGGCGGCGATCCTTCCGGCGGTGGCGATCGCGGCGTTTGCGGCGAGCCAGTTGCGGCTTCAGAAGCACGTCGGCGGGCCTTCGGTCCCGCTCCGATACCTCTGGATTGCCCCGCTGATGCCGATCATCGGAGCGGGAGTAGCGCTTTCCACGAAGATCTCCCGCCGCGTGAATTGGCGCGGGCGCAGCTACATCCTCGAGAGGGGGGCGCGACTGGGCTCGGGGTCCGAGGCCGCCGGCTCATGAGCGCGGCGCCACCTCGAAGGTCGAGTGAGCAGACGATGAGCGCCCGATCGCAGATCCTCCAGCGCGCCGGCGATCGCCCCGCGAACGTGCGGCAACGCGGAGCGAACGAGTCGAAGGGCGGTCAGAGCGGAACCGCGCCGGGGCCGGGGGGAAGCCGACCCGGAGGAAACCAAGGCGAGCAAGGCGTGAAACACCGCCCGAGCGTATTCCCGCGCCATGATCGACATTCGCGATTCCCGGGTCGAAAGCAGGGCCATCGAAACGCTCCGACCGGAGCGGCTTCGCTGCCAATAGCGGAACAGGCCAACCCTCAGCGCCGCCATTTCCGGACTGGGCTCGGCAAATGTCCGGTAGAGGGACGAGGCGAGCGCGATCCGGGTCCGCTGCGGCGCTCGCCTGCGCGAGGCGTACCATCGGGCCGCGGCGGGCAGGTCCGAAGGGAAGAGCCGGACCGATTCTTGGAGGACCTGGGCATCGCGCGCAGAGGAGGCCAATCCACTCGCGCTCAAGGGGTGGCAGCAGCCGGCCGCATCGCCTACCAGTACCGCGCTCTGGACCGCGACTGCCTCAGGCAGGCGGGTCTCATTGGCGGCGATCAGCACCCCTCCGGTCCCGGACGCCTCGAGCACCGCCTGGCGAAGCTCGACCGGCAACCCGGCAAGAAGCTCCGGTGCTTTCAAGAGCTCGGCAGCCCCCTGGCCAGCGGGCAGATCGACCATGATCCGCGCCGTTTCCGGGGTGATCGCATAACCGAGGACCGGCGCCGCTCCGCCGATGAACAAATGGCCGTGACCCGGGTGCGGGAGCTTGTCCGCCTTGACCAGCACGCCGAGCATCGAAGAGAGGCGCGCTCGAGACTCTCCGATGCCAAGCAGCTTGCGCAGGTGGGAGGCTCGCCCGTCGGCGGCGACGAGCAGACGGAAGGAGATCCTTTCCGCGCCCCCGCCCTCCCGCCGGATCACCACCACCGCGCCGTCTTGGCCATTGCTCTGGACCTCGATGATCCGCGAGGCGCGCTGGATCGCGATGCCCTCCCGGCCCTCCAGGCCCTCGAGCAACGCCTGCCGCAAACGGGCGTGCTCCAGAGCGATGCCGTGGCCTTCCCGGTAGGGCAGAATCGATGCCTGGTTGGTGTCGATCACCGCAAATCCGCGGACGCGTTGCGCGCCGATGCGCTCCAGCGCGCCTTCGAATCCCAGGCCGATCAGGTCCTCGACGCCCGAGGGGTGGATGAGCTCGCCGGCAAGCTGCTTTTGGAGGTCCCCCCCGGCGTCCAGCAGAAGAACGCGAAGACCGAGCGCGCTCAGCGCCGCGGCAGCCGCGCAGCCCGCCGGTCCGGCGCCCGCGATGAGTGCATCAAAATCGCCCAAGCGATGATCCAGTCGATGGTCTATATACCAGCCCTAGAGCATCGCATGAGTTCCCCCGTGGGGGTGCGGCCTTGGTGAACACAGCGGAGCGATTTTGCCGCGAGAACCTCTCCGCGGTTTCGCGGACGTTTGCTCTGAACATCCCGGTCCTTCCCGAGCCCTTGGACTTCGTGGTCTCCGTCGCCTACCTGCTTTGCCGCATCGCGGACACGATCGAGGACGAGAGCGGGGGAACCGCCGCCGACCGCCGAGCGCTGCTGCTCGAATTCGCCAGGCTGTGCGAATTGCCTCTGGACTGGCGGGCGGACTCGGCGCGCTTCTCCAAGGCGGCGCGGCAAACATTGCGGCCCAATGCGCCTGCGGCCGAGGTCCACCTGCTTAAGGGCACGCCCCTGGTGCTCAAGGCCCTCTCCTCGCTGGCGCCGCTCTCGCGCCCGAGCATCGCCCGCTGCATCCGGGTGATGACGAGCGGAATGTCCGAGCTGATGCAGGCGAAGCAGGCCGTCGGCCAGACTCGAGGGCTGGCGGATCTCGATCAGATGTTGACCTACTGCTACTACGTCGCCGGGGTGGTGGGCGAGATGCTCACCGAGCTTTTCGCCGGGTTCTCCCCCCGCATCGAGCCCCGTTCCTCCGCGCTGATGATCCGCGCGCCCGCCTTTGGCCGGGCGCTGCAGCTCACCAACATTCTCCGCGATGCCCGGGAGGACCTGGACCAGGGCCGCTGTTTCCTGCCTCGACGCGAAATGAAAAGGCACGGGCTGACGGTGGAGACGCTGATTCTTCCGGATCGGCGCGAGGCGGCCGTTGAGCTGTTCGACGAGCTGAACCGCGTGGCGCGCCGCGAGGCGGATGTCGCGTTCGAGTACGCCCTTCTGATTCCGCCGGAGGAGACCGGGATTCGGCTGTTTTGCCTCTGGCCGCTGTTCTTCGCGGTCTTAACCTTACGGCAGCTCGAGGGCAATCCGGCAGTCCTGGACCCCACGCCGATCAAGATCCGCCGGGACGTCGTTCAAGACGTGATCTCGGTCAGCCGCGAGATCGTCGGAAACGATCCGGAGCTGCGCGCCTTCTATCGGCAGTGTACCTCGGGGGCGCGGGAAGGGATTTCGCCCAGTGCCTGAAGGGCCCTCCAGCGAAAAGCTCCGGGATCCGGTGATCGACCGGGGCCTGGAGGTGATCGCCCTTGAGCAATCGCCCTCCGGCTCATGGAAGGGGGACTACGGCGGCCCGTTGTTTCTCGTTCCGGTCTACCTGGCCGGCCTCCACGCGCTCGGAGAGAGCCCAGATGCATTCCATCGGGAAGCCTTCATCGCCTTCATCCGGGGGCATCAGAACGAAGACGGCGGCTGGGGGCTCGACGTCGAGTCGAAGAGCCACGTCTTCACCTCGGTGCTCAACTACGTTTCCTTGCGGCTGCTCGGCATCGGCGCGGCGGATCCAGCGCTTACGCGCGCGCGGGCCTGGTTCCTTCCCTTCGGCGGCGCGCTGGCCAGCGGCTCGTGGGGCAAGTTCATCCTCTGCCTGCTTCGGCTCTACGAGTACGAAGGGCTCCAGCCCCTCCCCCCCGAGCTTTGGTTGTTGCCGGCGGCGCTGCCCATCCACCCGTCGAAACTCTGGTGTCACTGCCGGATGGTGTACCTGCCGATGAGTTACCTGTACGGTCGCCGGGCGCGGGTGCCGGACAGTCCGCTGCTCGCCGCGATTCGGGAAGAGATCTATTCGCAGCCCTACTCAGAAGTGGACTGGGTCGCCGCTCGGGCTTCCGTCGCCCCGACCGACGCCTATACCCCGCGAACTTCGTTGTTCCGCCGGGTACACCGCCTGCTGGCGCTTTTCGAAGAACGCCATCCCCGGGGGCTTCGGGAGCGTGCCTTGCGAAAGGTCCTCGAGCACATTCGCGCCGAGGATCGATCGACCAACTACATCTGCATCGGTCCGATCAGCAAAGTGCTCAACATGCTCGTCTGGCATTTCGAGCGCCCTGGAGGCACCGAGGCACTGGCGCATCGGCGCCGCCTGGACGAATACCTGCACCTGGCCCCGGATGGATTGAAAATGAATGGGTACAACTCGTCCGAGCTGTGGAACACCGCATTCGCCGTTCAGGCGATTGCCGCCACCGGTGAGACGCAGGCGATGCGCCCGACTTTAAAGCGGGCCGCCCAGTTCATCGAGGCCAATCAGGTCCTCGAAAACACCGAACAACACAAACGATACTTTCGCCATCCGAGCCGGGGCGGCTGGCCATTTTCGACCCGCGAACACGGATGGCCGATCAGCGATTGCACCGCGGAAGGTCTCAAGTCATCGCTGTTGCTGCAGGCAGCGGGATTGAACCAGGTTCCCGCCCAACGCCTGGTGGACGCGGTGCGGTTCATCCTCTCGCTCCAGAACCGCGACGGCGGGTGGGCCACCTACGAGCTCACCCGGGGCCCGGAATGGCTCGAGCTGCTCAATCCCTCGGACGTGTTCGCCCGGATCATGGTCGACTACTCGTATGTCGAGTGCACCTCGGCCTGCGTGCAGTCGCTTGCCAGCTACGCAAGCGCGCTGCCGAAGCCAGAGCCGCGAATGCGCCGCGCCATTTCTAAAGCGATCGCCCGCGGGCGGCGGTTTCTCCTGCGCGCCCAGAGGCCGGATGGCTCGTGGGAAGGCTCCTGGGGCGTCTGTTTTACCTACGGAACCTGGTTCGGGGTGTGGGGCCTGGTCGCGGCGGGGGTTTCCCCCGACCATCCGTCCCTGCGCGCCGCCGTGCGCTTCTTGCGCGAGCGACAGCGAAGCGACGGCGGGTGGAGCGAGACGATCGAGTCCTGCCGAACGCGCGCCTATTCCGAAGGGGTGCGAAGCCACGCGGTAATGACCTCCTGGGCGCTGCTTGCCCTGGCCGCCGCGGGCGAGGTGCGAAGCGATGCTGTTCAGCGTGGGATGAAATGGCTACGCGGGCAACAAGACGCGGACGGGCGCTGGCCGGCGGAACCGATCGCCGGGGTTTTCAATCGGACCTGCGCGATCCATTACCATGCGTACCTGTTCACCTTTCCGATCTGGGCCCTCGCGGTCTGTGGCGAGGGCGGAGCCCGGGCGCTGCCGCAATCGAGAGAGAGCGCTTTGGCCGCCTGAACGGTTGCATGCTGGCGATCCTTGTCATGTCGGCGCTGGCGGCGGCCGCTTCCGGGCAGACCGCCTCGCCCGCGCCGCCCGCGCCGCCCGCACAGGAAGTCACCCCGCTCTCCGCGGAGCACCTCACCCGGCCCCCGGCGATCAAGCATTTCGTCGAGGCGGTCTACCCCAAAGAGGCGGAAGAGGCGCACCTCACCGGCACCGTGGAACTTCAAGTAGATATCAGCGAGACGGGGGTGGTCACCCAGGTGGTGGTGCTTCAACCCGCCGGCCACGGGTTCGACGAGGCGGCGGTCGAGGCGCTGCGGCGATTCGAATTCGAGCCGGCGGAGATCGACGGCCACCCCGCGGCGGTCCGGATCACCTACAACTATCACTTCGTCCTCAAGCCGCCCGAGGCGACGCAGCCAATCGCGGGCCAGGGACCGGTCAATCTGCTCGGGACGGTGCGCGAGCGGGGAACGCGAAAGCCCCTGGCCGGAGTCGAAGTGATGCTTTTGGAAAGCGGGCGCGCGACGAGCACCGACGGGCGGGGCGAGTTCGCCTTCCGGGACGTTCCTCCCGGCTCCATTCAGGTTTCGGTGATTGCCCCGGGCTATGAGAAATTCGTCACCCGCGAAGCGATCTCCGCCGGCCAGCAAACGCGTGTCTCCTATTATCTGGAGGCGCAGCTTTTCAGCCCCTACGAGACGGTCGTTCGCGGAGCCAAGGCTCGCAAGGAGGTCAGCGAGACCCGCCTGTCGCTCGAAGAGGTGCAGCGAATCCCCGGCACGCTGGGCGATTCGCTCAAGGTCGTCCAGAACCTGCCCGGCGTGGCGCGCGCCCCATTCAGCGGAGGAGCGATCATCATCCGCGGCGCCAGCACCAACGACTCGGGCATCTTTCTCGACGGAGAGCGCATTCCCCTTCTGTATCACTTCGTCGGGTTGACCTCGGTGTACAACTCCGATCTGCTCGAGGCGGTGGACTTCCTGCCCGGAAACTATTCGGTGTACTACGGCGATCAGATTGGCGGCGTCGTCGATGTGAAGAGCCGATCGCCTCGCACGGATGGGCTCCACGGCTACGCCAATGTCAACCTTCTCGATGCGAGCCTTCTGCTGGAGGGGCCGCTGGCCAAGAATCTGTCGGTCGCGTTCGCGATGCGGCGTTCCTACATCGACGCGATCCTCGATGCGACCGGCCTGGTCTCGAGCTTCGCCGTCGCGCCGCGCTATCTCGACGCCCAGCTCAAGGTCGAGTGGAAGCCCTCGCCTCGTCACACCCTCACCTTGCTCGCCCTGACCGACGACGACCGGTTGGAGCTGGTGCTCGACCGTCCCGCAAACAACGATCCCACCGTGCAGGGTGATTTCAGCGTGCACATGGGTTTCACCCAGTTTCGCCTGCGGCACGTCTATCAAAACGGGCCCTGGCGCATCGATACGATGGGGCTGGTCGGCCCCTCGGAAACCTCGGCGGTGATCGGCAGCGAGCGCTCGCTGCACATCTACAATCACGAATACAACTTTCGCAGCACCGCGGAATACGAAGTCGCGCCGTGGCTCACCTCCGCCGCGGGGCTGGACATCGTTTATCAGCGGCCGAGGGTGCTGGCGAACATCGAGCGTCCTCCGAGGGAGGGAGAGCCCCAAATTCCCGGAGTCTTCAGGGACAAAGTGAGTATCAGCCGGGCCTTGAAATTCTACCTGCCTTCCCTCTGGGCGGAGCTGAGGCTTAAGCCCATCCCCCGGCTCTTGATCGTCCTGGGGGTCCGCAGCGAGAGCTATATCTACAGCGACCAGACGCGGGCCGACCGCAGCCTCAACCCCCGCCTCGGCGCCCGCTTCGATCTGACCGATCGGGTGACCTTGAAAGGGGGCGTTGGACTGAATCACGGCCCGGCGCAGCAGGGCGAGCCCACTTCCGAATTCGGCAATCCAGACATCCGTGCCCGAAAATCGCTGCAGACGAGCCTCGGCGCGGAAGTGCGGCTGACTCCCGAGATATCCGGAAGCCTGGAGGGATACTACAATCGCCTCTCGCAGTTGCCGGTATCGACGGCTTCCGGGCCCCCCTACCTGAACAACGACGGCATCGGCCGCGCGTATGGCCTGGAGCTGCTCGTTCGGCATTCCTTGAGCAAGCGCCTCTTCGGCTGGGTCGCCTATACCTTGTCGCGCAGCGAGCGGCGCAGCCACCCCGGCGATTCCTGGCGGCTGTTTACCCAGGATCAGACCCACATTCTCACTGCGATCGCGAGCTACAAGCTGCCTCGCAACTGGCAGATCGGCGCGCGCTTTCGCTACGCCACCGGCAACAACATCACCCCGATGATCGACGGCCGGCGAAACGACAACCTGGACGTGTTTGCCCCGATCTTCGGCGCGATCAATTCAGAGAGACTGCCCAGCTTCAACCAGCTCGACATCCGGATCGACAAAATCTGGGTGTATGATCTGTGGAATCTCGATTTCTTCCTCGACATCCAGAATGTCTACAACCGGCAATCGGTCGAGGGCGTGACCTACAGCTACAATTACCAGCAGCGTCAATATTTCAAAGGGCTGCCTATCCTTCCGATCATCGGCCTGAAAGGGAGTTTCTGATGCGCGCGCTGGCATGCCTCGCCGTCGCCTTCGCGGTCTGGTTCTTGGTGGCTTGCAGCAATGACCTCGAGCGCCAAAGCCAGCTCCAGCGCGTCCGGGTGCTGGCCATCCGCGCCGACCCGGCCGAGGTCGTCCTCGATCCCGATCGCGCGATACCGCCCGCCCCGGTGCGGCTCACCGCTTTGACCTTCGCCCCGGATGGCGGACCCACGGTGAGCTACGCGGTTTGCCGTCCCGGCGCGAACGTCTATGCGCAAGGCGTCGAGTGTCCCGGGACCGACGGTCTGACGCTCGACGGCGGAGTGGTCGACGTGAACGATCCGCCCGTGCGCGACTACCTCGCCACGGACGGCGGTCTTTCTCTCACCGATCCCTCATCTCAACCTCAACTGGCCCGCGGGATCCTACTCAATATCGGCTACCTCGCGACCGACGGAACTCCGGGCGACCGGGGCATTGAGCGCGGCGTCTACCAACTCAGCGTCCGCGCGACGCGAGCCCCGAATCAGAACCCGACCCTTGCCGAAATCTTCGTCGGGAGGGACGGGGGCACCCCGCTCCAAGACGCGCAGTTGCCGCTCAAAACCAAGGTCACCTTCACGCCTTCGCTTGCGCCTGGAAGCGTGGAAACCTACGTCGATGCCAATGGTCAAACGCAGACCGAAATGCTCGTCTACAGCTGGTTTGCCACCGGCCAGGGAAAGGTCGAGGATTTCCGCTCGCAGGAACCGTTCCAGGGCGTGGGCAAGCGCGAGTCGGATTACACCACCGGCAACGCCCCCGAGGTCGTCACCCTCTACGTGGTCGTCCGCGACGGCCGGGGCGGGACCGACTGGATCATCCGCAGCTTCAGCGTGGGTCCGTAGCGCGCCCGGCAAGAGCCGAGATCTTGTGGCGCTGCCAGCGAGAGGACTTGTTTCAACCACCGGGCTCAGGACGCGCGCGCGAGAACTTCATCGAGTCGACGCGCCACGATCGTGCGAACACGGCGCGACGGAATGCGTTGGACCCACTCGCGCGCGACATTCCGCCGGAACCCACGCGGTAGCTCGAGCTCGGGCAGCGCATTGAACAGCCGACCGCGCGTCGGCGAGAAATAGAGAAAGTCCACCAGCGCCTTCTCGGGCAGCGCGAGCTTGATGCCCGAGTCGGGGACCACCTCGAACCCATCGAAGAAGGCAGGCTGCACGTGGTGAACGCTGTAGGTTCCGAGCCGCGTTTCGATGCGCCCGCTGCGCGCGAGCGAGGCGAGGAAGATCATCGAGGGGATCTGGTCGATCATTCCGTGCTGGTAGAGAGCCGACTGGAGCGACAGGTAGCTCGGGTATGGCGCAGTCACGTACTCGGCCAGGGCGCGCGGATCGGGTTGATCGGCCAATGCCCAGAGGCCCTTGCGCACCGGAGTCACCAAGCCCGAGTGCGCAAGCCGCCGCAGCGTGTGACTGGCCGCCTCGCTCGACAGCCCGAGTACGGCCGCTGCATCGGCAGTGGTCGCGGCGGGCACGCGCAGCCTCTTGAGCCGCCCGAAGGCCTCGCTCGCGTTCATGGGAGCACCTTCTCGAGCTGCTCGACCACCAGCGCCTGCATTGCGTCCCAGGCTTCGCGCGTACCGAATTCGTCCAGATGCTCGGACTTCAGATACGAGGCGACCTGGGACTTGAAATCTCCGTAGGAGACGTCCATCGCCCGCTCGATGGCCCTCGGGATCTGCCCCCGCACGGCGCGCAGCGCATCCACCTTGCCGCCCGCTTTCGAAAACAGCAGGGCGAGGTCGAATACGTCGCGCGCCTGGACGAAGCAGCGCCCGACGAGCGCCGCGATTTTCTGTCGGACCGCCGCAGCCAGCAGGTAGTGCGGAGCGAGAAACGGCATGAGCTGATAGTCAGCGAGCACGCTCGACGCGACCGGCTCAACCTTCGCCTCCTCTGTCGTTCCACTCCGCGAGAACTCGATCTTCGTGTGCAGAGGCAACGAGCGCCCTTCGGCAGCGAGGCCGACCTTCCAACGTTGAGTGGTTTCTGTCTGCTTGGGCGCGCGGACATCGCGCATGGAGATACCCCGGCTCTTGAGCGGCAGCAGCAGCGCAGGCCCTTCCAGGATCTTGCCAACCTTCTCCTTTAAGGCGTGGACTGGCAGCCGCGCGACATCGAGGTCAATGTCCTCCGAATAGCGGACACTCTCGAAGAAGAAGCGTAGGTTGCACCCACCCTTGATGGCAAAACGATCCTTGTCCGGCCCCGAGCACAGGAGGCGGACGAAGTGGAGGTGGAACAGCTCGACCGCTTGGTGGTCCGAGAGCATTCCACGCTACAATGCGCAGTCATGACACATGTGTCAAGATCGAGTATTATTAATAGGCCGGCTTCCCTCGGCCAGTCCGGATTGAAAGCCAAATATCCGCAGCGTGGGCCCCTAGCTTTTGGTTCTTGGCAACCAGTGCGCTCTGGTTTGGCGAAAGTCAATGAGTACTACTATACTCGTTTGAGTCGCAAAGGACTCAATTGAAATACCTCTTCTTAGCCTGCACATGCACCTTGCTCGCCCCTTTGCTGCGATAATCCCGACCCTGGACGGTGAAGTCCTTGTCGTTCTCGCCGGTACCACCCGGCCGTTGACGGGGCGAGACGTAGCCAAGCTGGTCAAGCGGGGTTCACAGGCGGGCGTCAATCGCGCTCTCCGGCGGCTGGTCGAGCACGGAGTGGTGGAAGCGCAAGAAGCGGGCGCGGCCATTCTTTACTCCTTGAATCGCGAGCACCTCGCTGCCCCAGCAGTCAGCTCCCTCGCCGACCTGCGCGGAGAGCTAGTGCGACGCCTCAGGCAGTCCTTTCAGGTGTGGAAGACTCGACCGTTGCATGCCTCGCTGTTCGGCTCTGCCGCCCGCGGAGACGGCAAGACCTCCAGCGACATCGATGTTTTCGTCGTTCGCCCTTCTGGGATTGACGAGAACGACCGGCGATGGCGTGAACAGCTCGACCAACTTGCGCGAGACGTACGGCGGTGGACCGGCAACCAGCTGGGATTGGCGGAGGTGTCGAAGCGCGACGTGCGTCGATTGCGGCGGATCAAGCCAGCCGTCTTATTCGAGCTACGCGCCGACGCCGTAACGCTCGTTGGGCCGCCGGTCTCCGAATTACTCAGAAGAGGGGGGTAATGGCCAGGATGGCGAGCCGAACCCAGGCCTGCGGGCGAGATGATGCCTCGACCCGGCTTGCTCACGCACGCAAGTTCCTCGAGGTCGCGGAAATCACTGCCAGCGAGCACGAAATCCCCGAGTCGGCAAGCGTTGCCGCAGCTTTGGCTGTACTCGCCGGCATCGCCGCTTCTGATGCGGCCTGCTGTGCCGCACTCGGCACGCGAGCCCGTGGTCAAAATCACCATGAAGCAGAGAAACTACTGGTGCAGGTGCATGCCGGTGGCGCAGAAGCAGCGAGCACTCTCCGACGCCTCCTCGACCTGAAGGACACTGCCCAGTACGGCCTGATCCACGTCAGCCGGCAAAGACTGACGAGCGCGCTTCGCCAGGCGTCAAAGCTCGTTCAGTTCGCAGCTGATGCGGTTCGCCGCTGAAAACGATCGTATCAGGTCCTCGGTTGATCCTCGCGGATGGGCGAGAACGACGTCGACGAACCAGACGCCTCCCCCTTTTCCGCCGACGATCGAATTTCGCAACGCGCATCGTCCTTGACCTAGGAAGT
>WNFA01003735.1_pt1 | contig 15660 bp, 18 predicted proteins | sample 5400481 | NCBI WGS metagenome assembly WNFA01 (sample SAMN13153340, study PRJNA577476) | soil metagenome | isolation source: 120 cm saprolite under Douglas fir tree site 2 hole 1 replicate 2 | place: USA:California | collected 2015-04-18
GCTCTTAGATTTGTTCAAATTGCAGATGGTCTTCGCCGGCTTCTCGTGTGGCTAGTCCCGGAGATTCTCTCGCGAGCAGCTCGGGTGCAACCAACGACAGAACAATCCTGATCCACCTAACAAACGTCCTTGACAGATCGCATCATTCGGATAATCATTGTGGATAGACTATAGCTCAGTGTGAATACTGTGGCGCCGGGGTATTTCTTTTCTCCGGCAAGCTCTTTGACATCAAGATTTTAGACGGAATCGAGCGATTCCCTTTCCCGCAACCCCGATTTTGGGCCTCTTTTCGCCCCTAAGTCCTTATTCCGGAATATTTTCCGTATAAGTCCTTTGTGCGGATGAAAAACATTCAGGATTTCCAGCAATTGAACTATGGGTTCGGGTACGACAACCTGAGCCGCCGCAACTCTCTGACCCGCCCCAACAGCATCAACACCACCTACGCCTACGATCCGCAGTCGCATTTGACCTCGATCCTGTACAAACTGGGAACCACCACGCTCGACGGCGCCACCTACACCTACGATACTTATGACAATATCTACCAGCTCCAAACGGCCAAGCAGGGAACCACCACCAAAGAGAGCTATACCGACGACCTGGTGGGGAATAGGCTGTCGTCGTTAGGCGTGAGCCCCTACACTTACAACTCGTCGAACTGGCTGACCTCGATTCCGGGGACAACCTACAACTACGACAACAACGGTAGCCTGACGTCGAAGTCCGACGGCACGGCGTACTCTTGGGACTACGAGAACCGTCTGACGCAGGTCACTCTCCCCGGCGCGGGCGACACGGTCACGTTCAAGTATGATCCGATGGGGCGGCGGATTCAGAAGGCGTTCACGCAGGGCGCGACTACCACAACGACAAATTACGTGTACGACGGCCCAAGCGCTATCGAAGAAGTTGACGCGAATGGGGCGGTTCTGGCGCGATACACACAAGGTGCTGGGATTGACGAGCCACTCGCGCAATTCCGTTCCTCGACGACCAGCTACTACGATGCTGACGGACTCGGCTCTATCACCTCGCTGAGCAACACATCCGGAGCCTTGGCGAACACTTACACATATGACTCGTTCGGGAAACTGACCGCTTCCACTGGAACGGTCATAAACCCGTTTCAGTTCACGGCTCGGGACTACGATTCCGAAACCGGACTTCGTTACTACCGCGCACGGTATTACGACTCGAACATTGGGCGCTTCACTGCTGAGGATCCTATGGGGTTTGCCGAGGGATCGAATTTCTATCGCTACGTAGAGAACGATCCGATTGACCATCGGGATCCGTACGGCTTAGCCACCTACCAGTGTGCCTGTGACCTTGCAGGCCCGACACAACCGATGGCAGGTGAATGCTTATACTCCTGCGTTTGCAATGACAACATCTTTATGGAGACTACCGTTCTCTTCAATATGAACGGGTACTTTGGGTTAAAGAAGAGGTGTGGCGCAAGCCTGTCCTGTCCCAAACGACTGAGCGCTAGAAAAAGAACTTTGTTCGGGGTTACCGTTTACGTCCCGGACTTCGCGAGCTTTTTCTGAGCTGGAGAGAACTTATGAGATATGCGTTAGGGTGCACGCTCTGTGCTATCGCTCTGCTAGTTGTTATCGGGGCAATTGTCCCGTCTCTGGCAAATCTAGTCGCGGGCCTCGGAGTTGAGATACCTGGTCGTCTTGCGCGTACGACAGGAAATCGGTTCGTGCATTCATATCCAGTGGCCCTCTTGATCGTTGGGCTTACATTGCTTGCGGTATTGGTTTATGCGTTCTGGCGCACCGTACTTCTTAATAGATGAAGCCGGGTGCCCCACGTTTGCGGGTTTGCAAACGTGGGATGCCGCGTGCTGAACTCATTCACCGAGAGACCTAAGTCCACCATTGAGCGTCATTCCCCTCTATGTGATGAATATCGAGGTCCGAGACGCGGCCCTGGAAGCCCGCCTTCAAAAACAGCTGCAAGCGACTGGGTCCGGTAGCGTGGAAGAAGTGTTGCTGCGCTTGCTCGAGACCCAAGAAGAACAGGACCGCTGGCTGCTGGAGAATCGGGAAGCGAATCGGCGCAAAGATTCGCCGGGGCATCGCGCAACTCGACCGGGGCGAGGGATTCCGGAAGACCGCGTCGATGGGGTGCGAGGGTGCCGAAACGGGAGGGCACGACTTCCACAGGCTGCGGAAAAATGAACCAACATAGTAATTTCGGCCGTTTTTTGACCAAAACGTAGTTCGCAAGTTGTTGAATCTTCGTTCGACCAAGAGCCCGAATTACTACTTTGAGTCATTTTTCCGCAAGCTGTGAAGCCGTGCCCTCCCCACAACTTAATTTACGAAAACGAGTTCCAGCCGCCCGGGAGACGCGGCAAGCCGCGTCTCTACGAATCGGCGCTTACGGCGAGGCTGAAGCCGCGTCCCTTCAAAGCAAAGTTCACTGGAAAAGTGACTTCCTAACGCAGGTGGCGGAAGGCGGGGCTGGACTTGAAGCGCTGGGGAAATTCGTGTTCATAGGAAAACAGTCCGGGGCAAATCAGACGTCGGTGGGCGAAGGTAAAGCCAAACTTCTCCATTTCCTTTTCGGCTTTGTCCGCAGACCAGCCCTCTTCGGCCATACGATAGGTGGCAATCATCATGCCCGTGCGGTCGTCACCCAGACGGCAGTGGACGAAAATCTTTTTACCGGGATTCTGCCGCAGCAATGTAAGGAATTTCGCGAATGTTTCATCTCTTGGAAACCAGCAATGCCAGTGTAGGGGCACGTACTGCATCCCGAGATGGGTCACGATCCTGCGCTCACTTTCGCGCGACCCGCGCAGGTCGACCACGATGTCGATTCCCATCTTTGCCAGGGTGCGAAATCCGGCTTTCGAGGGCTGACCGCCGCGGTATAGGGTGGTGGTCACCTCGCCGAAGTCTGGCAGGTTCTTGCGGAACGACTTGTCCAGGCTTGACGGATGGGCGGGCGAAGATGAATCCGCCCCTGGATATGCGTCCGCAGTGGTGGATAGAGTAGCCGCCAGGAGAGCGAGGATTGCAAAACAATCGACGATGCGGCTTATACCGCTCCGAACTCGTAATGTTCTCTGTCCTGCCATTCGCGGCGAATGTCTCCGACCATTGGATATTCTGACACAACTCCTGGTTGCCTCTCGCGGCGGAATCTCCGATCCACGGCTCAAAGTGCAGATCGGCCAATGGCCGCTCAACACTCATTCGGGGTTCAATGGCAACTGGGGTTGTCCGCGAACTCGCCGTCGACCAGCATGGCACTCAGAAAATTGCCACACTCCGAGATTTTTGCCAGCAGCGGATCGTTTTGCGCTGCGACCGGATTGACCGATTTCTCGGCATTCAGGGAATGGATGGTGGCCTGGGTATTGCTGTCCCACTCTCCGAGATTGGTGTGTTCATTTTTGAGCAGTTGCAGAGCTTTTTGATCGGAGTCGGTTTTCGCCGCTAACGAGGTTTGACTTAGGCTCGCCTCCGCCCGGACGCGGTGATCACGTAGCAAGGGAACGAGCCAGTTGCCCTCGGCAACTCCCGACCTGATCACGGACGCAATCGCGGCCTTCCACTCCAGCATCTCCGCCAATTGGGATATGCCGGCCTTGGAAAAGTCTTTCGACAACCCGGGCGCGGTACGTTCCGGTTTGGCGCCAGCTGCCGCGGCCGGAACCGTAAGGATGACGCGGCCGGGTTCGAACTTTACCGCGGCGTTTATCATCCGCGCGAATGCGTCGACGTCGACGTAGGAATGGCCGTCGATCTCTATGACCGCTGCGTCAGCTGTGCGCCCATTTACCACTAATGTTTTCTTCGCGGGCGCGTTCTGCGCAAACGCCGCTCCCGCGAACATTAGAGAGAGCGCTAGAAAGTTAAGAGGGCGAGAACACGAACGTTGGTTCATAATTCATCGACCAAGGGGCGCGGGAGCCGTCATCGGCCGCGCGCGGCTTGGTTCATTCCTCTTTCCGTTGTCCGTGAATTGGGCTGACGAGGGGACCGAACGATTACACATTCGGCATCACTCGCGCCTTTTACTGGATCGTTGTCGGTTCAATTTGCCCCGATCTACCTTCGTTTCATCATCAATCCGAGCAATGTACCGGCGGCGACGCCTATCGCAAAGGTGGCCGCAACAGTTAGTACGGGGTGTCGCTGAATGCGCTCAGTTGTGTCATTCAAAAATTCTTCGGCAGCATCGCCGCCTTGTTTTGCGGCACGCCGCGCTACTCCTACGCCATCGTCGATTGCATCGGCAACCGCGCGGGTTGCGCGCGAAGCCTGGTGAGCTGATTGGGCGATCTGTTCAGCCGTTTTTTCGAGTACGGTTGGTGACATGCTATTCTCCTTGGAATTTCGCGAGCCGGTTGTTGCGTCCTTATTCGCCGACAGCCTTTTCGGCACGGCCGATTCCTAGAACCAAATTTGTTCGCGAAATTCCCTCTGCCCGCAGAACTTCGTGAGTCACCAGTATCAAACGTCATGCTTGGGAAAACTGTTCAGAATTGATCGTCGTGTAAATCGGCGCTGGCGGGACGCACGCTCGAACTGTGCTTTTTTGCTCAGACTCCGACATCTCCGCAATGAGAAAGTTACAGCCAGAACTATTTGCGAGGCGAGACGGAGTCTGAAATACGTTTCGCCCGGAAATGGCGCCTTTCAATCCGCGCAAGCCGCAGTCGCAAAGCGACGCCGGGCGCGCGAAGGATCATCAGGAAAGAGGAAGCATTATGCGTATCTTCTCCAGCATTCGTTCGACCCTGTTCGCACTGGTACTGCTGGCCTTGTCGGCGGCAGCCTACGCACAAATCAGCATATCGATCAACTTTGCACCGCCGGAACTGCCGGTCTATGAGCAGCCGCTTTGTCCGGGGGATGGTTATCTTTGGACGCCCGGATACTGGGCTTACGCCGACGACGATTACTACTGGGTGCCGGGGACTTGGGTGATGGCGCCGCAAGTCGGCTTCCTGTGGACTCCAGCCTATTGGGGTTGGAGCGGCAACGGATTTGTCTTCTATGACGGCTACTGGGGTCCGCAGGTCGGATTCTATGGCGGAATCAATTACGGCTACGGATACTTTGGCCAGGGCTACGAGGGCGGACGTTGGGATCATGACCGGTTTTTCTACAACCGATCGGTGAACAACGTGAACGTCACCATCATCCACAACGTCTACAACACCACGGTGGTCAATCGGACGGTAACGCGGGTCAGCTACAACGGGGGCAATGGCGGGATCAGCGCGCGTCCGAGGCCTGAAGAAGAGGCGGCGGCACGGGAGAGGCATATTCCGGCGGTCGCCGCTCAGACGCAACATGCGCAAGCGGCTCGCACAAATCCGGAGCAGCGGGCTTCACGGAATCATGGCACACCGCCAGTCGCTGCTACTCCGAAGCCTGGAGCATTGAACGACCGGGAAGTCGTCCGGGCCAAACCGGTAGGGACGCCCTATAATCCGCCCGCCAATCGGGCCGCGGCTCAGCCCGTGGCTAATGCGCCGGCAGCGCGTCCAGAGAAGGGCGGCGCTCGCCCGGACCGGGCTATGCAGAATGGTCAGCCGGAATCGAAGCGTCCGCCGACAGCCGAGCCGAACACTCGGCCGGAGCCCAATCGTACGCCGGCAGTTGAGCCGAACAGTCGGCCGGATCGACCGGACTCCAACCGTACGCCGACTGCGCAGCCAAACAATCGGCCGGAGCCCAACCGGAATGAGCCTGCTGAGCGGCCGCAAGCTCCTCCGAGGAGCGAGCCTGCGCAGCCCCAACACACTCCTCCTCCTTCTGCGGAAACGCGGCGTGCGCCGCAGGAACAACAGCACCCGAAGCCCGCAGCCCGGACGCCGGAAGAGAAGAAGCATCCGGACGAACAGCAAAAGAAGGACGAGAAGCCGCCGCAGTAGCGGCCCGGGGTTCAAACTATGTCGTTCGGACTTTACGCGATAGGGTTCGCCATCTTGATCGGCGGACTGACTTACGGCGCGTACCTGTTACATGTGCCCGCGCACTGGATTGTCGTGGGCGCGATCGTACTATCGGGAATCGGAATTCTGACCGGCGTAAAGGCGACGCGACAGAAAGATCCCGCGAAATAACGCCCCCGCTTAGAGCCCACTCATTCGCAAAAGTGCGTACGCGAATGTGTGGGCGCTGTGTGCGGATCGTGTTAATGGGATCGTGGGTAGACTAGTCGAGTCTAATTCTGATCTCGTTACCTTCTGATTGTGACGAAACCCACTCATTCGCAAAGTACGTACGCGAATGAGTGGGGCACCCCGCCACTGTTCAGCGACGGAGTTTTAGAACGGGGTAATGACAATCCAATTCGGCGCCACCCCCGACTGGGTGAAAGGGGAACCCGCGAGAGCCGCCAGTGAGCCATCGGAATTGATCATGAATCCCGCGATGTTGTCAGTCTGCTCGCTGAAAAGCGCCGCATAAAGAAATTTGCCCTTGGGATCTATAGCAATGTGATGAAGGTCTCCGTGCACGTGAGGCGCCCGGAAGGGCGACCCCACGATCGCAGTCAGAGAACCATCAGCGAGATTCAGGGTATACGCCGAGATGTCGATCGAACGGGCATTCCCTACGTAGACGAAGCGGTCCATCGGATCCACGGCTACCGGGTCGGGAGCCACATCTGCAGGAAATGGGGACGTGCAAACCGGCGTCAGGCCACCCTTGCGCAGGATGATGTACGCCGAGACGTTGTTTGAGCCGCCATTCCCCGCGTAAGCGAACTGTGTGCTTGGGTCCGTCGCGATCCCGAACGGGCCCGTACCCGCCGGGAAGGGAGAAAAGGCGAGCGGTGTCAGAGCGCCCGAAGTGTGATTAATCCTGTACCCCGAGATGTTGTTGGAGCCATTGTTACCAACATAGAGGAAATTGTGTGTCGCATCCGCGGCCAAGTACACGGGGGAAGCTCCGGCCGAGACAGTTGAGCTAAGGGTTATGCCGCCCGTAGAGAGATTGATGGCGTACACCGAAATGGTATTCGCCGACGTATTGGTAGCATAGAGGAAGTCACCTCCGGGCTCGTGGACCGTCAACAACACGATGGGTGTTGTCGTCGTCGGAAAGGGTGAGCCCGGAATCTCTATCAGGGACCCGGTGCCGGTGATACTAAATGCCGAGATGCTGCTGCTGGAACCGTTTGCAACGTACAGGAACCTGCCCCTCAGGTCTACTGCTGCTGAAACAGGGAACAAGCCTACCGCAAACGGCGACCCGGACACCGGCGTCAGTGAACCATTGGAGTCGATGGTGAACGCAGACACGTTGAAGGATCCATTGTTCACTACATAAAGATGATTGGCCCCCACCGCCGGCGCGGAGCCAAACGCTATACTTAGCAACCCCGCAAGCCAAAAACGGGACACCGCTTTCCGTAACATGTGCATCAGCTTGCTTCGCCTCATTTCGTTTCTCTCCCTTCGTCTTGTTTTCTCCCGCCGTCGTCGCCGAGTTCTTCGGCGCGCGCACCTCGGTTCGACGACCCTTCGAGAGGGCCTCCGCCCAAACGAGAGAGTGCACGCATTCGTTCACGGGAGTTCGCCGCGATCGAGCTTTACGTGGGGGTTGGAGTCGCTGCGAGGGCTCGACAACCGGGGACGATGAGCCGGCGACAGACCGATCATGTCTGTCGTAGCTTTGCCCGCTGACGAGCGCACCGCGAAAATCCGGGACAGGATAGGGAGGTACGCTCTAACGAGCCAATTCTAGGACGAGTCGCCAAGAAGTCAAGCCCGTGTACTTCGTTCACGTTAACTCATGAGTACATAGAGCTGACCTGATTAGATAACGGTGTCGGCTCCTAAACCGCCGAGTAAACTTGGTAACGCTCACGAAACCAAGGCTCGGAGGAAAGGAGCCGAGCACCGTTATCTAATCAGGCACCCGGCCATCCAGCGATGGCTGAAGTTTACCGCTAAGGCCGGAACCAGGCCGTGTAGGCCGATTGCTTCATGAAATTGAGAAGCATGGTTCCAACTTTCTGCTCGCCGTTGTTGGCGGGGTGAGTGCACTCGTTTGGAATGAAGGAACCGTCCGGCTGTGGCCAGGGATACCGAAAATCGGTCTTTAGCCACTTCAAGCCGTCGCTGCGGGCCGTGGTACCGCTCGCCCACAGATATGGTCCCCAGGCAATCCAAGGCGCAACGGTCAGGCTCGGGTTGGTGAGATTGTAGGTCAGATTCCCGGCAAACATATCTCCGCTGTTTCCGCGCTGCTCCTGAATCTGCGAGTTGATCAGCGCTTTGATGGAGAATCCGATCTCATAAGCATATGGTTCAGGGTTAAGCGGGTTTCCACTCAGGTTGGCGTAGCCTCCGTAGATGCGGGGGCTGAGGAATACCTGCTGTGCATTGGGATAGCGCGTGTGAACGTAGCGCATGATATTCCCCATGTGGCGTTCCGCGTTATTGGCATCCGCATTCGGGTCGTTCGGATTGTTTGGATTGAGTGATACGGTCGGATCAGGATTGGCGTTCTTCATCCAGATGGATTGAACCTGGCTCTCTGTAAATCCCGAGGGTGTCAGAATCAGATCGCGTACTCTGTCGTACTCCGTTGTGCAATTGCAACCGAAGGAAGTGGGGTCCCAATCCTTTAGCGTCTTGCCTCCTTTGGCTCCGTCCACGAGCACAATGGAACCGTTCTGCCTTACCAGGCCCGAGGTATCCCGAAACGCCTGTCCCATGAACGACTGCGGCTGGTTGTAGGGACAGCCTGCACCCGAGCAGATAAGGTGCGTTAGTGGAAGCGCCTGGTTTTGATTGCACACCGTGGCGGCTGGATCGTCCTGTTGCCCCGGCGGATCATTACCGTAAAACGAGTCCCCGCCGCAAAATTCAATCGTGTTATTCGAGAACCCTATGGACAGGAATATCACCTTTCCATTGATCAGGTGAATTCTTCCTGCGAATACCTGCCCGTCGGAGTCGTGATCCGCCGGGGGATTGTTTGACGTCGCATACAGAAGGCCAGGGAATCTTCCCAGATACAACTCCCCGGGCTGGAAGTCGGTGAGTGGAGTTGCCTGAAATGTGGGTTGGGGTGGAAAGTTACAGGTATCCGCGTAGATGCTCGAAGGAATCGAAATCCACACAGCAAGCAATACCGCAAGTGCACGGTTCCTCATGGCAACCTCCGTCAGGTCTTTGTTAGATATGGTTGGTTGAGGGGTGAGCTGGATTGCGAGTAACTGGCATTCTGTTAGCTCAGGTAGATGTTGTCAAGATCAAATTCTCGCGCCTGCCCTACTGATTGCGGGTATTGCCTTGAATAGGATAGCGTGTCGCGCGGCTCAATGGTGGTGTCTACGATGAAGTTCTAAGAATCGGCAAGTCGCAACCTGCGAGGGCGGGGGGCTCAGACTCAGGCGGCTGAGTAGTCGGAGGTTGGGAGCTTTCGCTGGGGGCTCGGGTCTGTCGGCCTTGACATATTGGTTCGATAGGATGTGCTGCGAATGACATCTGCGGCGCTCTCGTTCAGATATTCGATCTTTAAGTGCAACGCTGCTCGAAGCAGGCCCAGGGTGTTGCACAGCTCATCCGGGTCTTGGGTAGTCGCGAGGCGGGTATAGAGTTCGTGGATGCGTTCGTCCAAGGACATTTGCGTTCGAGAGTGTCATGTTTCCGGTGAACTTTGGATCGGGTAAACGCTGTAGAACACGCGCGGAGAATGCAGGACACTCAAGAGGCCTTTTTCTTGACGTCTTCTAAGAGGCCCTCTGTTTTGACATCTTCGACCTCCGCAGGCTTGGCTTCCGGGGAGAAGTCTTCGTGCTTCCGGAAGTAATCGAAGTGGAGGAGCGTCATGCGCCGGGCTTCGCGGATGTATTCGGCGAGGGCTGCCTTGAGTTCATCCATGATGCTTTTCAGGGCAGCGGGGTCCTCTTCCGTAGTCGCACGGTCGCAAAGCTCCGCAATGCGATCTTTCGGCTCCAAAACCCGGAGACCCCTAACCGTGGCGCTACTCGAGCATGACGCATTCAAGCGGATTGTTCGATAGGGTACACACTGTAGAGGATCTTAGTGGCGGCGACGTTTGATCGCTGCGGCCGCACGGTTAGCCTTATCGGTCGGGAAGAACTGGAAATTCGTCGAACTATGCGTGCGGTTTACGCGGGGATCCTCACGGTACAAACAGTGGAAGGCCATTCGCGCGCACGCGCGGAGGTGCGCTTGGCCTTCTCTTGCTGTTCCCTCCGTTCCAGGGCATCGTTCAAGGCTGTGATCAACTCCAGCAGCTTTTCTGGATCATGTTCGCGACTGGCAGCTTCACAAAGCTCCAGCCAGCTCTTATCTTTGAGGTCCGACACGTTTTCCTCCTCTTGATGAGCTCGCCTCGATTGCAACTGATGGATGGAGAGAATGCAGGTTCGATGCCACGCTTAAAAATCAACAGCTTAGAGCGGAGACGGCCATTCTGGGATGGGACTTCTTTCGCTTTCCGGGGTAATTTCTTCCCGGGTGGCGGGGCGCACTTTTCCACAGCAGATTGTCAGTTATCGTTTCCCGAAGACCAGAAAGGCGACGTAAAACAATTGCGCAATGGCGACGCCGACGATCGCATAGGTGGCGATCTCCACCCTTCGGCTTGACTCCCGGACTCCGCGCAAGACATCCACTACGTCGGCGGTTACGTCCAGCAAAGTCTCGGTGAGTTTCTCCATGTGTTCGGCAGAATTTCTAATGGTGGCCGATACGCGGGAATTCTCCACCAGCGAGGTTGCGAGGCGCTCACTATTGCGAATATCGAGTTCGGCCTTGCATGCGGACCACCAGGCCGTACCGAGCGAGTTGTCGTACATCCGCGCGCGGATTTCTTCGTAAGAACGACCTCGCAGGAGCTGGACGAGGGCGTGCGTGACGTTGGTCCCGTCGGTCTTCTGGGTGGTGGCAGACATGGTTGTCTTTAAGATAGCGGGAAAGCGGGCCGGGGTTCAGGTGCCAAAAGTGCAATGGGGCCCTGTCCATTTGGAAGGGGTGGCGAATGGCACTGGTCCAATGGACTGACTTGGTGGCGAGATTACTGCCAACTGGATTCGATTGCCGGTATGGGAGAATAATGTGTGGTTGGGCGGGTGCTGGTTGCTCGGGTCCGCCAATGTTCGTGCGCTGATTGGCTCGTCCGCTGGGGAGAGCCTGGAATTCTAATCGATTGAGGTCCCACTGAAATGTGCAGGAATATCAAGATTCTCTTCAACTTCGATCCGCCCGTCACTGACGAAGAGATTCGAGCTGCTTCGCTGCAGTTCGTGAGAAAAATCAGCGGATTCAACAAACCGTCGAAGGCAAACGAAGGAGCGTTCCTGGCGGCCGTCGATGAAGTAGCCGATATTTCGAGTCGTCTTCTCCGTTCGCTCGAAACCAACTCGCCGCCGAAGAATCGCGAAGAAGAGGCCGCCAATCCGAGTTGTCCCGCAAGGTCAGCAAACGGCTTTAAATGCGACTTCACTGCGAAGCATGGTCAAGGTTGATGCAAGAAGACACAGCTTCTTTAAGCACGTTATCGAACAACGGGCCGCTAGTGAATCAGACGCCGCACTCCACTATTGGCTGAAGATCCTTGCGAACAGCGGATCGTACGGCCTTTTCGTGGAACTCAACCCCAACGAATCCAAAGCTACAAGAGTAAAGGTATTTACGGGCGAAGAGCCTTTCGAAACAACGTCAGACGTAGTCGAAGAACCGGGGAATTGGTTTGCCCCGCAGGTCGGGTCTCTTATCACGTCCGGTGGTCGCTTGCTCTTGGCCATGCTGGAAAAGTGCATAGCGGATGCTGGCGGAACGTACCTTTTCTGTGACACCGACAGCGCGGCAATCGTATCGGCGAAGCGCGGACAAAAAATCGCGATGGTGGGTGGAGCAGCGCCCATCACGGCGTTGTCCTGGGACGAAGTCCAGAGCATCGTTGATAGATTTGAACCGCTCAAACCCTACGACCGAAGCCTTGTTCCGGGCTCGATCCTGAAGATTCACAAGCTGAATTGGGACGACAAGAAACAGCGCCGCCAGTTGTTCGGCTATGGCATTGCCGCGAAAAGGTACGCCCTATACATCAAGCGCCCAAATGACATTGAGATCGTGGAGCCAAAAGCACATGGACTTGGTTACTTTTACCCCCCGAAAGATTCGCCGGAAGGCTGGAAGCACGAAACGCCACAGTGGATATTCGAAGCTTGGGACTGGATCATGCGCGGAGTGCTCGGATTGGAACGCGAAAAGCCAGCCTGGTTTGATCTTCCGGTCATGATGAAATTGACCTTAAGCACCCCGCATCACGTTCTTAGGAATCTCGCAAAAAGTCCGCTCACGCGCCCGAACAATTTCATGATGATTCCACAAGTGTGCCGCTTTGGATGCCCGGAAAACGTGGACCCGACCAAGTTCACCCTAATGACGCCATTTTCGTCAGAACGGCATCACTGGATGGACTCAAAGTGTGTCAATATTCACGATTCCAACTCGGCGGAATACGAGCTCACAGACGATTACGATGGTCGCCGAGCGCTCGTGAAGAACTTCTACATGCTGCTGGAGGCGTACCAGACTCATCCCGAAGCGAAGAGCCTAGGACCGGACGGAAAGCCATGCGAACAAGAAACTCGCGGTCTGCTGCAACGCGCTCACATCCTCGCGAACTGGCCGCCGGTCTACATAGGAAAGGAATCTGACAAGCATTGGGAAGAGGGCGACGATTTGGGCTTGTTGGAATTCAAAGCCATCGAGTACAAGCGCAAAGGAAGCTCCGTGGCAGGTGATCAACAATTAGCGCGGATCGCAAAGGTTCCCAAACGGGAATTCATACGCCGTGGCGTTAATCAGCACACGCTGGAAAAAATCTGCAGGAAGGAACCGGTACGAGTGTCCGGACTGGCCAAAGTGTCAAAAGTGCTTCAACAATGGGAATCGGAACAGAAAGACCAACCGTAACTCGATAATCAACAAACTTAGGGCGCGACGCTCTGAATCTCGAATAGACAACCAAGCATAGATTCCAAGCGAGATCCGCGCTATTGTAAAGTAAGAAATTTGTGTTCTGCGGTTTCTGCAGCCATAATTAAGATGCTGAGGAGGGCTGCCGGCAAACCGCTAGGAGAAAACTATCCAGAAGTAATGGCTGCAGCCTTTTCCGGCCCAACTGGTTCAACTCAACGCAGGAGATTCTTTGAGGGACTGTGCGCGGGGAAAATACCCGGATCAAGTCATTTCCTCCTTGCTCTGCTCGCCAACAGTGGTGCAAGCAGTGTTCTTCTAACAACCAATTTCGACCATCTCAGCGAAACTGCGTACGCGCACTACACTACCCGTCTGCTTCGGATCTTTCTTTCAGGAGACGATCTCGATCAAGTACACCTCCACGATGGCAATCCCAAAATCGTCAAGCTCCACGGAGACTTCTTGTTTGACGATTTAGCTAACCTCGAACACGAAATGCGGCTCCGAGTCAACGAGAACATGCGTTCCAAACTCCTTGCGGCTCTGACAAATCGAGGCCTTCTTGTCCTGGGATATGGCGGAAGAGACACTAGCATCATGAGCTTGCTGGAATACTGTCTGAAAACAAAGGGAGTTCTTCGTCTTGGTATCTGGTGGGTCGCGGTTAGCAGCGAAGAGTTCAACAACCCACTAGTCAAAACACTCCAGCAAATCGCGTCAGATAACCGCAAGCCGTTCCACTTCCTAATCTCACCTAAAGGAGCTGCTCACTTCCTTTCCCGCTGTTGCAGGAAGTTGGACATTGGAATCATGCGTCGACCACGCTTTGGCGCGGGACGGCAATCCAACATCACTCTCTCCAATTTGGGGCGTTTTCAACTGCGACCAACGCCCAGACCCACTATTCACCACGTCAAGCATTCTGCGGTCGAGAACTCAAGACGAGCTGCGCTGTTAAGGTCTAAAGAAAGCACCTGGATAACCGATGACAACACAATTGTTCTAGTCCGTTCCATTTTGGAACGGCAGCATCGTCGACCCATTTTCTACTTCAGTTTCCGCTTTGCTCGCAATTTTCCCGTGACAGAACATCTGATCGACTCTGTTTTAACATTCGCAGCAACACTCGGAGTGTTTCGTCCGGGGGACTCTCTTGTAGGCGTATTAGAACAATTACTACTCCTAAATACGATTTTCATTTTCGATGACGTACCCTCCAGGAACGGGTCGGCGTGGACGCATCACTTTCTCGACTTGGTGAAGTCCGCCGTCACGGCCCAGGGTAGAACAAGAAAAGGCACTGTGATTGTACTCAGTCCGCCTTGCGGTTCACCAGAGTCACTGCAAGACACGCTAGGTTGCGTTGATGCCAAATTCCCCCAGGGCAATAGAAACCTTCAATTAATGGCTAAGCTCAGATTTGCAGAGGAAGGCACGCTGTTGTGTGCACTGTTCGATGGACCCGGAGCCCAGTTTCTTGAATTCGCGTGTCAGTGCGGCATTATTGACCAGAGGGGTAATAGGTTCTGCATCAAGGAGAAATATCGCGAATACTTCGCCGCTCAAGAGGTGCCCCTATCGGAACTGGCACGTGCAGCAGCGATCCTGGACGTGCAGAGTGATGATACGAGTCTGTTTGGCGGCGGCATCCACTTTCACCTTGAAGCAGCGAGGCTGTATTTCGCTGCAGCGGAGTATGCAAAAGCGGCCAAGATAGACGCTCCGATTTGTTGGTTCCTCGTACATGCGTACGGAATGCAGTTTGCCAAGGCCGCGTATTCGGATCTTCGAGAGTACTTTATTCCTTGGCGGGAGCGGCGTGAGCAACTTTTGCGAAGCTTATCCCGCATCGATTTTTTGCAGCTCTGGAGGGCGTTGGGTCGCAGGTTCGTCGCGATATCAAAGAGATGTGGCCGGACGCATGGCTCCACGCCCACGATGGGGTCACGTCTATTGCAAAAGGAGACCCTTCCGGCGGCATAACGTCCCTCCGTAACGCCTCGACGGTCTTATCCAAGGAACACGACTTCCGAGGATTGGCTTACATTCAGTTTGAGCTCACAGAACATTTGATGGATCGAGCAGAAGCGACTTCGAACCTCAAGGATCTCAGGGCGGCGCTTCGGTGCGCCCGGAAGTCTGAGCGCCTCTTCGCATCGCTTGGCGACAGCCTCATGTCTGATCTTTGTAAAGAAAATCAGTCAGGGTGCCTACTCAAACTGGAGAGGGCGCACGAAGCCGAGAAGGTCTTGAAGAAATTCGTTTCCGATCCGGGGCTAAGCCGCCGGAAAGCGGTCGTGTATGGCAATCTGTTCACATGTAATCTTCTCTTGAACAGGCACGATGTCGCCGAAGGATATTTTTTTGAAAGCAACCTGAATGCAGCCTACGTGGGCTATTGGGATGGAGTTCTCAGAAATGTGTTGGCATTAGCAGAATATGTGGCTGGTCCTTCTGCTCGGCTCATGAAGGACTGTCCGGCATTGGCTGACGTCTATGATCGTGCCTGCAGCGTATGGTCTTTTAGACCGACCGAATGGGGCAGCATGGGAATATCAAAACTGCTTGCTCGGTTCACAAGAAAGGAGATTGCGTCCACCTATCCGACTGCAAGTGTCACCAAACTCCTAACAACCTTCCTGTCTGCGACGAAGAGTCGTTTAGATCCGTGGAAGAGGGTCACCAGCGCGTTTTTTGTCTCATGTCTA
>WNFA01023795.1_pt1 | contig 15660 bp, 14 predicted proteins | sample 5400481 | NCBI WGS metagenome assembly WNFA01 (sample SAMN13153340, study PRJNA577476) | soil metagenome | isolation source: 120 cm saprolite under Douglas fir tree site 2 hole 1 replicate 2 | place: USA:California | collected 2015-04-18
TCCTTGGTGCCGGAGGGCCAGCGCGAGGTCACGGTCTTGGTCTGCGTGTAGAAGCGGATCGAATCCGGTCCGTGCTGGTTGAGGTCGCCGAAGATGGAACGTTTCCAGCCGCCGAAGGTGTGATAGGCGAGCGGCACCGGGATCGGAACGTTGACGCCCACCATGCCGACGTTGACGCGCGAGGTGAAATCCCGCGCGGTGTCGCCGTCGCGGGTGAAGATGGCAACGCCATTGCCGTATTCGTGCTCGGAGGGAAGCCGCAGGGCCTCCTCGTAGTCCTTCGCGCGCACCACCGAGAGCACCGGGCCGAAAATCTCCTCCTTGTAGATTCGCATCTGCGGCTTGACCTCGTCGAACAGGCAGCCGCCCATGAAATTCCCTTGCTCGTAGCCCTGCAGCTTGAAATCGCGTCCGTCGACCACGAGCTTGGCGCCCTCCTGGATGCCGAGGTCGACGTAATTCTTGACCTTGTCGAGATGCGCCCGGGTCACCATCGGTCCGAAATCGGCTTGCGGGTCGGTCGAGATGCCGACCTTCAGGCCCTCGACGCGCGGGATGAGCTTTTGCACCAGCGTGTCGGCCGTCTTCTTGCCGACCGGCACCGCGACCGAGACCGCCATGCAGCGCTCGCCCGCCGATCCATAGCCGGCACCGATCAGGGCATCGACCGCCTGCTCCATGTCGGCGTCGGGCATCACGATCATGTGGTTCTTGGCGCCGCCGAAACATTGCACGCGCTTCCCGTTGGCGCAGCCCGTCGTGTAGATGTATTCGGCGATCGCCGAGGAGCCGACGAAGCCGATCGCCCGTACCCGCGGGTCGGTGAGCAGCGTGTCGACTGCTTCCTTGTCGCCGTTCACCACGTTGAGCACGCCTTTCGGCAGGCCGGCCTCGAGCAAGAGCTCCGCGAGGCGCAGCGGCACCGAGGGATCCCGTTCCGAGGGTTTCAGGACGTAGGTGTTGCCGCAGGCGAGTGCCGGGCCGAATTTCCACATCGGAATCATGGCGGGGAAATTGAACGGCGTAATGCCGGCGACGACCCCGAGCGGCTGGCGCAGCGAGAACAGATCGATGCCCGGACCGGCGCCCTCGGTGAACTCGCCCTTCATCAGGTGCGGGATGCCGCAGGCGAACTCGATCACTTCGAGACCGCGCTGAATATCGCCTTTGGAATCGGGAATGGTCTTGCCGTGCTCGGACGACAGCAATTTTGCCAGCTCGTCGAACTCGTTCTGCACGAGATCGATGAATTTCACCAGCACGCGGGCGCGGCGCTGCGGATTGGTCGCCGCCCAGGCCGGAAAGGCCGCCTGCGCCACCGCAATGGCATGCTCGACTTCGGCATGCTTGGCGAGCGCGACCTTGGCCTGCACCTCGCCGGTATTGGGGTCGAACACGTCTCCGAACCGCCCCGATGTGCCCTTCACGGGCTTGCCGCCGATGAAATGCCCGATCTCGCGCATCTTGATCCTCCGCTGCTTGCCGCCGCTTCCGTTTTCTCGTGATCCAGTCTGATAGCCCACCACGGCAGGCTCGGAAAGGCGTTGCGAAGTCGCAAAGGAATCCAACGCCGGGGCCGGCCCGCTACGAAATTTCCCGACAAGAAGCAGGCGCAGGGCCGATGGCGCCAGCGCGGATCTCGCCTAGCGCGGGCTCGCCCGGACCGCATTGCCCTCGGACAAGAAACCATGCGGAACGATTCCAACCATGCGGCCTTGGAGCAGTAGAAACGATGCGGCGGAAGGCACCTGCGCTCCCGCATGGCTGATCTGCGTTTTTGATATGACTGCACGACTGACAGAACCAGGGTCCGGTGCTATAAGCCGCGACCCTGCGCATTGTGCAGTGCAGCATCGCTGGCATAATTCCTGGCAAAACAGATGGCCCACACCGTAGCCGCTCCCAAAGGGAGCGAGGCATCGGCCCATGGGAACGGCGAAGTTCACCCCAAGGCCGGCTTTTGGGCGCTGACGCTGGGCAGTCTCGGCGTCGTTTACGGCGACATCGGCACGAGCCCGCTCTACGCATTGCGCGAGGCGGTGGTCGCCGCGGGGGGACCAGGCGGGGTCGCGACCGAGTCGGCCGTGCTCGGGGTATTGTCGCTGATCATTTGGGCGCTGCTGCTCGTCGTCACCGCGAAATACGTGCTCATCCTGTTGCGGCTCGACAACAACGGGGAAGGCGGCACGCTGGCGCTGATGGCCTTGGCGCAGCGCGCGATGGGCCCTGCCGGCGTGGTGGTATTCCTGCTCGGCGTCAGCAGCGCGGCCCTGTTCTACGGCGATGCCATCATCACCCCGGCCATTTCGGTTCTCTCCGCGATCGAAGGTTTGAAGATCGTCGCGCCCGGGTTCGATCCGTATGTAGTGCCCCTCACGATGGCCATCCTGGTCGGCCTGTTTCTGGTGCAATCTCGCGGCACCGCCCGGGTCGCGGCGTTTTTCGGGCCGATCATGGCGGTGTGGTTCGTGGTGATCGCCATCGGGGGTCTCGTGCATCTCGCTGCAAACCTCAGCGTGTTGCGCGCTCTCAATCCGATCTATGGGCTGACGTTTTTGGCCGGCCACGGGATCATCGGTCTGGTCGCGCTGGGCGCGGTGTTCCTGGCCGTGACGGGAGCGGAAGCGCTCTACGCCGATCTGGGGCATTTCGGCAGGAAACCGATCCAGACGGCTTGGACCGGATTGGTGCTTCCCGCGCTGGCGATCAACTATCTCGGGCAGGGTGCGCTGGTGCTCGCGGACGAAAAGGCACTCGAGAATCCGTTCTTCCTGCTTTACCCGGACTGGGCGCAATTGCCGATGGTCCTACTTGCGACCGCCGCGACGGTGATTGCCAGCCAGGCGGTGATCACGGGGGCCTATTCGCTGACCCGGCAGGCGATCGGTCTCGGTCTGCTGCCCCGGCTCGAGGTTCGTCACACTTCGGAATCGCTCGCCGGGCAGATTTTCATGCCGCGCGTGAACGCGCTGTTGTTGATCGCGGTGCTGCTCCTGGTCGTCACGTTCCACTCATCGAGCGCGCTCGCCTCCGCATATGGAATCGCGGTGACCGGCACCATGCTGGCCGACGCGACCATGGCTTTCATCGTGATCTGGAAACACTGGCACTGGTCGCCGGCGGCTGCAGCCGCATTGATGTTGCCGTTCCAAGCGATCAACCTCACGTTCTTTGCCGCCAATCTGCTGAAGATCTTCGAGGGTGGCTGGGCGCCGCTGGCTTTTGCCAGTCTGGTCATGACGGTCATGTATACATGGCGGCGCGGCACCCGGCTGCTGTTCGAGAAGACCCGCCGCCAGGAGATGTCGCTCGACAATCTCGTTGCCATGCTCGAGCGCAAGCCGCCCCAGATCGTGCCCGGGACCGCCGTGTTCCTGACCAGCGATCCCCAGAGCGCGCCGACCGCGCTGCTCCATAGCCTCAAGCACTACAAGGTGCTGCACGAGAAGAACGTGATCCTGACCGTGGAGACCGCAAACACGCCGCGGGTTCCGCTGTCGGAGCGCGTGAGAATCGAGCCGATCGGCAAGACGTTCTCGCGGGTGCGGCTGCGGTTCGGCTTCATGGAGACGCCGAACGTGCCGAAGGCGCTGGGGATCGCGCGCAAGCTCGGATGGCAGTTCGACATCATGTCGACGTCGTTCTTTCTTTCGCGCCGGTTGCTGCGGCCGGCCGCGCATTCCGGCATGCCGCGGTGGCAGGATCGGCTGTTCATCCACCTGGCCCGGGCCGCGAACGACGCAACCGATTATTTCAAGATCCCGACCGGACGCGTGGTCGAGGTCGGGACCCAGGTGACCATCTGAGCCAAAGATCCGCCGGCCGTGGGCGGCCTTGATTCCCGGTGCTGTTGCGACACATCATCTCGGAAACTTCCGGCGCGACGGTCCGCGACAGGCCAGTGCGCTCTGTCGGTGCGGCTCGAGGAGAAAAACGATGTTCGGACGAGGCAAGGCCGTGCGCAATCTTGACGCCGACGAAGTGGCGCGCGGGATGCGGCAGAACCGCATCCTGCTGGTCGATGTCCGCGAGCCCAACGAGACGGCGCTCGAAGGCTTTCCCGGTGCGGTGCTCGTGCCGCTGTCCGCGTTCGATCCCGCGCGCATTCCCGATCCGGAAGGCAAGGAGGTGGTGTTCGCCTGCAGATCCGGCCGCCGGTCGGTGACGGCCTCGCAGGCGGCACAGGCCGCGGGCCTGCCCTATGATGCGCATCTCGCGGGCGGCATCCTCGCCTGGAAGGCCGCAGGTCATCCGACCGAGAGCTGAAAGCACGCATGCCTCGGCTGCTTCTGATCCTCGCATTGGTCGCTGCGGCCGCGGGCGCGCGCACGGATGCGCCGGCGGCGCCGGCCGGCGACAGGATCGTCAATTTCTACAATTGGTCGGATTACATCGACCCCGCCGTGGTCGAAGCCTTCACCCGCGAGACGGGCATTGCGGTCAAATACGACACCTTCGATTCCAACGACATGCTCGAGACCAAGCTGCTCGCCGGGAATTCGGGTTACGATCTCGTGGTGCCGACGGCGTATTTTCTCGAGCGCCAGATCAAGGCCGGCATTTTCCGGAAGCTGGACAAGCCGCGGCTCCCCAATCTGGCCAACGTGTGGGACGAGATTGCGCGGCGGCTCGCCGCGTACGATCCGGGCAATCTCTACGCGGTCAACTACATGTGGGGCACGACCGGGATCGGCTACAACGTCGGCAGCGCGAAGGCGATCCTCGGGGCGCAAGCGATGCTCGACAGCTGGGATCTGGTGTTCAAGCCGGAAGCGATCGCGAAGTTCAAGGTTTGCGGCGTTCACATGCTCGATTCCTCCGACGACGTGCTTTCGGCGGCGCTGAACTATCTCGGGTTGGATCCGAATAGCAACGACCCGGCGCAGCTCGAGCAGGCCGCCGATGTCCTGGCGAAGGTGCGGCCGTCCGTGCGCAAATTCCATTCCTCGGAATATCTCAACGCGCTCGCGTCGGGCGAAATCTGTCTCGTCCTCGGCTTCTCCGGCGACATCAAGCAGGCGCAGAAGCGCGCCGGCGAGGCCAAGAACGGCGTCGACATCGGCTACGTGATCCCCAAGGAGGGAGCGCAACTGTGGTTCGACAATCTGGCGATTCCGCGCGACGCCAGAGGGAGCGCAACTGTGGTTCGACAATTTGGCGATTCCGCGCGACGCCAGGCACCCGGGCGAGGCTCACGCGCTGATCGATTTCCTATTGCGGCCGGAGATCGCCGCCAGGAACACCAATTCGATCGCTTACGCCAACGGGGTCGCGGCGAGCCGTCCGTTCGTCGACCGGGCGATCCTGCAGGACCGCGGCATCTATCCCGATGCGGCGACCATGCAGCACCTCTACACCATCACCGCGCACGACCAGAAGACCCAGCGCCTGATCAACCGGCTGTGGACGCGGATCAAGACCGGGATCTGACGCACGTGCCCCGGATGCGGCGTAGCGCACAAAAGCGGTTCGCTTTCGCCTTACCCTGTTGGGGTTGACGGCGCTACCGACGAATGTCCGCTATCGGGGACAACTCGGAAAACATATACTCGCTGCGAGTTCTTCCGCCCATGACCCAAAGCGGTCATTCGATGACCTCGTCGGCAAGTACGAGCAGCTTCGCTACCCGACCCATCTCTTTATTCGGGTCTCTCGACACCGCATCACGGCCGCATTACGCTCGCTTAAAAGGAAAGAGGCAGGTCATGCGAATCCGACTTCTATTTGTGCTCAGCACCACACTCTTCCTGGTCGCAACCGGTGCTTCCGCCGGACCAAAAGAGGATGTCGCTGCGGCGACCATAAAATGGGGCGAAACCCTGGGGCAAAATGATCCTGATAAGGTGCTTGCCCTCTACGCTCCTGATGCGGTCCTCTGGGGAACGCTCTCCCCAACCGTGCGAGCGGATCGAGCGGCGCTGCGCGATTATTTCGTGACGGCGTTCAAGGTGCTGCCCAATCTTAAAGTGGCATTCGGTGAGCAATTGATCCGTGTATATGGCACCACCGCCGTCAATACGGGTTACTACACCTTTTCGTTTGTAAAAGACGGAGAACCCAAAACACTTCCGGCGCGCTACAGCTTCACGCTCGTGAAGGATGGGGAGAACTGGATGATTGTGGACCATCACTCGTCGGCAATGCCACCTCCCCCTCGGTAGAAGAGGCTGTCCTGAGCGCAAACTCGATCGCATCGGCACGAAGACAAACGAACCGCAGCGATTGCAATATCTCGCCACCTTGGGTGCTAACTGCATAAGCATGCAAAGAACGACCCTGTACCGTGCAACGGCGGAAAGTAAGCGCGTTAGCATATTCTCCGGAGGTCGCGCAGGCTCGATGCATACCGTCGGAACCACCAGCGCAATATCGGGATTTGGCACTTCCGCGACATGCGCTGATTGCGAATTCAGGTCAGCTTACGAGGCAAGAGCGGTCGCTCGGTCGATGCCGCCGAAGGGCCGAGTCTGACCCTAATGAGACTCCGGTGGTCAGGACCATTTCGCAGCGAACCGGCTGATCATGATGCGGTCGCGCGGGCCACCTTCAACGCCGCGGTCCACCACAGCAGGTCGTCGATCATGGTCTTGGCGGCTGCCTCAAGCTCCGTTAGTCCCGCGTCCACGTCGCCGCCCTGGAAGTGCGCCCAAAGCGTCGCGACAGGAATATAGACGGACGAGCGGACCGGAGCGAGCTGAAGCTCTATCGCCGTCAAGCGGAGCTGCTGGACGCCGCGAGCGCCCATGGCACTGCCATAACTCACAAAGGCGGCCGCCTTGCGGTTCCACTCCGGATAAACCCAGTCGAGCGCGTTCTTGAGCACCGCAGAGGGACCGTAGTTGTATTCTGGCGTGACGAAGATGAAGCCGTCCGACCGGGCGATTTCGGCAGTCCATTTCTTGACCACTTCATTCTCGTAAGCCGGGCGACCCGGCATGGCGGGCGGCACGGGCTGGTCGAAGAAGGGCATTGGAAAGTCCCTGAGATCGAGCAGCCGCGCGCCGACGCCGCCGCGATTCTTGAGTTGCTGAAAAATCCACTGCGCCGGTTTTTCGGAAAAGCGACCCTGGCGGGTGCTTCCCACGATCACCGAAATGACGGTCATGTTTCGCTCCTTACTGGCGGTTGAAAATTCAGTCGCGTGTCGAGCGGGAGTCCCCGCGGACACCACTCCGACGCCGTCGCAGAGCTTCCTGACGGGCACAAAAACTTGACCTGGGACTAGGCTAGTTATCGCTCCTAGGTCCGCGCAAGAAGGCACAAACTTGTTACCGAAGCACACAAAGGTGGCTGTCGAGCTTCGCCGACAGCGTGATGGGATGGAACCACGCGATGTCTGGGCTTGGCACGACTCGGACCTGCCGAAATGTCCGCTATCCGGTCGCTGTCGGGTGGTAAGCGGACTTGAGCAAGCCCGCAATTAACAAGCTCGTTTTATGAGTACGCGCCCCAATTAACCGGACTGCGCATTGCGTGCTGCCCTGCGCCCGGGACACGACGCCGAGTCACCGCCATCTGCGGTGCAGCCACAGCCATTGCTCGGGATGTTCGCGCACCCAGCCCTCGACCACCGCCGTGATCGCCTGCATGGTGGCCTGGACGTCGATCTTGTCGCCGGCGTCGCGCGACGCCTCGATCGCTTCGCTGATCTCGGCGCGGAAGCGTCCGCCGGGGAGGCGGATGGCGCGCACGCCGTGAATCGGGCAATCGAAATGCCGGGCAAGGCGCGCGATCAGCGGATTGGCTTTGCAGCGCCGGCCGAAGAACATCACGTCCACGCCCTGGCCGAAATGCTGGTCGACCAGCATGCCGACGTGCACGCCCTTCTCCAGCGCGCGCGCGACCCGGATGGGCGCTGCGCGATCGCTCGGGATCAGCTCACCCATGCTGACCGACCGCAGCGGGATGATCGCTTCCGCGACCGCGCCGAGGTTCGGCCGCCGGTACACCACCGCGGCGGGCATGTCGTAGGCGCTGGCTGCAAGCGGCGGGAGCTCCCAATTGGCGAGATGCGCGGCGAATACCAGGGCCGGCTTGCCGTCGTCGCGAAGCCGCAAGAACAGCTCCACCGATCTCGGGGTGAACTCGATGCGGCCGGCATTGGGCCGGTCGGAATCGTAATCCCACAATCGGTCGAGATGCGCGAATTCCGCGCCGACGCGTCCGAGATTGTCCCACACGCCGGCCAGGATCGCTTCGATCTCGGCGGCGGATTTTTCCGGAAACGCCGCGACGAGATTGGCGCGCCCGGTGCGGTGCTCGGGCAGCCAGGGGCCCAGCATGCGCATGAGCTTGCCGGTAAAGTTCGCCATCCGGTCCGGATTGGTCCGGCGCAGGAGCTTGAGCACCGCCGCGGCGGCAAAGCCGATGAGCGCGTCGACGGCTCGCCCGAGATACCGGGCGTAACGTTGCAACCGACGGCGGAAGGCGCTCCTCATAAGCTGCGCGCCTAGAAATGCACGACGATCTTGCCGAATACCTGCCGGCTTGCCAGCCGTTCGAGGCCCGCCGCGAAATCGGCAAGCTCGACCTCGGTGTCGATCACCGGGGTCAGCCCGGCAGCCATTTTGGCGAGGCTGTCGCGGATGTTGCCCATGGTGGCGCCGAACGAACCGAAGATCCGGTATTGCTGCTGGAACAGCTGCATCAGGTTGAGCGTCGTGCTCGGGCCGGAGGTCGCGCCGCACGTCACCAGGCGTCCGCCGCGCTTCAACGCCAGGAGTGAGCCGTTGAAGGTATCCGCCCCGACATGCTCGAATACCACGTCGACGCCTTTCTTGCCCGTGAGCTTGCGCACCGCATGTTCGAACCGGTCGCTGCGATAATTGACGACGTGGTCGGCGCCGAGCTCTTTTGCCCTGGCGGCCTTGGCGTCGTCGCCGACCGTGGTGATCACCGTGCAGCCGATCGCCTTCGCCATTTTGATGGCCGCGGTGCCGATTCCCGAGCCGCCGGCATGAACCAGGATGGTCTCGCCCGGCCGAAGCTTGGCATTGTCGAACAGCATGTGCTCGACCGTCGCAAACGCGATCGGTGCGCAAGCGGCATCGCGAAACGCGACGCCTTCCGGTACCCGGATCACGAGCCGGACGGGGAAGTTGAGGAGGTCGCGAGCAAAGCCGTCGACATGAAAACCGAGAATGCCCTTGACGTTTTCGCAAAGATTGTCCCGGCCCTCGCGGCAAGCCCGGCATTCTCCGCAGGTGAGCGCGCCATACATGACGACGCGGTCGCCGGCGCGAAGATCGGTTACGCCGGGTCCCACCGCCGCGATCTCGCCCGCGGCTTCCGCGCCGACCACCAGCGGCAGCTTGCGTTTGGCGAACGCCATGCCGCGCCAGCCCCACACGTCGATGTGATTGAGCGCCACCGCGCGGATCCGGATCTGGACTTCGCCGACGGCCGGCGCAGGCGGCGGGGCGCCTCCCGCAGCTCGAGCTTGCGGTCGGCAACGAGGGTCAGCGCTCGCATCGGTGCGAGTCGCCGCAAGCCGTAAACCGCGGACTCGCTAGAGCGTCGTCCCCGCGAAAGCGGGGACCCATGACCACGGGACCGAGCGGAATCGCGAGATCGGTGGTCATGGGTCCCGGATACCCGCTTCGCAGGTTCCGGGACGACGATCGCCGAGATCGAGCCGTCACGACGGTTCGCGCCCCATCACCAGTGACACGTTCTGGCCGCCGAATCCGAAGGAATTGGACAGCGCATGACGCACGCCGGCATCACGTGCGAGGTTCGGCACCACGTCGAGCGGGATGGCGGGGTCCGGGATCTTATAATTGATCGTCGGCGGAATGCGCTGATGCTCGAGCGTGAGCAGGGTGAAGATCGCCTCCACCGCCCCGGCCGCCGGGGATCTTATAATTGATCGTCGGCGGAATGCGCTGATGCTCGAGCGTGAGCAGGGTGAAGATCGCCTCCACCGCCCCGGCCGCCGACAGCGTGTGCCCGATCATCGACTTGTTCGACGAGATCGGCACTTGCTTGGCTCGCTCGCCGAGCACGGCCGACACTCCGATATATTCCATCTTGTCGTTTTCCGGCGTCCCGGTGCCATGGGCGTTGATGTAATCGATGTCGTCGGGGTCGAGCCCGGCGTCGGCGATGGCGTTGTGAATGCTGCCGATGATCGGCTTGCCGTCCGGGCTCGAACGCGTGCGATGGAACGCGTCGGCCATTTCGCCGCAACCTTCGATGACGCCGAGGATCCTGGCGCCGCGGGCCTTGGCCGCGTCGTAGCTCTCGAGCACCAGCGCGCCGGCGCCTTCGGCCATCACGAAACCGTCGCGGTTCTTGGCAAACGGCTTCGCCGCTTCCTCGGGAGGCTCGTTGTGGGTCGAGAGCGCGGAGAGCAGCGAGAAGCGCACCACGGATTCCGGATTGATGGAGCCGTCGGTGGCGACGCATAGCGCCGCATCGGCCTCGCCGCGGCGGATCGCCTCGAATCCTAGCTGAATCGCGCTCGCGCCGGAGGCGCAGGCGGTGGACAGCGTGATCGGGGAGCCTTGGGTGCCGAACCTTGCGGCAAGGTGCTCCGCCACCGAGCCGAACAGGAGGCGCTCGTGATAGCTGCGAAACCCGCCGCTCGAAGCCAAGCGCAACAATTCGTCGTAATCGACTGCGTCATCGGCTCTCGCCGCCGTGACGAGCGCCCTGCGCTGCAGCCATTCGATCTCGACCGGCGGCGCCGCAAGGAATAAAGGTCCGGGAAAATGTTTGGCGCCGCCGATCTCCGCTTGGCCGATGGCCTCCTCGATGACGATCTCGGCGAGGCGCTCCGCCAGCGCCGGGGCACAGAACGGCTCGGCCGGCACGAAATCGACGGTGCCGGCAACCTTGGTCCTCAATCCGTCGGTCGAGAAGCGCGTGATCGCCCGAATGCCGGACTGGCCCGCGGTGAGGCGCCGCCAGTTCTCGGTCTTGCCGGCTCCGAGCGAGGTGACGACGCCCATTCCCGTCACCACCACGATGGGCCGGCCCGCCTTATCCCGCGTGGGTTGCATATGCTGGATCCTTTTGCTCAATGGGCGGCCTCGACCAGGGCCATGCCCTCTCCCCGCCAGTGCCCGACGCCGGTCACGACCGCCTGGGCCAGGGGGCCCTCCATCGCCCGCTCGACCGGCGATTCGTTACACGGCGGGAACAATATGCCATGGCGCACCGCAAGGGCCGCAAGGGCAATGTTCATCGGGAACTGCCCTTCCATGCCGTGCCCGATACGGCTGCCGGTCGCGCGAACGGCCGCTTCCGTTACCGCGCCCGCATCCCGGCCGGTGCGGCCGGAAAGCACGAGCGAAAGCCGGGCAAACGGCTCCGCGCCGCGCGCCTCGGCATGTTGGCGTTGTTCCAGGACCAGAAAAGCGCCGAGCGAGGCGGGCGCAAATCCCGGGTTCGACCGGCGCGACCAGACCGGCTGATACAGGTTCTTGAGGACGAAGCCGCCGAATTCGTAGAGCAGCAACAGATCCTTGCGCTCCGCATTGTGCGCGCCGCCCACCAGCGCGAGCTTGCTTTGGCCGGCGGCAATGCGCGAGAGCGCGATGCGGACCGCATCGATTCCCGCCGCCTCCTCGCCCATGAAGGTACGCGAGGAGCCGGTGACCCCGTGAACGATGGAAATGTTGCCGGCGAGCAAGTTCGAGAGCTGCGCGAGGAACAGGGTAGGGCGCAGATCGCTCATCAGCCGTTCATTGATGAAGGCATCGGGGTCGGCCGCTTTGCGCAGCCCGGTCATGATGGTGGCGTCCACCTCGAGATCGCGTTCGCCGCCGCCGCCGGCGACGATCATGTCGGTGCTGCCAAGCAGTGCGGCATTGCCCTTCAGCTTGCCGCTGTCGAGCGCCAAACCCGCCGCATAGGTTCCGATCCGCTGCCAGGCTTCCATTTGGCGCTGGTCGCCTTTTTTCGGAATTTGTTTGTCGAATTCGATGGGCGCCAGCGGATGGATCACGTAGGGCGCGAACCGGCTCGTGTCGGCGCTCGGATGCGGGTGCAGCAATCCCTGCCAATGCGCATCCGGGCCTTCGCCGAGACAGGAGACGATGCCGATCCCGGTGATCCAGGCCTCAGCCGGCATGGCTGAGCGCCTCTAGCGGGAATCCGATGCGCGCGGCCGCCGCCTCCAGGTCGGCCCGGACCTCAGGATTGGGAAACGGCAGGATACGGAACGTGAGCTCGGCATCGCACACGGCCTTGCCGTCGGCGTTGATTTGGCAGCTCGCCACCGCGAACCCGGAACCCTCGTGGATGATCCGGCCGTCGACCGACAGCCGCTCGCCGGGCGATACGAAGCGTCTGAGCTTCGCTGCCCGCACCCCTGCGAGGAACGGCATGCGCTCGAACCGGTTGTGCGCCAGGATGATCCACCCCGCCGTCTGCGCCATGGTCTCGATGAGCAGCACCCCCGGGAGCAGCGGATGACCGGGAAAATGGCCCTCGAACACCGTGCTCGCCGTCGGGACTACGGATTCGACGCGGATCGAGCCGTCGTCGAGCGACATTTCGACGACGCGGTCGACCATCTGGAAATACTCGAGCCTCATTCGGCGCTCATGCGCCCTTGGCGGCAATGAGGTCGTCGATGCGGGCGCACAGATTCTTGAGGACGAAATATTGTTCGGTCGACGCCTTGCCGTCGTTGACTTCCTGCGTCCATTGCTCCAGCGGCAGCTTGATGCCGAACGCCTTGTCGACGGCAAAGGCGATGTCGAGAAAATCCAGGCTGTCGATTTCGAGATCGTCGATGGCGTGGCTTTCCGGCTTGATCTTCTCCCGCGGAATGTCGCAGGTTTCGGCAATGATATCCGCAACCGTATTGAATGTATCGGACATTTGCGACGCTCTTGATGTTCACCGGCCTGGAATGACGCCCCGGGACCGAGCGGCGCGAAGCAAGGCCCCATGCCCCCCAACCGGCGTGTGCCCCTATAGCGAAGGATGCCGCTGAGTTCAACGACGCCGGCTGCGCGCGCCGCATCTTCCGGGGTGTTGTGCGAAGGCTGGCCGCGGCGCCACGCTCGCTTGCGCTACGGGCCTCGTTCATCACCTACAAGACGCTCGGCCTCGAGTTCGACCGGTCCCTTGCTGCGCCAGCCCTCGCGGGAGACCCAGTCGACCGCGCCCGGCGCGAGCCGCTTGAGCCACCATAGCAAGCGTGCTGCCGGGGTCACGATTACGAGTCCGCGGTTCTTGCGCATGGCTGCGATGGTTTTTGCGGCGACCTTGTCCGGGCTGGTGACGATCCACGCCGGGGGCGAGGTGGGAGGTCTGCCGGAGCGGCCATTCACTATCGGTTCGCCGGTCACTACCCGTTCCATCATCGGGGTCGAGACGAAGCCGGGACACACGGCGGTGACCCCGAACCTACGCCCGCCGTATTCGGTTCGCAGCGCCTCGGTGAAGCCGATCAGCCCATATTTGCTGGTCTGGTAGGCCGCGATGTTGCGCGAGCTCACCAGGCCGAAAATGCTGCAGATGTTCACCAGATGCGCATCTTGCGAGCTCAGGAGCGCAGGCAACAGCTCGCGAGCCAGCTGAATGGGCGCGGCGAGATTGACCGACATCACTCGATTCCACTGCTCGTCGGTCATGCGGTGCGTCGGACCATAAAACAGCACACCGGCATTGTTGATCAGGATGTTGAGATGGTCCCAGCGCGAGAGCAGAGCGCGTACGGCGGCACTGATCTGGGCCGGTTCCCGAAGATCGCAAACCGCGGTAACCACTTCGACGCCGCGGCTCGCGACCTCGCGGGCCGTGAGCTGGAGACCGGCTTCGTCGATATCGACCAGGTAGAGGTCGGCACCTTGATCGGCGAGCGCATTGGCGATCGCGCGTCCGATGCCGGACGCGGCTCCGGTGATAAGCGCCTTTTTTCCACGGATGATCTTCATGGGAGCTTGCAAAGCTCGGGGCTGCGGTCGCCTGCCGATAACGAACTTGAGTTTCGGTGTAAAGGAAGCCGTTGCTGCCGGTCCGGCCGCGGGCGGCGACCCCCGGCGGACGGGAAACGCACCCTGCGCTTGTCACTGCATGAACACCGTCGTGGCTTCGCCGCCTGCTTACCGACATGGTTCGACCGGACGGGGCGATCGAGGGTCGGCTCGACCAATCGTTGCCCCGTGACGGTTCGGTTTTTTGAACCCGCTTGAGCTTAATGCGAATTTTCGCCGGCCTAGGCCGGGCTTCCAGGCCCGATCCGTGCGCCCCCGCGGCAATAGGTCAATCTTGCTGCCAAATTGACGCCGCATTCGTCCGCCAATGGCCCCGCTATCGCCAGCAAAACGTGCGATCGGGGACAGCAAAAAGAGCGATTTGCGACCGGAAAAAGCCAATTTTCCAAGTAATTCCTCTGACCGTCCACCGTAAACCCAAGTCCAACAAAAGGGAACGAGAATGACGAAGACTGGCTTCATCAACCTAACTGCAGCGGCTATTCTTTCGGTCGGCTTGACCGGAGCCGCACATGCTGCGCACGCCGGGGAAAATCAGGTCGGCCTCGCCTCGGTCTACTCCGGCGGCCGGACGGCCAATGGGGAAACCGCCGCTCCCTCGCACATGACCGCCGCGCATCGATCGCTCCCATTCGGAACGATGGTCCGCGTGACGAACCGCAGCACCGGACGCTCGGTCGTGGTTCGGATCAACGATCGGGGCCCCTTTGTGCAGGGCCGGGTCATCGACGTAACCCCTGCCGCGGCCCATCAGCTGGGATTTTCCGGGGTGACGCCGGTCGCGCTTTCAGTCTTGCGCTAGGCTGCCGATCGCCGACGCCGGCAAGGCGCGATAGGCATATCGTTTTCGAGCGGGGGCGGTTCGCCGCCCCCGCTTGTTATTGGATGCCCGGCCGGCGGCTTTCGGCGGGCCCGGTCCAGCGCCGGGAAATCCGCAACTCGGCAGGCGCGGGAATTCCCTTCAACCGCCGCGGTGCGGCGGTAGGTCGAGGGGAATACAGCCGGCTCGTCCCGAAAGGACGCAATCCTGGATGCGTTTCATTTCGGCGATCTCGTTGGCGAGCCACACGCCGGCGACGGCGAGCACGATGCAGAATGCCAAGGCGAGCCCATTGACGACCATTCGGTGGCGATAGTCCTCCTCCTCCCGGGCGCGCTGATATTTTTGCAAATCCGCGACGGCGGTCGTGTCGAATTCCGCCGGAGATTCGTCGCCGGACGCGCGGTTCTGCAATGGCCCCGAGGAACGCCGCCGAAACGTGACTACGCGGCCCGTTTCCGATGGCTGCCTCTGCTCTGAGCGCATCGCCGCCTCGATCATGCGCGTTGCTTGGCCCGGCTCTGCCGGCCGATTGCGGCGAGATTATCACCACAGCAGCGAACCGCCACTCCGGGGCGCGGCCATGGGGAGCCGTTTCCGGCAAGAGCTGCGGTTCCGACGCTCGATCCACAGGCGTGGCCTGCCACCAGGCCCGGAGCGGATGGCGAAGCCGCATCGGCTCGGGCATGATGGCTCGGGGGACCAGCCCGCCGGGCAATGTTCGCGGCAATCGGGGAGCGGGCTCCGGACGGTCCCCACGGCGCGGAAGAATGCGGATTGCAGGCGTCGCACCCGTTGCGCGCCTGCGCGCGTGCTCATCCGCCGCGCTGGCCATCGATCAGGCGACCTACCGGCAAGTGGTGGGCGTGCCGCGTCGACTTCCGCGCT
>WNFA01002328.1_pt1 | contig 15658 bp, 18 predicted proteins | sample 5400481 | NCBI WGS metagenome assembly WNFA01 (sample SAMN13153340, study PRJNA577476) | soil metagenome | isolation source: 120 cm saprolite under Douglas fir tree site 2 hole 1 replicate 2 | place: USA:California | collected 2015-04-18
CGTTTCGGGGGCAGTCTTTAGAAAGCGGATCCGTTCGCCGTAGAGGGGGTTTTCGATGATCGGACCGACGATGGGCGACGTCACCTTCTTGGAGTGTTTTGCGGAGTATAGAAGAAGACGCTTACCCGCGCAATAAATTGCGCCCTTCTGTGCAATACTGCCGTCAAGTCGCCCGTGAAGCCCCTCGTTTTCGCGAATTTCCTCGCGCCGAACATGACCTCCGTCTACACCGACGTGGCGGCGCGCGTCGGACGGGCGCTCGGGGCGCCGGCGAGGCTGATCGAGGGGACCGACCTGGAACAACTGCGAGATGGCTCCGTCGACGTGGCCTTCCTCTGCGGGCTTCCTTATGTCCGCCTTTGTGCAGAGCGGCCTAGCATGCTGAGACCACTGGCGGCTCCGATCCTGGACGAGGCGCGCTACCAGGACCGGCCGGTGTACTTCTCCGACGTCATCGTCCGCCGCGATAGCCCTTTTCGCTCGTTCGGCGATCTCCGTGGGCGAAGCTGGGCATACAACGAGCCGGGATCCTTCTCGGGCTGCCTGCTGGTCCGCCATCACCTGCTGGCGATGGGCGAAACCGAGGCCTTCTTCGGCCGGCTGACTTTCTCGGGCCGCCACCAGGCGTCGATCCGACAGGTCCTCAACGGCCAGGCCGATGGCTCGGCGATCGACTCCCACGTCCTCGGCGTCGAGCGCTTGCGAAATCCGGACCTCCCCGGGGAGATACGGGTGATTACCTCTTTCGGCCCATCGACGATCCCCCTCGTCGTCTCCACTGACAGGGTTCCGGAGCCGGTCCATGGTCGTATTGGCGATGCTCTCTGCGAGCTTGGAAGGGATCCCGTCAGCCGGGAGGTTCTCGCCAGCGGTCTGATCCGGCGCTTCGTACCGATCGAGGATCGCGCCTACGACGATGTCCGCCAAAAGATGGCGGTGGTGGATCAGCGACGGGCGCCTTCCAGCTCCGCCGGTACCCGCTGAATCGCCGCGACGAACGATTGCGGCGTGAGCACGCCTCGGAAGCGATCTCCGTCCACCACCGCCACCCAGCTGGCCTGATGGATCAGCATCTGCGAGAAGGCGTCGAACAAGGTTCGGTCCCCGCTGATGATCGCATCGAGGGGTCGGGCTCGATCCCCCACCCGGCCGTCGCCATCGGCCAGGTCCCGATCTAACTCGCCAACCGGTTTGTCGTTTCGATCGAGGACGACCACCCGGGGCCAGCGGCTGTCGAGCACCCGACGGGCGTCGGCCAGCGAATCGTCCGCGTGAACAACCGGCGGGCGCTCCAGCGCATTCAAGTCGATGGGAGTGACCGACAACCGCTTGAGCCCACGGTCGGGCCCGAGGAGATCGATGACCAGGTCGGACGCCGGCTTAGCCAGGATGGCCGCCGGCGTGTCGTACTGCTCCAGCCGGCCCGCGTTCATGATGGCGATCCGGTCACCCAGCTTGATCGCCTCGTCGATGTCGTGGGTCACGAAGATGACCGTCTTGCGCACTTCCCGCTGGATCCGCAGGAACTCGTTCTGCAGGCGTTCCCTGGCGATTCGGTCGATGGCGCCAAACGGTTCATCCATGAGCAAGATCGGCGGGTCGGCGCCGAGTGCCCGGGCAACGCCGACGCGCTGCCGCTGCCCGCCGGACAGCTGATGCGGATAGCGGTGCGCAAATTGGTTGGGATCAAGGCCCACCAGCTCGAGCAGCTCGTAAACGCGCCGGCGGATCCTGTCCTTGTCCCAGCGCAGCAGCCGGGGCACGGTGGCGACGTTGTCGGCGATGCTCATGTGCGGAAACAAGCCGACATTCTGGATGACATACCCCATCCGAAGCCGCAGGACGACCGGGTCGACATGGGTGACATCCTGCTCATCGTGGAAGATCCGACCCTCCGTCGGCTCGATCAGCCGGTTGATCATCTTGAGGGTGGTGGTCTTGCCGCACCCGGACGGCCCGACCAGCATGGTCAGCTGGCCGGTTGCGAACTCGATCGTCAGCTCCCGAACGGCCACCTGGCCGCCCGGATAGCGCTTGGTCACTCGCTCCAGCCGAATCATTAGAAACTTCTACTCTAGATTGATTGCTCCCAAAGGGCCCTGCTAGCATCGGGCAATGCTCGCCACCGGGGTCGTGGGGGCGGTCGAGGACCCATGGATCCGGTGGTCCTGGATATCGGGGCACGCCGACGTCATCACCGCCGCTCTCGTCCAACACATCGAGCTGACGCTGATCGCGGTGGTGCTTGGCCTGGTGATCGCCGTCCCGCTTGGCCTGGTCGCCTGGCGCAGCCGCGTGTTCCGGGGGCCGATCTTTACCGTCACCGGCATCCTCTATACGATCCCGTCGCTCGCGCTCTTCGCCTTCTTGTTGCCATTCACCGGCCTGACCATCGTTACCGCCGAAATCGGCCTGGTCGGTTACACGCTGCTGATTCTCGTTCGCAACATCGTGGTCGGGCTGAACTCGGTGCCCGATGACGTCCGCGAAGCCGCCCGCGGCATGGGTTTTCGACCGTTGGCCGAGTTGGCGCGCGTCGATATTCCACTGGCAATCCCGGCCATCATGGCGGGCGTCCGCATCGCGACCGTCACCACGATCGGCCTCGTGACCGTCACCGCCTTGATCGGCGAGGGCGGCCTGGGCAGCCTGATTTACACCGGGCTGCTTCGCGATTTCCATACGCCGCTTGTCGTCGGCACCGTGCTGTCCGTGGCCCTGGCCGTCATCTCCGACCTGAGCCTGTCCGGTCTGCAACGGGTCGTCACACCGTGGGCGAGAAGTCGAGCGGTGACATGAACTTCATCGGGCAGGTCGTGCAGTGGTTCCTCGACCCAACCCACTGGCAGGGCGACGGTGGCATCCCGCACCGCACGCTCGAGCACCTCGTCATGTCCGGCATTTCCGTGCTCGTCGCCGCATTGATTGCCCTGCCCATCGGGATCACGATCGGTCACCTCGGAAAAGGCGGCAACCTGGCCATCAACATCTCGAACATTGGGCGGGCCATCCCTTCGTTTGCGCTTTTGGTCCTTGCGGCGCAGTTTTTTGGGATTGCCGCGGCTTCGCAGGTCGTGGGCTTTGGTGCCGTACCGGCGTTCGTGGCACTCGTAGCGCTGGCCATCCCGCCAATGGTCACCAACAGTTATATCGGGATGCGTGAGGTCGACGCTGACGTTCGTGAAGCCGCGCGCGGCATGGGGATGCGCGCGCGCGCCGTCCTGCTGCGCGTCGAGCTGCCGATCGCCCTGCCGCTCATCATGGCCGGCGTCCGCACCTCGGCGGTAAACGTCGTGGCCACCGCGACGCTCGCGGCGGTGGTGGCGTGGGGAGGCCTCGGCCGGTTCATCGTCGACGGCCTCGGGCTGCAGGATTATCCGATGCTCTTCGCCGGCGCCCTTATGGTCGCCGTACTCTCCCTGATCGTTGAGTTCTCGCTCGCCGGCGTCCAGCGGCTGGCCACGCCGGCCGGGCTTCGTCCATCGAAATCCATCCAGAAGGAGGAACCCTCACCAGCACTCGACACGGCGGCGGTCGCGGCGTAGTTTTCGGTCATTTCTTGGAGGTGGAGCAATGCGTCTGAAGCGAATCTCTGTCCTGGGCGCCAGCATGGTCGCCCTGGCCCTGGTCACAACCTCGTGCGGCTCATCGGGTGGGACATCCAGTGCGGCGAAGGCTACGATTCGGATCGCGTCCTTCAACTTCTCGGAGAGCATCATCCTGGCCCACATCTACGGCGGCGCGCTGAAGAATAAGGGCTACACGATCACCTATCGGGATGGGCTCGGTAACCGCGAGATCGTGGAACCGTCTCTAGAGAACGGCTTGATCGACCTGTATGCGGGCTACGCGGCCACCGACCTCAACTTTATCGACAAGCGGCAAGGCGCCGCCCTGGAGGCGGGTACTGACGCGGCCGCCAACGTGGCGAAGATCAATTCCCGCCTCAGCTCGAAAGGCGTCAAGGCCCTGGATCCTTCGCCGGCGGTCGATCAGAATGCCTTCGCGGTCACCAAGGCGGAAGCCGACCAGTATCACCTGGCCAAGCTCTCTGACCTGACCCCCTCGGTCGCCAGCCAATGGACGCTCGGAGGGCCGGCGGAGTGCCCACAACGGCCGTTCTGCGCGCCAGGCCTGGAGTCAACCTACGGCTTGAAGTTCAAAGCGTTCAAGTCGCTCGACACCGGTGGTCCGCTGACCTTCGCCGCCCTCAAGCAGGGCGCGATCAATATCGGCCTCGTCTTCTCCAGCGATGGCGGTATCACGGCGAACAACTTCGTCGTCCTGGAGGACGATAAGCATCTGCAGCAGGCGGACAACATCGTGCCCTTGATCCGGACGGACGTCTTGAACAGCGAGATCACGACATTGTTGAACAGCATCGACGCCAAGCTGAACACGCCCGATCTCACCGCGATGAACAAGAGCGCCGACGTCGACAAGCAGGATCCAGCCGACCTCGCCTCGACCTGGGTCAAGACCCACGGCTTCTAACCGGCTCGCTGACTAACCAACCACTCTTACCCCTCCCCCGCTCGAGGGGGAGGGAAGGGTGGTGGCTTACAGGCTCGGTTTCGTGACCATCAAGAAGAGGATCGCCAGGATCGGCACCATGACGCCGATTCCAAAGATGGTCGCTTGCAGGTTGGCGTTCCGATACTTGGGCGATTGGGGACCGTTGCGCTCCAGCGCCTCGATCTGGCGAGTCAGCGCCGGTGAATAGACGGCTAGGGCGAAGATGAACATGGCCACGAAGAGGACGATGGCGGCCATGATCCAGTGCGTCGTGTACGGCCAGTGCCACCAGGCCATCGTCAGACCCGTCACCAGGACCATCAGGTAGGCGGGGTTCGCGACCCGGTCGTCGAGGAACTTCACGCCGCGCAGTGCGAACGACTCGTGCTCCGGAGCAAGCGCGCCGCGGGCCTGCTAGACGCCATACGAGATGTTGGCGCCAAAGGCGGTGATCGCGAACAGGATGTGGAAGAACTTCAGGAGGTTAAAGAGCATGTTTCTAAAATACTCCCCGTGACGGAGACCTACCACTTCGTCACCGATTGGCGCTTCCGGGCGCCGCTCCAAAAGGTTTGGTCGGTGGTGCTGGACATCGAACGCTACCCCGGCTGGTGGAAGAACTTCCGGCGCGTGACGATCACGCGCGGTGACGGGAAATCCATCGGTTCGGTGATCGAGTGCGAGGTGCGTGGCTCACTCCCCTACAGCCTCAACTACGCGCTCGAGGTGCGGGAGGCCGACGAGTATCGCCACATCCTCTTGCGCTCGACCGGCGACCTGGTCGGAACCGGGCGCTGGGAATTTTCGGAGGCCGAGCCATCGATCGTCAAGGCCGTCTACTACTGGGACGTGGCGACGACCAACCCGATCCTCAACCTGGTTGCGCCGCTGGCCCGGGGTGCGCTCGCCCGCAACCATGAACGGGTGATGGCCAACGGCTATGCGGCGCTTCGGCCGCACGTGGAGGGCTAGCTGGTCTTCCGGGTCTTGCGGCGCGCGGCCTCGAAGGCATCGAGCCGATCCTTCACCGTCTTTTCGTAGCCACGATCAGAGGGGTGGTAATACGTCCGGTCTTTGATGGCGTCGGGCAGGTGCTGCTGCTCGACCTGGGCCTCCTCGTAGTCGTGCGCGTAGCGATAGCCCTTGCCGTAGCCGACCTTTCGCATCAGCGGCGTCGGCGCATTGCGCAGATGGAGCGGAACCGGGTCGGCGCGAGTTTTCTCGACGTCCTCCTGCACCGTCGTATAGGCGGCGTAAAGGGCATTGCTCTTCGGCGCCGTCGCGAGGTAGACGACCGCCTGTGCTAGCGCCAGGTTCGCTTCCGGCATGCCAATGAAATGAGCCGCCTGCTGCGCCGCCACCGCCTGGGTCAGCGCCTGCGGGTCGGCGAGACCAATATCCTCCGACGCGAAGCGGATCAGACGGCGGGCCACGTAGAGCGGATCCTCACCCGCCTCGAGCATGCGGCCCAACCAGTAGAGCGAGGCATCTGGGTCGCTGTCGCGGAGGCTCTTGTGGAGCGCCGAAATGATGTTGAAGTGCTCCTCGCCGGCGCGATCGTAGAGCAGGTTCTTTCGCTGGACCGCCTCTTCGACCATCGCGGCCGTGACCAGCCGGTGGCCCTGCTTCGGCCGCGCGAGCGCCGCCGACGCCTCCAACCCGTTGAGCGCCACCCTCGCGTCGCCGTTTGCCACGCGGATCAGCGCGCCGCGCGCGTCTGGCTCGAGGTCGACGTGGCGTCCGCCGAGCCCGCGCTCAGGGTCGGACACGGCGCGGTCGACGATCTCGCCGACCTGGTCATCGTCCAGCGCGGCGAGCACGAAGACTCGGGTGCGCGACAGTAGCGCGGCATTGACCTCGAACGACGGGTTCTCGGTGGTGGCACCGATCAGCGTGATGACGCCCTCCTCGACAAAGGGCAGCACCGCGTCCTGCTGGCCTTTGTTGAAGCGGTGGATCTCGTCGATGAAGAGGATCGTTCGCTGGCCCGACTGTGCGCGACGCAGGCGGGCTTCTTCGATGTTCCGGCGCAGGTCGGCCACGCCGGCGCTGACCGCGCTGAGTGGGACGAAGTGCGACGACGTCACCCGGGCGATCAGTCGCGCCAGCGTCGTCTTTCCGCTTCCCGGTGGTCCCCAGAGCATCATCGAACCAACGCGGTCCTCTTCGATGGCGCGGCGCAGCTCATGCTCCGGACCGACCAGGTGCTGCTGCCCGACGAACTCGTCGAGCGAGCGCGGCCGCATCCGGGCGGCGAGTGGCTGGTCCTTCTGAGCCGGCTCCTGCGGGGCCGGAAACAGCGTCTCTTGCGCCATCACCTGACTATACGGTGCGTTCCGAAGGGAGCCGCACCCTGCCAAAGAGGAGCAGAAAGGTCAGGCCGGCGAGGAAGTAAAAGGCGGCGCTGACCGAGAAGGCGAGCTGGTAGCCGCCCCGGACCTGAAGGAAGCCGCTCAGCAGCGGGCCGATGCCGGCGACGCCGATGCCGCTGACGACGATCTGCGCTGTGGCGAAGCGGGCCCGCTGGCTCGGCTCGACGTATCCCATGCCGAACGCCTGGCTCAAGGGCCCCTGGAGGTTGAGCGCCAACTGGCGAACGGTCATGATCACGAGCGCGACCGGCAAGGTCATCAGAAACGCGAGGGCGAGGACGAGCGGGGCGCCGATGACCTGGGACGCCCCAATCGTCCGGGTCAGGCCGAAGCGCCGGCCGATGCTGGGCGCCAGCAACGTCGCGATGGCGGTCAGCGCGGCGCCCACGGCGAACACGACCCCGATCGGTCCGGCCGTCAGGCCGAACCGTTGCGCCAAGTAGAGCTGAAGGAAATTCAGGTACATGCCGGCGCCGATGCCGAGCAGCAGGATCGGCACAAGGAGGCGGGCGAAGCGCGCGACGTCGACGCGGAAAAGCTCGCGTACCGGAAACACGACCGCGGGCCTGAGCCCGGATCCGCCCGCGAGACGGACGAGGAAGGGCAGACCGACGATGGTGAGCAGGGCCATCGCCGCGAACGCCGCGCGGATCGCGCCCGCCGATGAACTGGAGGTGTGGTTGGCCCGCGCCACCAACTCGGGGATGCCGCCACCCATCAGGTCGCCGATCAAAGCCGCCGCCCAGGCGAGCGACTGGTTGATCGCGAAGAGGGAAACCCGCTCCGATTCGGTGCTGATCTGGGCCAGGAGGGGTCCACTCAGGACCTGAAGGATGGTCAACGCGAGGGCGAACGTGCCGGCGGCCAGCACGGCGATCAGCGGCGCTCCCGCGACCGTGAGCACGAGCGACGCGAAGGCCGCCAGTCCGCCACCGCCGAGCAGGAACATTCGGTAACCGATCCGATCGGCCAGCGCCGCGAAGGGAAGGCCGATGCCGAGGAGCGCAAGCGCGGGCAGGGCATTGAACACGCCGATGAGGGCATTGGAGAATCCCAGCGCGCTCATATAGAGGTTGAAGACGAGGTTGAAGATGGCCGCACCGATCGAGATCAGAAGGGAGAAGGCCAGGAACTGCCGGGCAGCCGGGCTGAAGCTGTTGAGCCGAGCGAGCGCGCGGCGGAAGGTGGCCCCTGCAATCTGCATGAGCCGAAGCCCTAGGTCCCGGCCGGTTTCCTAGAGGTGCTCGTCGCCGTTTTTGCCGGCGACGCGTGGATCGCCCGGTAGATCTGCTGGCCGAGCGCGGCCTGGACCGCCAGCGGATCGTTGCGACGGTAATCGAGCCAGTAGCGCACCTCGAGCGTCAACCCGCCGTCGATGGCGGGCTGCACGCCGACGTGCGGTGGCGGGTCCTTCGCGATGTCCGGCCGGCTTTGGAGCTCTTCGCGTAGCCGATCGACGAGCCCATCGACCGCCGCGCCCTCGGGCACTTTGGCCGTCAGCGTGAACAGTCGCGTCGGGTAGCGGGTACGGTTGACGATGGTGCCGGTGTAGACCAGCGCATTGGGGATGAGCACCTGCTCGCCCTCATTCGTTCGTAGCGTGGTCGCTCGCATCTCGATGTTCTCGACCATGCCGGTACGGTTGTCGACGGTGATCTCATCGCCCAGGCGAAAAGGGCGCTCGAGCAGCAGAAAGAGGCCGGCGATGAAGTTCTTGAGGATGTCCTGGAAGGCGAGACTCAAGGCGAGCGCCAGGAAACCGAAGCCGCCAAACACCAGCGCCGGGCTTCCGAAGAGTTCGGTGAACGCCGCGATCACGCCGATGACCAGCGCGGCCAGGAACACCATGCGGTTGACAAGCAAGGCGACCTGGGGATCGGCGTGGACTCGGCGCAGCTCGTTCCCGGTCAGCCTTCGGACCAGGCGGGCCAAAAGGTAGAAGGCGGCCAGGATGATGACGGCCGTTCCGACCTTGAAGAGATCCCGGGTGGTCGGCAGGTAACTGCGCAACGTATCCCACGCGCTCGCGCCGAGCGTCAGCATGGCGCCAATTGTAGGGTCAGGGTCGCGGGATTTCCCGCGTGTGTAGTGGCAGGGTCGCGGGATTTCCCGCGTGTGTAGTGTCAGGGTCGCGGGATTTCCCGCGTGTGTAGGGGTCGCCGCCGAACTAACTCTCGGTGGAGGCTTCGCCTTCGGCGCCGGGTTCGGCCGGAGCCTCTGTCTCGCCGACGACCGGCACCTCGGCCGCGGCGGGCGCCGGCGCGGCCTCCTCGACCACCTCACGGTGCGCGGCGACCTTGACGACCAGGTCATCGGGGTCGTCGAGGATCTCGCACCCGGGCGGGACCGGCAGATCTTTGACGCGGATCTCGTCGTCGATCTCCTTCAAGCCCGCGATGTCCACGGTGATCACCGGCGGCAGGTCGGTCGGCAGGCACTCGATCTTGAGCGCGTGAAGCCCGCGTTGCAGGTCGGCCTCACCCTTGGACACCAGCTCGACCTCGCCCTCCAACTCGATCGGGACCTCGGACTCGATCTTCTCGGTCAGGTTGACCTGGTAGAAGTCGACGTGCAGGAGGTCGCCGTGGCGGGGGCTGCGCTGCACCTCGCGGATGAGCGCCTTGCGCACCGGCTCGTCCCCCAGCTGGAGGTCGACCAGCTGGTTGCGGCCCACCTTTTGGAAGGCCTTGATGAACTCGCGGCCGTCGACCACGACGGTCACGGCGTCCACGTTGTGGCCGTACACAACCCCGGGCAGGCGGCCCTGGCGGCGCAGCGCCTGGAGGTGCCGGCCGCGATCAGCGCGGGGCTCGAGCTTCAACGTAACGGGGGTGGTGGTCGCCAGTAGGTTTCTCCTTCGAGCTGAATACGAGCGGCGCCCATCTTAACACAGCGTTTGACGCCTGCCGAACGGCCCCTCACCGGAACTTTTCAGCCGTTCGGCCGTTACCATCAGTGGCCGAACTGCATAGAATCGGTTGACAACGATGCTGACATCATCTCTTAGATTCCTCCGTCGCAACGCCCTACGAATTGGAGCGGTGCTTGGGACATTCATCCTGGTCGCCGGCTTCATCTTCGTGCAACAGATGCGGGAGGCGTCCGCGGAGCAGGATTTCCACGCCGCCCAGGCCCAGGTCATGGCGGCCCAGGCGCGAGCCAGCGAGCTGGGGCTCGAAAACGCCGAGTTCTCGGACCTCCAGCGCCAGGAGCTGACTACCGCCAGCGAGACGCCGCCCGCGGCGTCGGCACCGTTCAACGAGGACCGGATCGCCTTCTTCTCGCGCGCCGCCGGCCAGGAGGCGCAGATCAAGGAGCAGCTCCAGACCCGCATGCAGAAACTGCTGGCCGAAACGCACGACTCGGCCCAGTCCGCTGTCAATCAGCTCTCGATCAGCCTGGACAAGGCGAAGCAGGTCGGGGTCGACGACCAGCTCCTGATCGAATTCGCCGGCTTGCCGTCCAAGGCCCAGATCGAGCTCGACAGTGCCGCCAACGTCCGTGCCTACCGCGCCGTCAGCAACGAGCTGAAAACCCGGCTGACGAAGCTCTCGCTCATGATCGCCGACCAGGAAACGGCGAACAAGCTCATTGACCAGTACGCCACCCAGGTCGCCGCCGGCGACCGCGGCGACCCCGATCTCGCCCGAGCCGCCGCCAACGCGGCGCTGGCGCAGGTTCAAGGGGACATGGCGACGGCCAGGATCTTCTCGATGGACGTCTCGATCATCGATGCCAACGTTCAGAAACTGGTCGGGCGCTTGAACAGCGCCCCCAATGCCCCGACCCTCGAGCAGGTCGCTGGCGGACTGTTGGTGCAGGACAAGGTGCTGACCGATGCGATGAACCAGACCCTGCCGGAGAAGGCGATCACGATCTCGCTCAGCGAGCAGGTGATTCGGGCATACGAGCACGGCAAGCAGGTCTTCTGGAGCTACACGACGACCGGCCGGCCGGGCCTGGAGACCGACGCCGGCAGTTTCAAGGTGTACTGGAAAGTCTCACCCTGGACGATGCACTCGCCCTGGCCGAAGGGTTCGCCCTACTGGTACCCCGACAGCAAAGTGAACATGGTCATGTGGTTTAACGGTGGCGACGGGATCCACGACGCCTACTGGCGCTCGCGCTACGGTCCCGGGACCAACGGCCCCCACTACGACCCGACCGGGGAAGACACGGGCACCCACGGGTGCGTCAACGTCCCCTACCAGAACATGGTCTGGCTGTGGAACTGGACGCCGACCGGCACCCCGGTCATCGTCTATTAGGCCGGACGACAAGGTCGGGCTACGCCGTTCGCCGTAGGGCGGAGGTCCGAAGGGCGCAGGCCCTTTTCTGACCGAGGGCGTTACAAGAGATGGAGCTCTAAAATGGCCACCGCCCACGCAACCATGCACCAGGTCGGCCCGCACACCTGGACCTTCCAGCCTCCCCAAACCCCGGTGGCACCGATGAAAGCGAACTGCCGCATCTGCCGGGAGGCGGTTGGCATCCTCAACCCCTCGGCGATGGACCTGAAGACCGGAAACTACGTCGTGCGGGGCGAGTGCGAGCGTTGTGGCTCTGAAGTCCTGCTGATCCTCAGCTAGCCGGCTCGAAGCCCTCGCCGGTCCAGTAGCCGAGCATCTGCTCGGTCTCGTGGTAGAACCAGAGCAGGTACCGTTCTCGGGCCGCCTCTTTGAGGAAGGCCGCCTTGCGCTCCATCGCTTCCAGGGGAAAGAGGTCCAGCGCGCTGACCCAGTTGACCTTCAGAAAGGCGCGCATGAAGAGGAAGTCGCCGGTGAAGACTACGGTTTGCTCCTGGTCAGAAACGTGCACCGCCTGGTGCCCGGCGGTGTGGCCCCCGGTGACGCGGACGCGGACGCCGGGCGCCACCTCCTGGTCGCCGTCAACCACCTGCAGCCGGCCTTCCTCCTCGAGCAGCCCGACGTTCTCCGGCTTGTAGGACGGCTTGCTGCGCGGGTCGGGATGCCGCCACGCTTCCAGCTCCGTCGCCTGGACGACGTGGCGGGCGCGCGGGAAGAGTGGCGTCAGCTCCCCGTCCCGGCCGGGGGTGACCAGCGCCCCGACGTGGTCGAAGTGCAGGTGACTGAGCACGACCAGGTCGACGTCCTGCGGCTGGAGCCCGACGCCGGCGAGCGCGTCTGGGATGCCGGGGTCCCGATCGTAGGCCCAGATGTCTCGTTCCTTGTCGGAGAGCTTGGGGCCCATGCCGGCCTCGATCAGGATGTTGGCGTCCGGCGTGCGGACCAGCATGCAATTCGTCGCCATCAGGATGCGGTTGCGGGCGTCCGGGGTCTTGAGTTTTTCCCACATCACCTTGGGCACGACGCCGAAGACGGAGCCGCCGTCCATCCGCCAGTGCCCATCGCTCAGGCAGTGGAGCTCAAACCGGCCGAGCTTTCGGGGCGCGGTGGCGATCACGCCGCCCGCTTAAACCCGTGATTGACGAAGTCGATGATCGACTGCAAGGAGGTCCCGGGACCGAAGATCTCGACGACGCCCAGCTTTTTCAGTTCCGTGGCGTCATCCTGCGGGATGATGCCACCCCCGAAGACCACGATGTCCGTGGCGTTGCGCTGCTTAAGCAGATCGAGGATGCGGGGAATCAGCGTCATGTGCGCGCCGCTGTGCAGGCTGACGCCGATGGCGTCGACGTCTTCCTGGATCGCCGCCTCGACCACCATCTCCGGCGTCTGCCTGAGCCCGGCGTAGATCACCTCGACCCCGGCGTCGCGGAGCGCGCGCGAAACCACCTTGACGCCGCGGTCGTGTCCGTCGAGACCCACCTTGGCGGTCAGCACCCGCCACTGCTTTCGTTGCGCGCTCACCGTTTCCGCGCCATCCGAAGCAGCCCGGCGAAGGCGAGGGCGGCAACCAGCCCGGCCGCGTAGATGATGAGCAGGGTCCGCGTGTCGATCAGACCCGGTGGCTTCAACACGTAGGCGGTCAACAGGACGACCGCCGCAATCGCGGCGACGATACGGCCGACGAGCGAGTAGCGGATGCGGATCATCTCAGAAGAGGATCGGCTCGCGATAGACGCCGAAGACCTCCTTGAGCGCGGCCATGATCTCGCCTTCGGTCGCATACGCCTTGACGCAGGCCAGCAGTGGCGGCATCAGGTTGTCACTGGCGCGAGCGGCCGCCTTCAACTCCTCGAGACGATGCGCGACGCTCGTGTTGTCGCGCCGCGCCCGCAACGCCTTGAGCCGGCGCACCTGGCCCTGCTCGGTCTCGGGACCGATCCGCAAGGTGGGGACGTCGCCGCCCTCGCCGTCCTTGTAGGCGTTCACGCCCACGATGATCCGTTCGTTGGCCTCGAGCTTGCGCTCGAACTCGAAGGCGGCATCGGCGATCTCTCGCTGGAAGAACCCGTTCTCGATGCAGCGGAGCACGCCGCCCTGCGCATCGATCTCGTCGAAGTAGCGCTGCGCGCCGCGCTCCATCTCGTCGGTGAGTTGCTCGACGAAATACGAGCCGCCCAGCGGGTCGATCGTGTTCGTCACGCCGGTCTCATGGGCGAGCACCTGCTGCGTGCGCAGCGCGATCTGCGCCGCCCGCTCCGTGGGCAAGGCCAGGACTTCGTCCATCGAGTTGGTGTGCAGCGAGTTGGTCCCGCCCAGCACCGCCGCCATGGCTTCATAGGCCGTCCTGGTCACGTTGTTCTCCACCTGCTGACGCGTCAGGGACACACCGGCGGTCTGGGTGTGGAAGCGGAGCATCCAGGACTTTGGATCGCGGGCGCCGTACTTGTCGCGCATGATCTTCGCCCAGAGGCGGCGGGCAGCACGGAACTTCGCGATCTCCTCGAAGAAATCGATGTGCGAGTCGAAGAAGAAGGAGAGTCGGGGCGCGAACTCGTCGACCGTCAGTCCGGCCTTGATCGATGCCTCGACGTAGGCCATGCCGTCGGCCAGCGTGAACGCGAGCTCCTGGGTGGCGGTCGATCCGGCCTCGCGGATATGGTAGCCCGAGATGGACACGGCGTTCCAGCGTGGCATGTGGCGGGTCGCGAAGACGATGGTGTCGACCACCAGCCGCATCGACGGCTCCGGCGGGAAGATGTATTCCTTCTGGGCGATGTACTCCTTGAGGATGTCGTTCTGCAAGGTGCCCCCCAGCGCAGCCGGCGACACGCCTTCCTTCTCCGCCACGGCGATGTACATCGCGTAGAGGATCGCCGCGGGTGAGTTGATCGTCATCGAGGTGGTGATCTGGTCCAGGCGGATCCCCTCGAAGAGGGTTTCCATATCCTCCAGGGAGTCGATCGCCACGCCGCAATGGCCAACCTCGCCTTCGCCGAGCGGGTCGTCGGAGTCGTAGCCCATCAGGGTGGGCATGTCGAACGCCACCGAGAGGCCGGCCTGCCCTTGCGCGAGCAGGAACTTGTAGCGGCGGTTCGTCTCCTGCGCAGTGCCGTAGCCGGCGAACTGCCGGATCGTCCACGGCTGCCCGCGATACATCGAGGGGTAGACGCCGCGCGTGTAGGGGAATTCGCCCGGATAGCCGAGCTTCTCGTCGTAGTTCCACCCCTCCAGGTCGTCGGGGGTGTAGAGCGGCCGCAGCGGCACGCCCGACATCGTAGCGGCGTCCTTCGGGGCCTGCTTGCCGCTGCGGTAGCGGGCGGCCCATTCCTCGTAGGCTGTCTTACGACGAAGTGCCATCAGCTGCCTCCTTGCGGCGCCCGCTGGTCGAGGATCTCCTCGGCGAGGGCGTATGGGTTTAGTTTCCCATTCCGGTCCTCGCGCAGCCGCCGGCCGACGGCCGTGTCGCCATCCAACACCCGCCTGGCCTCTTCACGAGCGCGGTCGGCGACCAGTGCCACGACTTCTTGCTTGAGCCGCTGCTGCCGGCGCGTCGCCAGCGTGCCGCTCTCCGTCAGATAGGCCTGGTGGGCACGCACGGCATCCCAAACCTGCTCGATGCCTTCCTCCTTGACCGCGCAGGCCAACACGATCGGCGGGCGCCATGCCGGTTTGGGTCCGAGCCCGATCGCGTCCTGGATCAGGCGACGGGTCTTGTCGGCGCCGCCCAGGTCTGACTTGTTGATGACGAAGACATCGGCGATCTCCAGGATGCCGGCCTTGATGCTCTGCACCGCGTCGCCCGACTCCGGCATCAGCACTAGGACCACCGTGTCGCATATGGTCGAGATCTCGAGCTCGGACTGTCCGACGCCCACGGTCTCGACCAGGATCACGTCGCGGCCATAGGCGTCGAGCAGGTGGATTGCCTCACGGGTGGCGGCCGCGAGCCCGCCCAGGTGTCCGCGGGCGCCCATGCTGCGGATGAAGACGCCCTTGTCGAGCGTGTGGCGCGACATCCGGATGCGGTCGCCGAGCACGGCGCCGCCCGTAAAGGGGCTGCTGGGATCGACGGCGATCACGCCGACGGTCTGTTGCCGGTCGCGAATCACCTTGACCAGCGCGTCGGCGAGGGTGCTCTTTCCCGTCCCGGGAGCGCCGGTCAACCCGACCAGGTAGGCCTGCCCGGTGTGTGGCTGCACTTCGGCCACCAGCTGGCTCGCCTGCGGGTCCCGATCTTCCGCCAGGCTGATGGCCCGCGCCAGCGCCCGGACATCGCCGGAAAGCAAGGCACCGGCCAAACTCATCTCGAATCGATTATGGCTAACCGCGCGCTTTTCCACACCGGAGCGCGCTCATAACGCGCGCTTTTCCACGCCGGAGCGCGCTCATAACCGCGCGCTTTTCCACGCCGGAGCGCGCTCATAACCGCGCGCTTTTCCACGCCGGAGCGCGCTCATAACC
>WNFA01013903.1_pt1 | contig 15654 bp, 11 predicted proteins | sample 5400481 | NCBI WGS metagenome assembly WNFA01 (sample SAMN13153340, study PRJNA577476) | soil metagenome | isolation source: 120 cm saprolite under Douglas fir tree site 2 hole 1 replicate 2 | place: USA:California | collected 2015-04-18
TTGACAAAATGATAATTTGCATTTATACTTGCTTTTATTGAAACGTTTCAATTCCAGCGTATCTTTACAGATGTCAGAAAAAACTGGGTGTATCTGTCGTATACGGTAGGCTATTTTTCACCGTACATCCCCTGACTACAGCGAGCATTAATCTTTGCTATTGATTGAAACGTTTCAGCTTAGTAGTAATTGTACTATGTAGGGTCTAGTCCGTCAAGTATGTCCGTGAGGAGAGGTAAGAGCGTGACGAAACCTCCCGAGCCCATTATTGAACTTGTGGGCATCGCCAAGCAATTCGGCGCAGTCCAGGCATTACGTGGCGTGGATCTCAACCTTTATCCAGGAGAAGTGCACGCGCTCGTTGGAGAAAACGGGGCGGGCAAAAGCACACTGGTGAAAATCCTGGCAGGTATCTACAAGCCGGACGCGGGGGTGGTGAAAGTTAGCGGCGAGGTGAGAGAGCTGCGCTCGCCCACACAGGCCCAGTCCCTCGGTATCGCCATTGTCCAGCAGGAGCCGATGCTTTTCCCCGACCTGGATGTGGCCGAGAATGTCTTCATGGGTCGTCACCCTCGTGATCGCTTCGGGCGCGTTGATTGGAAGCGCATGTATCGCGAGGTCGATCAACTGCTCGCGTCCCTGGATGTGACACTCAGTTCCCATACACCGGTACAGGGACTCTCCGTTGCTGAACAACAGCTGGTAGAGATCGCCAAGGCTCTCTCCATCCAGGCGCGCGTGCTGGTACTGGATGAACCGACTGCGGCCCTCTCGTCGCACGAGGTTGAAGAATTATTTGCCATTGTGAAGCAACTGCGCGAGCGTGGCGTGGCCATACTCTTCGTCAGCCACCGCCTGGACGAGGTTTTCACAATCGCCGACCGATTGACCGTCTTCCGAGATGGCACACACATCATTACCGCTCCGGTCAGCGAGATGACTGCCGAAGAGCTCATCAAGCACATGGTCGGGCGCGAACTCTCCAACCTTTTCCCCAAGGGTGAATCCGAGATCGGGGACGTGGTGCTGGAGGTGCGCCAGCTCACGCGGTCTGGAGTGTTTGCCGATGTGAGCTTCCAGCTTCGCCGGGGCGAGATCCTGGGTTTCGCGGGCCTGGTGGGGGCCGGACGCACCGAGGTGGCGCGGGTACTCTTTGGCATTGACCGGGCCGAGAGCGGAGAGATCTGGCTCAAGGGGAAAAAGGTGCGCATCCGCTCGCCGCAGCAGGCGATGGATTACGGCATCGCCTATGTCCCCGAGGATCGCCACCAGCAGGGGCTGGTCATGAACTTCAGTATTGCCTCCAATGTCACCCTGGCTATTCTCCCGCTGGTTTCGCGCCTGGGACTGCTTGATCCGCGCCGGGAACGGAAGATCGCAAGCGCGTATTCCAGCCAGCTGAACGTCCGTTCCTCGGGCGTGGAGCAGTTCGTCAATGCCCTTTCTGGTGGGAATCAGCAGAAAGTGGTGCTGGGCAAATGGCTGGCGACCAACCCGTCGGTGCTGATCCTGGACGAGCCAACGCGCGGTATCGATGTGGGGGCCAAGGCCGAAGTTCACCGCATTATTTCAGACCTGGCCGCCAGGGGCCTGGCGATCATTTTGATCTCCAGCGATCTCCCGGAGGTGCTCGCCATGGCCGACCGGGTTATTGTGCTGCACGAGGGACACGTGACCGGCACATTCGCGCGCTCGGAGGCGACTCAGGAGCGGGTGATGTTCGCCGCCACAGGACAGGATAGGTGATAGCATGACCACTACGAGTCAGGAAGTGGAGCGCTCAAAGCAGCGCAGCCAGGTGAATCAGGCGCGTCTGCTGGGCCTCATCAGCCGCGTGCGCGAACTGGGCCTGCTGATTGTCTTGCTTTTCGTTATTCTCGTCGTCAGCGTTCAAGCCCCGCGCTTTTTGAGCCTCGGCAATTTCGAGCAGATTTTGCTCTCGGTCGCCATTATTGCCATCGTCGCCGTGGGAGAGACGCTGGTGGTGCTGACACGCAACGTGGACCTGTCAGTGGGTTCGATGGTCGGTGTCACGGCCTTTGTTACGGCCTATTTCTTCAAGGAGCTTCCCGGCAGCAATCTGCTGCTGGGTATCCTGCTGGGCTGCGCGCTGGGGCTGGTTCTGGGCATGGTCAACGGACTGATCGTCTCGTTCGGGCGCGTCCCGGCCATTGTGGCCACGCTGGGTACTCTCTACGTCTACCGTGGCCTGGTTTTTATCTTCTCGGCCAATACGACCTCGCAGGTCAATGCCTCCGATGTGCCGGCCAGTTTCCTGGCGCTGGCGACGACCCAGATCTTTGGCATTCCGGCCATCATCCTCATTGCGGCGGTCATCGCGATCATCGTCGGGTATTTTCTGCATGCCTCGCAGGCCGGGCGCCAGCTTTACGCGGTTGGGAGCAATCCAGATGCCGCGAACGTGATTGGTATTCGCCGGGACTGGCTTGTTTTCCTGGCTTTCGCCGCATCGGGACTGCTCTGCGGGCTGGCAGGAGTGCTCTGGGGCGCACGCTTTGCCACCGTGGATGCGACCGCCGCCACCGGCCTGGAGCTGGAGGTCATCGCGGCGGTTGTCGTAGGCGGGGTCAATATCTTCGGCGGATCGGGCACCATCCTGGGCGCAGTGCTGGGTGCGATTGTCCTGGGGACGTTGCAAAACGCGCTAAACATCCTCAACATTTCCCAGTTCTGGCTGCAGGCGATCTATGGTGCGGCAATTATCGGTGCCGTGGTGCTTGACGCCTTTATCACCCGCTGGGTGCAGCGAACCATCCTCGCCCGGAGGAGGAAGAAGGCATGAAAAGACTCAAATCGTTCCTGATTTCCTGGGAGGCTCTGCTGGTGATACTGCTCCTGATCAGTATTGTGATCGGCGCTGTGAAATCACCCTACTTCCTGAGCGGCTTTAACTTCTACGCATTGACCAGTAACATTATGGAGATAGCCATCATGGCTCTGCCGATGACACTGATCATCATTGCTGGCGAGATTGACCTGTCGGTCGCTTCGGTGCTGGGTCTGTCCAGTGTCGTGCTGGGCCTTCTCTGGGAGAGAGGACTTCCCATGGGGCTGGCGATAGGAGTGGCGCTACTGGTAGGGCTGGTGGCAGGCTGTCTCAACGGCTTACTCGTCACAAAGCTCGCGTTGCCCTCACTGGTCATCACAATTGGCACGCTAGCACTCTATCGAGGCCTGGCCTACGTCGTCCTGGGTGATCAGGCAGTCAGCAGCTTTCCCACCTCTTTCACCAATCTGGGGTTTGGTACTATCCCGGGTACAGAGATTCCCTGGTCGGGTTTGATCTTTGCCATCCTGGCGGTGATTTTTGGAGTGGTATTGCATGTTAGCCGGGTCGGCAGGCAACTCTTCGCCATGGGCAATAACAAAGAGGCGGCGCGCTTTTCCGGCATCAATGTAAGCCGGGTGAAACTGCTGCTGTTCATTTTCTCCGGGGTCATCGCGGCGCTGGCCGGGGTGATTTTTACCGCGCGCTTTTCCAGCGCGCGCCCGGACAATGCGGTGGGGTTTGAACTCACGGTCGTGACGGTTGTCTTGCTGGGCGGCGTCAACATCTTTGGGGGGCGTGGCTCGTTGTTGGGCGTGGTGCTGGCTATTTTCATCGTCGCTATTTTACAGAACGTGTTAGGCCTGCTGAATATCAGCGGGGATATCCAGAGCCTCATGATTGGCTTACTGTTGATCCTCTCTGTGCTGGGACCCAACATCGCCCGGCGCATTTCGGTCGTTTTCACCCGCCGGCGTCTTGCCGCGGGAAGTTCAAAGCAAGTGTAAAGGAGGAGACAGTGAAAAGGCTGTTTCAAACACTGGGACCCGGTTTTCTGGTTTTTGTGCTGCTGATGCTGGCAGCTTGTGGAGGCACTACCAGCACTGGAGGAGCTACTCCTACTACTAGTACAGGGGGTAACCTCAACATCGTGTTCCTGCCCAAGCAGATCAATAACCCGTATTTCGACACTGCCGCCAAAGGGGGTCAGTTGGCTGCTACGGCCCTGGGCGGACAATTCAAACAGGTCGGCCCGTCCACAGCCAACGCGGCTGCTCAGGTGCCGTTCATTACGTCCCTCACCGAGCAGCATGTCGGCGCCATCGTCATCTCGGGCGATGATCCCAATGCCGTCGCACCGTCCCTGAAGCAGGCCATGGCGCAGGGAGTCAAGGTCGTGAGTTTTGACGCTGATGTGGCGCCCGATGCGCGCAACGTGTTTGTCAACCAGGCCAATAGCGAGCAGATTGGCCGCAGCGAGGTGGATCTGCTGGCCCAGCAGATCAATAGCACCGGTCAGATTGCGGTTCTCTCGGCGGCCAGCACAGCTTCGAACCAGAACACCTGGATCGGCTTTATGCAGCAGGAACTGGCAGCGAAGTACCCCAATATGAAATTGGTCAAGATCGCCTATGGCAACGACGATGACCAGACCAGCTTTAACCAGACGCTGGCCCTGTTACAGCAGTACCCCAACCTGAAGGGGATCATTTCTCCCACCACTGTGGGTATCGCTGCCGCAGCCCGCGCGCTCGAGTCGGTGAAAAAGGGCGGTCAGGTGGCTCTGACTGGCCTGGGGACGCCGAACCAACTGCGCCAGTACGTGAAAGATGGCACGATCAAAGGCTTTGAGTTGTGGGACCCCGGCAACCTGGGTTACCTGGCCTATTATGTCGCGGCTCTGCTGGTCGAAGGCAAGATCAAGGGGAATGTTGGCGAGACGTTCACGGCTGGCAAGCTGGGCAGCTTTACCATTGGTGCCAATAACGTGGTCCTGCTTGGCCCACCAACGGTGTTCAACAGTGCAAACATCGACCAGTTTAACTTCTAGGTTGGTTCGCTATACCGAGGCGGCTACAGGTTTTCCACCTGTTCTTGAGGAAGTTTTTCATCTCGATTAATATACAGGTGCGCAGAAAGTAGCCCGTAGGGGCAGTTTAGAGAGCTTACTTCTCTTCTGCCCCGAGGGAGGGGCGGAGCTTGCGTCCGTTTGTGGAAAGTTCGTCGAGGCAACAAACCTATCCAGGCACAAAAATCAACAATAGTCAGGCAAGGTGAGTACGTGAGTTCAGAAATCGAAAATCGCTTGCAAGAGCGAGGTGTCACTATCGACGGCATCATCGCGGCCATTCAACAATTCAGAGTCGAGACGCCCTCCTGGGGTTATGGCGATTCAGGCACGCGCTTCAAGGTATTTCACTGGCCGGGAGCGGCCAGGACTCTGCGCGAGAAGCTGGCAGATGCGGCTCAGGTCCACCAGGTCACTGGCATCTGCCCTAGCGTTGCCATTCACATTCCTTGGGACAGGGAAGACGATTGGCAGGCCGTGAAAGAGTACGCGAATACTCTTGGCCTGCGTATCGGCGCGGTGAACCCGAACCTCTTTCAGGAGGATCGTTACCGCCTCGGCAGCCTATGCCATTTTGACAAGGGAGTGCGCGAATTGGCGATTGAGCACGTGCTCGAATGCATCCAGATCGCGCAAGCGGTCGGCTCAGACGTCATCAGCCTCTGGTTGGCCGATGGCACCAACTATCCCGGCCAGGACGATCTTCGCCGTCGTAGCCGCCGTCTGCTAGACTCCTTGCAGACCATCTACACAGCATTACCCGCTGGGATGCGTCTCTTGATCGAGTACAAGTTTTTCGAACCGGGTTTCTATTCCACCGATCTGCCGGACTGGGGGACATCGCTGCTCATGGCCCAAAAGCTAGGTTCGCAGGCCGAGGTGCTGGTGGATACCGGCCACCATCCCCAGGGGACCAATATCGCGCAGATCGTCGCGCAACTGCTCGATGAAGGCCGGCTGGGCGGCTTCCATTTCAACGACCGCAGGTACGCCGATGACGACCTGATCGTCGGTTCACAGAACCCCTTCGAGCTCTTCTGCATCTTCAACGAGATCGTCGGTGCGGATGCCGAGGGCAACGCCAACGCCGGCCGCATCGCTTACATGATCGACCAGTCGCACAATATTGAGCCGAAGATCGAGGCGATGATCCAGAGCGTCATCAATATCCAGACCGCCTATACCAAGGCGTTGCTGGTGGATCGCGCGGCCCTGCGCGAAGCGCAGGAGGCAGGCGATGTGCTGGGAGCGTACCGCGTGCTCCAGGCGGCATATGAGACGGATGTGCGCCCGCTGCTCTCCGAGGTTCGTACCCGTCAGGGGCTCACCCCCGATCCAATTGCGGCGTTCCGTGCCAGTGGCTACGCCGAGCGCGTGGCAGGCGAGCGGGCGACCACAAGAGTCGCCCCTACAGAAGCGAGCAGCGGCTATCCCGGCGCGTAAGTCGACTACTTTTGCTTGTTCTAGTCGAGAAGTTGTTTCAGTGTGCCTGGCGCAGAATCAAGAGATCATTTCGGGAAGAGGAGACGTCCCAAGAACATCTCCCATTTTGATGAAAGAGATAACACAGCGATACAACGGAAACAAGTGATACAAGTGATACGAGTGATACAAATGTTACAAGTGATACAAATGTTACAAGTGCGACAAATTTCTTTGGAAATACACTAGTAAAGGATTCGATACTATGACATATGTCTCTATACCAACGACGCTGGCCCAACTAGTCGCACGCTCGCGCAGGCTAGGAGCAGATCGAGCGGTCTGCAACTGGGGGGGCGGCAACACCTCCGCCAAGGCCGACGAGGTCGATTTTCGCGGGCGGCAGGCGCTTGTCCTGTGGGTGAAAGGATCCGGCTCGGATCTTGCGACTGTCACAGGGGCCCGCGCCCCTCTATCGAGACGCTGTTGCACGCATTCCTGCCGTTCACCCATATTGATCACACGCACGCCGATGCGACGAATTACTTCGCCTGTGCCGAGGGTGGCGAGGACCTGGCACGGGACTGCTTTGGCGATGACCTGATCTGGATTCCGTACCGCCGCCCCGGCTTTGGGCTGGCACGCGAGGTCGCACTGGCGGTACGCGCCAGGTCTGACGCGAAGCTGGTCATCCTGGCCAAACATGGCCTCATCACCTGGGGGGAGACCGACGAGGCCTGCTACGCCTCGACTCTGTCGACCATCGCCCAGGCTCGTGATTTCGTTGAGGCGCGCATCGATCGTGCTGACCGGGCCGTCTTTGGTGGTCCTCGTGTCACCACACTGGCTGCCGAAGAGCGGCGCCACGTCGCAGCGCAGGTGGCGCCCGTGGTGCGCGGATTGGTCTCGGCAGAGAAACGCCAGATCCTGCGCTTCGAAGACGATGAGGACGTGCTGGCCTTCGCTGGTAGCCAGGATGCGCCACGACTGACCAGGATTGGCGCGGCCTGCCCGGATCACCTGGTCCACACCAAACCCTGGCCACTGCTGGTGGACTGGACGCCAGACCAGGACGTCGCGGCACTCGTGGAGACCTTGCGTACAGGTGTCGCGGCCTATGTGGCACAGTACCGTCGCTACCTGAAAGCAAATGAGCAGCAGGACCTCGATCCAGACGCCGCCAGACCCGTCTATCGCGAGGCCGACGCCGCAGCCGATCCACACCCGCGTGTCATCCTGATCCCTGGTGTGGGGATGTTCACGACCGGCAAAGACGCCGCGATGGCCGGTGTCTCTGCCCAACTCTATCACCGCGCCATCGCTGTCATGCGCGGTGCGGCGGCTTGCGGCGGCTTCATCTCACTGAGCGATGCCGAGAGCTACGCCGTCGAATACTGGCCACTGGAGCAGTACAAGCTCAAGCTGGCTCCGCCGGAGCGCGAGTTCGCGCGGCACGTGGTGCTGGTGACCGGTGCGGCGGGAGGCATCGGTTCAGCTATCTGCCGGCGCGCGGCGCAGGATGGTGCGCACATCATTGCAACCGATATCGATCTGGCCGGTGCGGAGCAACTGGCGGCGTACCTCAACCAGCAATTTGGTGCTGGACGGGCCGTGGCGGTGAAAATGGACGTCACCAACGAGGCCAGCGTGCGTGCGGCCTTTGAGCAAGCTCAGATTTCCTTCGGTGGCATCGATGTGATCGTCAACAACGCCGGGCTGGCCTCCAGCGCGCCGATTACTGAGACGAGCCTGGCGGAGTGGAACAAGAACTGGAATGTGCTGGCCACCGGCTACTTCCTGGTGGCGCGTGAGGGCTTCCGGCTCATGCAGGCTCAGGGGCGGGGGGGAAATCTGGTCTTCGTTGCCAGCAAGAACGCGCTGGTCGCGGGCAAGAATGCCGCCGCGTATTCGACGGCTAAGGCAGCCGAAGCACACCTGGCGCGCTGCCTGGCTGAGGAGGGCGGCCAGTTCGGCATTCGCGTCAACACCGTGAATCCGGACGCTGTGCTGGCCGGTTCGCGCATCTGGGACAGCACCTGGAGGCAAGAGCGTGCGGCGACGTATGGTGTGGCACCTGATCAGCTAGAAGAAGTCTATCGCAAGCGGACGACGCTGGGGGTCAATATTCTGCCGGAGGATATCGCCGAGGCGGTGGCGTTCTTCGCATCACCGGCACGCTCCACCAAGAGCACCGGCAACATCCTCAACGTTGATGGGGGTGTCGCGGCGGCGTATCCGCGCTGAGAGAGGGGGAAGACTCGTGGCGACACGCAATATGGCAGCCGTCGATCTAGGTGCCGAGAGCGGGCGCGTCATACTGGCGCGCTTCGACGGGCAACAACTCGGCCTGGAAGAGGTGTACCGCTTTTCCAACCGACCGGTGATACTACACGGACACCGCTTCTGGAATATCCTCGCGCTGTGGGACGAAACCCTCACGGGACTGCGCAAAGCGCGCCGGGTGGCGGGAACGCTGGATAGCATCGGGGTCGATACCTGGGGGGTCGATTACGGCCTGGTGGATACTAATGGCTTCCTGCTCAGTCAACCTTTCCAGTATCGAGACCGCCGCACGAACGGAGTAATGGAGCGAGTCTTCGCACGCGTTCCCCAAGACGTTCTCTACAGGCGCACTGGCATCCAGTTCCTGCCGTTTAATACCCTCTACCAGCTCTACGCACACGAGCAGTTACAGCCAGGCGAGTTAGCCCATGCACACCGGTTGCTGATGATCCCTGATTTGCTTCACAACTGGCTATGTGGGTCGCTGGTGATTGAGCGCACCAACGCGAGCACGACGCAGTGCTGGGACCCTGTCGCCGGGGCGTGGGCAGTGGACCTGCTCGACCAACTGGCGATTCCTACTTCTATGCTCCCGTCTGTGGTTGAGCCGGGCAACACGCTAGGAGAAGTCCTATCGGAATGGCAAGGCGATCTCGGCGCGGCGCGAGTCATTGCACCAGCGACCCACGATACCGGCTCGGCGATTGCATCAGCACCAGTATCGCTGCCTGGCAGCTGGGGCTATATCAGTTCCGGCACGTGGTCGCTGGTCGGAGTGGAGCTTAAGCAGCCGGTCATGACCCCCGAGGCGCTCGCCGCCAATTGCACCAACGAGGGTGGTATCTTCGGCACAACGCGCTTCCTCAAGAACGTGATGGGACTGTGGCTCCTGCAGGAGTGCCAGCGCCGGTGGGCGTGCGATGGACGAGCGACAGACTATGACACGCTGCTGGCGGATGTGGATGGTGTCCCGCCATTCGTCGCGCTCATCGATCCGGACGATCCGCGCTTCCTGGCACCGGAAAATATGCCGGAGGCAATCAACGTGTATCTCATGGAACACGGGCAAGCGCCGCTTCAGGCCCCGGCGGCTTTCGCGAGGTGCATCATGGAAAGCCTCGTGCTGCGTTATCGCGAGGTGTTCCAACAGATCAGCTTGCTTACTGATTCTACCATTCACGTTGTGCATGTGCTTGGCGGCGGGGCGCGCAATGCCCGTCTCAACCAGTGGCTGGCTGATGCGCTCGACGTGCCGGTAATTGCCGGGCCAACTGAGGCGACGGCACGAGGTAACGCCCTGATGCAGCTGGTGGGCCTGGGCGAACTGCACAATCTGGAAGAGGTGCGTGCCATTGCGCAGAACGAGCCCACGCAGATGTTCTCACCGCATAGTGCTCACCGCGCGGCCTGGAACGAGGCAGAGCAACGTTTCAGCGCGATGGTCTCTTCGCGACTTCGTTGAAGAGAGTCTTATCCTGCGCTACCTGAAAATTGGGGTTTGAGAGGAACAGCAAAGGCCCTATGGATATCGCGGCATCGTTCCTTGCAACTGCCGGGACTCTGCCTGCTTGTATGCGACAGTAAGCAAGACAATGCCGACGACACTGAGCACCAGGGTTGTCACTGAGATAGGAATGCCGGGCGGAATGATGAAGTACACCGAGTGGGGTAATCCATCCCAGAGACCATGTAATACAGAGACGAAGAGGTAGGTCAGCAGCACCCAACCTGTGATGCGAAAGTGATGTGGCCTGCTTTCTCGGAACAGCACTGCGCCAAGAAGTCCCGTCCAGACACCGTGGCCGAACGGTGCCAGCAGGCCGCGGATCAGCGTTTCCACAATCGAGGCTCCCACAAAGCCATGACTGAGTAGGAAAACCGTGAAGGCATAGCCAGTGCTTTCCAGTGCTGCGAATCCCATCCCGACTGCCCCTCCTAACAGCAACCCATCCATCTCCGAGGTGTGAGTCATCCGTCGAGCTAGAAAAATAACCGCCGCGATCTTAGATCCTTCCTCTATGAGTCCGACGAGCAGTCCAGTGCCGAGGGACAGGCCTTGATTGGGGTTGGCGTGCACTGGAAGCAACAGGGACTCAAGCACCGATGCGCCAAGCACACCCAGGATGCCCCCGAGGATAAAACTGGTCGCCACCGTATCCAGACTCAAGGTACTTATATGCTGGTGGTCGTACAGGAACGCGACGAAAACGATCGGCACCAGAAAGTTGCCAATCAGAATGACGGTCGGGAACAGATTGGGATTTCCAGTCAGGAACATCACGATGGTTGAGATGACAAACAGAGCCAGGCCGATCAGCAGAGCGCGTAGCCAAAGCCGTCCACCACGTCGTTGGGTCTGGGCTTGTGGAGTGAAACCTGTTTGAGACATTATAGTTCTCCATTCACATCGAGATTCTAGACAAATCCTCATAAGATATACACAATATATCATAGGTACTATAGGGAACACCAAGTCACTCATACCTCATACAGGAATTCAAGCGAGCTGGTGCTCAATGGCATAGCGGGTTGCCGCGCTACGCGAGGTAATGCCCAGCTTGCTGTAGATGGAGCTGAGATGTGTATGGACGGTGCGAGGACTGAGCACCAGCCTTTCAGCTACCTGGGTGTCGGTGAGGCCTTTGGCTACCAGGCGCAGCACCTCCACCTCACGAGCAGTCAGCCCATAAGGAAACAGCCTGAAGGATGAGAGAAGACGAAGCATCCTTCAGGCTGTTTCTTCACGTTGATTCCTGTCCGGTTCCTAGCTGAACCGCTTTGAGCGTGTTTTTTGGTTCCAAGAGACTCGCATCCCTATCCCAAATCGCCACTGCCCGGCAACGTGAACTCCGTTTACTTCAATTGTGATCAGTGATAGGCATTCGTGATTGCACCAGCGTTCGCGGAGCGAGTGCTTGTGTTGGATTGCGGCTGATCCAGCATTGGCCATTGATAGGCGCTTAATACGTCGAGCTTGCTATGGTTGATCGTCTTCCAGTCGTTCTGCAAGATGCCGCCGGTATCTCCCGAGTCTGGATTCCACGACCAGTAGGCGTAGTTAATGTTGTTCGTTTTCAGGAAGGACACCAGAGTGCGTTGCCACACACCCTCGGCATCCTGGCCCATCGAGCCCCCTCCAAACTCCCCGACGAACACTGGGGCAGTCCCATTCTTTTGCAGATAGGCCCAATGCTTCTCCCAGACGGCAGGGAGGGTGTGAGCGAGGTCTGCAGGGTTGCGGACCTGGAACCACTGCTGCCAGGAGACCTCCGGCCCATAGTCATGGGCAGAATACACCAGCTTGTCCGGCCGCGAGAGCTCGGCCGTGGGATCATGACGGTCCAGGATGATTTTCAAGCCAAGTTTACCGGCACCCTGGACAATCCGATCCATGAGTGCCAAACCCTGGACCCCTTTCAGGTCAGGGTTCAACTGGTAGTTGATTCCCAGCGGCTTACTCGCAGGGTCGAAGAGCTGATTGGTGTAGGGCAGGCGAATGGTATTGAAGCCTGTCTGAGCGATCTGCTTCAGCATGTCCTGCCAGTTGCGCGCCCACAGTCCATGCGGGGCGAAGGTACTGGTCTCAAACCCAAACCACCATTCCCAAAATAACTACAGAGGAAGCTAGCATACTCCTCCTCCGAAAACCTGCTATGCAGGAACGTATCATCTCACTCTTCCTTTCCAGATGATCTAGAAAATAGTAGAATAATTTGGGCTTTCATGTACTTCGAAGCCCATGTAGGCTGTGTTCGACCGCCATGGTATATGCATACCGGCGACCAAATCATTGCCTTGCTCTTCTCATGCGCAGACCGCGCTGTCTCTGTTTCACCAGCGATAGTGCTCTAATCGTGCAAATGGGCAAACACTTGCCCTGTATGTGCCTGGTAAACCACTTGATGCCTCTCGTTTGTAGGAAGTTCTTTATTCCCCTGGAAAGGTCATCAAGGGCGCAGGCAAAAGGGTCGCCTTCGAGTTAAAATCTTGCCGCATCGCAGATCATCGGCATCGATGATACGGCAATCCCGGTTTAAAGCTTGAGGGAATCAGTTCCCGCAGCAAAGGCGCCGCGGGAATATCGCGGAGTAGAACGGGTACCAGAGCTGCCTTTGGCCCGTTTTCAGAGAAAAGATCGTTTCGGGAACAGAGATCATGTTCATCTCCGGCTATCGTTCGATACGCTCTCATCGGTGTTCTCCTTCAAGGTCAAAGGTTATCATTTAACGCTGCCAGCACCCAAGTGGAGTACGGCTGAGTTTCCAATGACGAGTACAATCCGGACCGCCGTTGAAATTCACTAGACTGAGTTCCGTGTCTCGTGAAGAAACAGAAACCGTTGTAATACTTGTCATCTGATGTTTTGGTAGATGGATTATGTCGAGTAGAACTGCTTCTCTTACATCTAACCCCTCAACTTGACATAATCATTCTACCAAACTTCAGCTTGTCATAAGTATACACAGAGTTACCTCTAGCTTGCCCAAAAAACGCCTCACAAGCTCAAGGTGAGCATCTCAAGATGGTGGGGATATATCCCTCGGCATGGATTGAGAGATGCCTGGTATCAGAAGAACTACTGAGTCTGCCGCGAGGTGAGTAAGCCATAGATATTCAAGCTCGTTTGGGTTCCCACAAAGACCCTGCCATTGGCAATCGTCGGCACGCTGAATTTTACATAGCTATCGAGCCGATCCCGTGTGAAGTTCTGCTCACTGTTATAGAGTTCATCGCTGATATTTGTGGCATTATAGGCTCGGAGAACACCTGGACCACTCGGTGCACATCCAGGCCCACCACAACTTGCAGGACTGATCACCCAGACGATTCCAGTGCCAGGAACATCCTTGTTGCTAGAAATCGAGGGTGTTACGCCGGGGAAAGTGAAGGTTTCTGGCGTCTGTGCGGTTGCCCTGGCAGAGAGTATATCCCCACTCACCTGGAAAGACTTCAGGTGATCACCTGCTTCACCGATGTAGACCAATTGCCCACTCCTGGCAATCCCGGCCCAATAGCCGGGGATTCCGAAAAAGCCACCAGTTGACATCGAAGGGAGCTCCTGCATGATTTGATCGATATCGGTACGTGTTTCTGCGTTGGTACTACATTGAAGGGCACCTGGATACCCGTGGAACTGGCCCATATGATCCTGGTCAATCACGTAGATACGACCTTCTTTCCCCACTCCGACAAGTATGTGGGGGTGAGCTGTATGAGGTTGTTCTGGTAAGAGCAATACTCCACCTGCACCAATATCTTCATCGCGGCCATTTAAACACTCCTGGTTGAACGGAGTAAAGTAGTCCAATAGAGCCAGGCCATTGTGTGTATTTAACTTCACGAAACTACTGCCTGCATCTCTGTGACCTGGTTGATCCAGGTCAAAGGTGCCATTACTTGTCGTGAGGTACACATTGCCCTCAGCATCAGCAGCAGGTCCCGCTCCGCTCATCCATATGCCCCCTTCTTGCCCATCGGGCGTCGTGTTATAGACACCTACTTGCTGAAATGCTTTGCCATTGTAGGTATAGCCTATAAGCCAACCATGGTAAGGATCGGTATCTCCAAAGGCTCCCCATGCGATGTAGACAACGCCGTTCACGAATAGCAACGCTGGACGCTGATTCGCTTGCCTGGCATTAAAGGGAACCATAGAGGGTATCCCCTCGATTTTGTCATAGCCTTCTCCTTTTACGAGGGCGAGAATGGTCATCGGACTCCCTGGCATGTCTTTGCCTGTCGTGATATCGAGCGCGTGCAGTCGCTGCATATACCTGTTGCCATATTCCTTCGTCATTGCCACGACATACATTGTGTTCGTGGTCAGATCAATGACAGGGGTTGCAGTAATACCAATAGTTGGCTGGATATCGTGGCTCGGATACTTACCAAAAACATCCATAGTGGAGACAGTGGTCACAATAAGGGGATGGAGAAAGCTCGTCTTCCACAGTGGGGCAACTAATTGCACCTGGTCAGCATCAAATGCGTAGACGCTGTCGTTTTCCGTAGCAATATAGACTACATTGTAATGATGGCCTTTGATAGTGACATCAGGGACAAAGAGCGGTTGGGCATACACCTGCCCATCAACCGGATACGATACCCGTTTGCCAAAGTGTTGCGCATTGACATTGCTCGTGTTGAGAAGGGTCTCGCTGAGGTATTGCCCGGTGCGCAGGTTATCATTGTGGTAGGTCAAAACGGCAAAGTCACTGGGTATGGCAAAGAGCTGGTGAAAAATGAAAGCAAGAGAAGAAAAACCACCCATAGCTTGCACAAGAGACAAGCATGCGAGAAGTATCACGAGAAGCAGCACGAGGAAAATTCGTGCCGTGTGAGGGCCGGGCGGGAGAATGTTGAAGCGCATAGAGATCCCTTTCTGACATATCCATCTGTTTGTAGTACGGAAGCGCCACTCGGAATGGCCAGGGTGCTAATGCAAAGTCAAGAGACCTGTTAGGTAATGGGGGTGCAGGGGGCGAAGCCTCCCTGCCGGAGGACCCTGTCTGGGGGACAGGTAATGGGGTGTCCCCCAAATTTTCCTTTTCCCTAAAATGTTGGTTGATTATGCACTAATGAGGAGTGAAAGAAAAGGAAAGCTACGCTCACAGAAGATGTGGATACTTACAAATGACTATTCATGTTTACTTGAATAGCGCGAGAGAACTCTAAAAAGCACTACTAATAAAATTGGTGAACTTCCAATTATCACAAAGCTCCCATTCACCAAAAATTCGGTTAAACCGAGTAATATCCAGAACGCAAAGAAAAATGCGATAGCGAGACTAATGATGCGACGAATATTCTCGGTCTCATTCTCTGCTTGCCTGGCGAAATGAAGGTGCTCAATATCTTCTAGCGGTTTAGCGCTATTTTCACCACGTTTATATCGCTTAGAGGCTATCCATCGAAAGCGCTCAAGCTCCTCCCTTGATGCAGTATCATTATCTAGACCCAATAGGTTGATCCCCACTTCTGCTAGAACCATAAAATTGTATGGATTTTGATTTTTTGCCTGGCATTCTTTACTTTGAAGCATACCAGCCTTCATAAAGATCAAGGTCTACTCTCATCAAAATGATACACTTTT
>WNFA01002337.1_pt1 | contig 15634 bp, 13 predicted proteins | sample 5400481 | NCBI WGS metagenome assembly WNFA01 (sample SAMN13153340, study PRJNA577476) | soil metagenome | isolation source: 120 cm saprolite under Douglas fir tree site 2 hole 1 replicate 2 | place: USA:California | collected 2015-04-18
TCCTCCAGGAGCCAGCAGCCTTCTCATAGCTGAAAGGAACGCTACCGGATCTCGTATGTCATGCAGTGCATTGGTGCAGGTGATCAAGTCAAAGGTCTGCGGCGGGTACGGAAGACCTGCTGTTTCGCTCCCGTTGACTTCTATCCGTTCTAACCGCACGTGTGGCTGATTCTTGAGGGCCTCCTGCGCTTGTGCCAGCATATCCGCGCTCGCATCTACCCCATATGCCTCCATGCCGGGGACGCACTCGAGCAAGTGCCTCAGCAGGATACCTGTGCCGCAGGCAACGTCCAGCACCCGAGGTGGACGCCCTAGTTCCTCTGGCACACGATGCAGCGCAGCGAAGTCAATCATGGCTATGGCTACCGCCAGTGTCTTCTCAGTATATCTGCGCCAGCGCCTGTTGTAGTGACGCGCCCGCCCGCCGCTATAATACTCGCTCATCTGGTTCTCTCCCCCGGACGTGGAACGTCCTCTGCATATTGTAAGGAGCTGTAGTACAATCGTCAAGAGTACTATCGGCAGTCGTAATGATCAGTAAACAATCCGCACTTGATGCGGTGTGATACCAGGAACAGTTGAACAGCCAGCTCCTCAGAGCGTGTAACACCTCCGATAGGCAGGAGACATACATATCGATAGAGCGTTTCAACCGGGAGAGTCGATGAGCGATTCCTGGAAAGTGGCCTCGGTTCCATTTGTCATCTGGAGACGAATGGGTAGAACGCCCGGCTCCGAGGATTGCGAGGAGCGTGAAGGCGAGCTTGCGTTGTCATGGTATGCCTTTTTGACCACCACTCCTCGACGGCGTTAAGCGTCTGGAGGATAGTTGCCTCACTTGCTGACAAGATGAGGATGTTTGTTGTCGTCGTTGCAACGGCGGGAGCCCGTCGTAGATGCCCTCGTCGAGCGGAAGACGCACGGATCTGCGGCACCAACGCCGGTCGGAACGAGCGATAGAGTTCGCCCACGGCTTAGATCGGTCGGGAGAGCACCGGCACCAAGCAGCAGCATGAGCGCCATCTCAACGTCGGGCTCGGAGGTCGCCGCCGAAAGAGCCAGCAGGCCACGACCTCCTCGACAGTTACCGAGCGAGTACGACGACGGCTGCGATGAGCACGAGTGCTGCCAGGGAGGCTGTGACCAGCCCGCCCAGCCTCGTCTTACGCGGCTCGGCGCGTAGATGCAGAATACCCTGTCGCCCCAGGATGTAGGCCGCCAGCCCTGCAACGAAGAAGGCGCCGCCCGCCGGCCCGTGACCTAGGACCGCCACCAGTGCCAAGAGCCCCAGTATCCCCGCGAGCACCAACTCCAGCAGCTGGGTGGGGATACGGCGCGCCCCCACGCGTTGATCGGATGACCACACGCCCCAGCGGGAGGCCGTCGGCGGCCCTCCGCAGCAGCCGGCGAAGAAGCATCCCACCCTGCCTACAGCCATCGCGACCAGCAGACCCGGAGCCGTCGTGTCAAGAAAGACTTCGGCCGGTACGTGAAGCACCACGAGCAGGATTGCTGCCGCCAGGGTGGCGCCGGTGATGAACCCCTGGATGCACCATCCATTTATGCGGTGCTCGCGCCGATGAAGGACGATGAACCACCCCTTCGCGCCGACGATGCCGACCGCGATGGAGACAAGTGTTACTGCCCACCAGGGGCCGACCGCAAGATGAGTACCGGCAACCACCAGGAACTGGAGCGCCAGCGCGACAACCATGCCGAGCATCACCATCGCTCCCCAAATGCCGGGAAGGATGCCCGGCACCCGGGCGAAGGGGATCAGGCAGGTTCTCACAGGTTTGTTCGACTCCGCGGACGGCGCCCACCTGCGCCACAACCGAGTGGCTGGTCCGCTGTGTCCAGCCACAGAGGTCGCGTTCCCTTGCTCCCGCGGCCCGCGTGCAGAGTGAGCAGGTTCCAGTATGAGCGCGGTCACGACCCACGAGCCCGGATTGATGCCGCGGATACGAGTCGTGAGTGAGATCGGGCCACTGCCGGGGATGACCTCCTCGATCGTCTCGTCCTGAACGAACCGATCGCCAGACTGCATCCGTCCTTTCACATCAACGCGGCGCCCGGAAAACCTGACCGTAACAGGATAGGGCTTCGGATGCGGGGCAGGATCGAACCAGTACGTCACCGCCAGTATCTCTTGCGCCACGCTCGAAAGCCTCGTCGTGAACCCACCGCCCGTTCCAACCTCTTTGTCCGACTGGACGACAGCACTTTGCGGTGCCGCGTTTACTGCTGGACGCTTACGTGTCGCAGGTCTCCGTGCCATGCTGATCATCTCCTCTTGCTTCTCTTTGGTCGCTTCGCGTCTGTTTAGCCTCACATATGACAGTCGCCCCATCAACTGCAGGTAGCAGTCCTGGCCTAGCGCCTGGGAGCGATGCCACCGTGACCAGCATATCTGCCCACCGAGGGAGAAGGAGCATCGCTCTCTGCTCGTTGTCGCACCGACCTGCCCGGTCCTGTCTCACAGCATGCACGTCTCTAGCAACTAGGGAATACGCCTGCTTTGTTGATGATCCTACGACTACCAATAGTACCTGCTATGATTGTACCTACACCACGTGTACTTTGACAAGTGTACCAGAATATCCTATACTAAGGGCAGTGAGAGGAATGGGCCCCGCACCACCTGTCCCCGTGGGATCTGGTGGGTGAGTGTCTATCTGGATGGGCAGTGCAGCCGGGTGCCCTGGGTGCGAGTCCTCTGCTCTAGAAGCTGAAAGAGTGAGAAACTCATCCAGTGCTGTTGTGAGGAACCTGGGCTTTTGCGAACAGAGGAGTTGACAGATGACGAACGAACCGGATATTAACGTATTCCGCCCCGATCGACCGGGCATTCGTAAGGTGCTCGGCGATCTAGAGGCCGAGATCATGGAACTCATCTGGGCCCGTCCCCCAGGTCAAGGGACCACGGTGCGTGAGGTGTTTGAAGTTCTGTACGAGCGCCGCAGAGTCGCCTATACGACGGCCATGAATACGATGACGCGTCTGGCCAAAAAGCGCCTCCTGCGCGTAGAGAAGCGTGACCAGGCCTACATCTATTACCCCAACCTGACAAAGCCTGAGTTCGTTTCGCGTTTCGTCGGGCGCATTCTCGAAGATTTGTTCGTCAACTTCGCCGGTGCCACACGCGAGGGACTTGATGCGCTGCCGGACCAGCAGGCTGCCGCACGAGCACGAACGCTGCTCGACGAGATCGCGCGCCGCCGTGCAGAAGAGGAGGGGGAGTAGTGCATTTCCTCCTTGGCATCTCCAGTATCGCGCTCTTCACATTTGGAAGTTCCCTGGCACTCCGTCTCCTGCACGGCGTCGGCTCCTGGAGACACCGGCGGTATGTGCAGTGCCTGGTCCTTTCCATTCCCCTTGCCAGCCTCGGCCTCGGGCTGGTTGGCCTGCACCATTTTACCGGTCGCGCCTGCCTGCGTGATGCGCCATACTGGGACTCCCTGGTCGAGCTCGCAATCCCTCTCGGAATGGGCCTGATCGCGCTTGGCGCAGTCTGCCTGGGCATGCTGCGACTCGCGCTTATGGCGCGGGTCGTTCTCAGCAGAAGTATTTCGGCTGGTTCTGACCTTCAATCGCTTGCTGATGAGCTGGCGGAACGCCTGGGGGCAAAGCGTACCAGGGTACGGCTCTGCGCCTATGATCGACCGCTGGCGCTGACCTCCGGGGTGTTCCGACCGACGATTGTACTCTCGACCTGGATGGTCGAGGCGCTCGATCGCCGCGAACTGGAAGCGGTGCTGGCGCACGAATTGGAGCACGTGTCGCAGCGCGATTACCCGGTGATGTGGCTGGCGACCGTGCTGCGTGATGCCTTCTTCTACCTGCCAACGAGTTGGGCTGCCTATCGCCAACTCTCGCACGAAAAAGAACTCGTCTGCGACGACCTGGCCGTTGGCTCGACGCATCGACCACTGGCACTGGCGAGCGCACTGGCAAAGGTCTGGCAGCACACAGCCACTGGGGGGCATTACGTCCAGTTTGGAGCCGCACAGCAAGTGATAGGAGCGGGCGAGTCGATCAACGAACGCATCGAGCGGCTTCTCGATTCTCCGTCGGCGACCGGGAACAGACCACGTTCGCGGATGGGTACGTTGCGTGTGAGCATTGCGGCGTTCGCGGGGATCGTGCTCCTCGAAGCGGCGAATGTGGCCGTCCTGCTCACGCTGATGGGATGCGGCCCTGCTTTGCTGTCTGGAAGAGTATTCTAACAGGAACGTGATTCGAACATGCAGTGCCTGGCGACTGCAGTAGCTGCTCATTGCGAGGAAAGGAGGAAGGAGCGCATGGCTCTCCAAGAGCGTGTTGAGAACAAGAGACAGATGGCTCTTCCTTCCTCCACCTATGTGCATCCCCTGTCGCGAACACTCTTTGGATGGGGCGCTCGTTGTGGCAGAGTGCTCCTCCAGTACTGGGCTGATGCGCTTCTGTTCGTACTGGGCCTGGTCGTGCTCACAGCCGTTCTTATTCCTGTGCTCTCCTACCTCGGGCTTGACGTGTTTGCCAAACCGCTGTTTTCTGCGCTGCACGCGATGTGCGCCCAGATTCCTTCGCATTCGTTCTATCTCTTCGGCCACCAGTTGGGCCTCTGTCAGCGCAACCTCGCCATCTACGGCTCGATGTTCCTGGGCAGCCTGGTGTTCGTCGCGACGAAGAAGCGCCTGCCGGGCATTCCCTGGTGGCTCTGGCTGCTGCTGGTCCTTCCCATGGCCTGGGATGGGACAACGCAGCTGTTTGGCTGGCGAGAAAGCACCTGGGCGCTGCGTGTAATCACCGGAACGCTTTTCGGCGGGGGAACGGTCTGGTTTGTCCTTCCTCTTGTCCACCGGTTATTGAGCGAAGGACATGCTGCCTGGCAGAGATAAAAAGAAGCGGATCATTACGAGAGGAGCTTGTGGTACGCTTCCCGCTGGGAGTGTAACACTGCACCGTATGCATAATATAAAGAAGAAAAGACGTTTGAAAGAAGACCGAATCAGACCCATACATTCCCAAGCGCGCTTCATCGCCGTCCGGCGGCGTTTGCTGGCAGCCGCCCTCTTTGCCGTTTGCCTGGCGCTACTCTTTCCTGGCATCGGTCTCGCGCATGCTATCCTGCAGCGATCGGACCCTGCAAGGGATGCTGTGCTCCCGGTCGCTCCCGACCAGGTACGCATGTGGTTCAGTGAAGAGCTCAATTCGGCCCTCAGCACGGCGGTCGTGGTCAATGGAGCCAACGCGCGAGTGGATATGGGCGACGCGCACGTCTCGCTCAGCGATCCGACCGAGATGGATCTCTCCCTCAAGCCGAACCTCCCACCAGCGGCTTATGTTGTGGTCTGGCGTACCGACTCCACCGATGATGGACATGTTCTGAGCGGGTCGTTCCTCTTCACCGTGGCCCGGCCCGATGGCACGGTTCCCACACTCAGCCCGGGCACCAATCCCGGAGCGATTGCGCTCGGTGGGAGCAGCCTGAGCGGCCAGTACACTGGCCAGCTCGATGGCCCAACCTTGTTCAATCTCGTCATGATTACACTCGTCGAACTGGGCGCCGTGTTTTGGGTGGGGGCATCCCTCTGGCAGCTCTTCGTGCTTGGGCCATCGGCAGAAGACCACGCGGAGGTGGGGGAGGCCAACCGGCAGGTGCAGCGATGCTTCGAGCGTCGCTTTGCGCTCCCGACGCTGCTCGTCCTGTTGCTGGCCAATTTCGGCGTCCTCGTTGGGCAGGCTATCACCATTACCGGGGGAAATTGGGGAAGCGCCTTCGCCCCCGCTCTGCTCGGAAGCCTCGTCACCAGTGGACGCTTCGGGGCCTTCTGGCTGATGCGCGTGATCGTCATCCTCCTGGCGATGCGCCTCGCGCTGTACCCATGGCAGGTGTACCGGTCGCGGCGGAGCCTTCCACGCCTGGCCAACACCATTCTCCTCTGGGCGAACCTGGTCCTCGGCCTGGCGCTCTTCATCGCCATTACAATGTCGAGCCACGCCTCGACAGTCTCTGCAAACGTCCTGATCGATGCGCTGCTGGCTGACTGGCTTCATCTCCTGGCAGCAGCCCTCTGGGTTGGCGGCATGCTCTACATCGCCACCAGCTACTTGCCAGTACAGCGCAAGCTTCCCATCCCGGAGCGGGCCCGCTCACTCGTGACCGTGCTGCCCTACTATTCTCCCTGGGCAATAGCGGGCGTGGTGATCCTGGCGGTGACCGGACCCTTCAGTGCCACCGTCCACCTGACCTCGTGGGAACAACTGCTCTCGACGGCCTACGGGCGGGCGCTGGTCGTCAAGGTTCTGCTGGTGGGCGTGCTGCTCCTGACAAGTGCCATTCACGTCTTCCTGCTGCAGCCGCGCTTGAGAAAAGCCTATCTGAAGTATGCCTATGCAGCCGCTCGCCTGGAGGCCCATCAAAGAGTACCTGCGGTTGTGGCGGTGCCGTCCGATTCGGAGGCAGCAGAAGCACCTCCCATACCGCGACGTCTCGCCCAGGAGGTGAAGCTGCGTGAGGCGCGCCTGACGAGGCAGTCGCATCGTCTCACCCGTATCCTGAGCCTCGAGCCTTTCCTGGGCGTCGCGGTGCTGGTGTGCGTCGGCCTGATGAACGTGTTTGCAGGCACCCTCTCACCCGTAGCTGCTGCGCAGCCACAACAGCAAACAACAGGGGCGGCAACTGCATTTACCACATCAGTCCGAACATCGGACAACGAGTTCACCGTCACGCTGGATGTCACTCCCAATCGTACCGGCACAAATGTGTTCAGGATGAGTGTGGCAGAGACGAAAACAGGCGCGCCCGTCACCAATGTGGGCGTCTCCCTCTACGCCTCCTCGCTGGACATGGACATGGGCACCGAGAGCGTGAACTTACAACCCGATGGGAAAGGTCACTTCAGCGCCACGGGTGATCTTCTCATGGGGGGCGACTGGCAGATACGCATTCAGCTGCGCACCCCTAATAACCGATTGCATGAGGCCATCGTCAAGCTGCTGACGCCATATTAAGCATGCAAACGCAAGCCTTTCGATGCCTGTGGTGGCCCCTGCCCAAGGGCAACGGAGATGATCGGCACGCGCTACGCCAGTTAGGCAGACGCGCCAGTTCAACACCTTCAAGCCTTGTGTAAAAGAGAAGGAGCAGAGTAGATGACCCAAGAGCGCGATATGACAACGACCAAGCAGGATCAGTCCTCTCAGATCTTTCATCCGCGCTTTGCCACATTCTATGAGCGATATGCCCGTCTTGGGACAGAACGTCCCACGGGTTGCGCAACGAGATTCGATAGTTGAACAGGAAGAGAAAAAACTGACAGAACAGGTCTTTTAGAGAGCTTGTTTGCTAGGGTTGGCAACATACTACTCTCCGCGAGAGAAAATGTATCCTCTGCCACACATCGAAAAAACAACCACCTCATTTCTGACTGTAACACCTCCCTGTATACTACAGTGAAAAACCTGAGCGTCTCAGAAAGGAACCATCGCAACGCTATGCAGTTCTCCAATCACTCGCGCCGACAGGATCGCTTACACTGGCTGGCGGAGATTTACCGCGCGTATGCCGCTGATCTTCAACACTTTATCTCCAACAAGGTCGGCGATCCCACTGTGGCCGAGGACCTGACCAGCACGGTCTTTCTCAAGGCACTGCGCTGGCTCAGGGAGGATCAGAGCGACGATCGCGTGCATGGTTGGCTCTATGCGACGGCTCGTACCACCATTGTCGATTACTGGCAGACGCAGAGTCAATACGAGATGCGTTCGCTGAGTGGCCTGGAGGAGCAGTTGCTCTTCAGCGATGACGCTGCAGATGCTTCCCAGCAGACCGAGATGCGCGTGCAACACCTTCTGAGCCTCTTGCCAGAACGTGATCGCACCATTTTGACCCTGCGCTACCTCCAGGGGTATAGCGCACCTGAGATTGCCGCAGCCCTGAGAACAAGCGCGGGCCATATTCGCGTACTGCAATTGCGTGCTCTGAGGCGAGCGGCACAAGTGGAGACCATGGAAAGGAACAGGTACAGGATGCAAGAACAAGAATCACCATTTGACTCTTTCGCCAGATTCCTGGCACCAGAGAGCCGCCGAGCGCTCGATCTGGCCCGAGAAGAGATGCTTGCCCTTTCGCACTGGTGGATCGGCACGGAACACCTGCTGTGGGGCCTGGCGAGTGAAGGAAGCCTCGCCTCGTTTCTGACGCCACAGGGGATTACGCCTGAGCGCATTCATGACGGTATTGTGTTTATCTTCGACCGCCCGGCGCAACAAGGCCAATCGGGCAGCAGCTCTCCACCACTTGCGAATGTCTCATCCGAGGCACTCAAGCTGCTTACTCCCCGCGCCAAACAGATGATCTTCCTGGCAGGAGAAGAAATGAAGAGCCAGGAAGAGCAGAGCATCCGCCCGATGCATCTGCTGCTTGGCTTGATGAATGAAGGGGAGGGGATTGGCGCAGGCTTGCTTCGCACGCTCGGCTTCAGCTTCTTGCCAGTACACACGGCGTCGGTGCCTGCCGATGCCTCCCAGATCTGCTCCTTCTGTGGGCGCAGCGGTGAAGAGGCCGCCCGCCTCTTCCCAGCAGAGGTCGGCATTGCGGAAAGGAGTACACTCTCGCCCAGCATCTTCATTTGTGATCATTGTGTGAAGCGTTTCTCCACCATACTGGGAACGGCTTAGAGACGAATGGCAGAGAACTGACAAGATGAGAAAGGGAAAAAATATGTCAAACGAGGAGAAAGGATACATGCCGCAGAGTGGCTTATGGAGTTCATCTGAGATAGCTGAGCACTGGCAGCAGGATGTCGAACGGCGGAGGCTCGATTTCGCGGAAGCGACACAAAGCATGCTAGAAGCTGCGGGACTCTTGCCGGGAGATCACGTCCTTGACATTGCGGCGGGTACTGGGGATCAGAGTCTATTGGCGGCACGACTAGTGGGACCGGGCGGCTCCATTCTGGCAACCGATATTTCTGCGGACATGCTGGGCATCGCCGCGCGAGTGGTACAGCAGGAGGGGCTGACCACTATCACCACGCGCGTCATGGATGCCGAACAGCTTGACCTGCAAGACAATGCCTTCGATGCGGTCATCTGCCGTCTTGGTCTGATGCTCATACCGAACCTGCAGCCAGCGCTCAGAGAGATACGAAGAGTTCTCAAACCGGGCGGGAAACTTGCGGCGCTGATTTGGTCGGTACCTGAAAACAATCCTCTCTTTTCTTTGCCGCTTGCCATTGTGTCAAAATATGCGAGAGGAGCGTCCTCTCATCTCCCTAATCCTCTTGCTCTCTCAGATCCGACAGTCTTTGAGCGGGAACTCACGGGAGCCGGCTTTTCCGAGGTCATCACCCGTACTCTTCCATTTCAGTCCCATTACGCTTCGCTCGATGCTTTCCTGCAATCGACAGCAAGCAGGTTGACCGCTGGTGTGATGGGGCAGCTCAGAAAACCTGAGCAGCAGCAACTGTTGGGGGAGGTGAGACAGGCATTGAGCCAGTTTGAGGGATCTCATGGCCTTGTGGCTCCGGCAGAATTGTTGCTTGGTGTGGGAAGCAAATAGATGAGGCGAGGCTGCCTCTTCTCGTGCCGCGCACAGCCTCAAATTGCGCCTTATCTAGGCTCGGGCGAGGGGAAAATGGAGATAACCAAAGACTACTGGAGGGAAAACCAGGATCAGCCGCGAAAATGGTAACCATTCAGATCACGCCTCAATCTGCTCCCTCACCTCCTTCCTGGTTGGGAGAAGTAGCAGCTTTTGCGCAAGTGCTCACGCATACGGGCCTGCTGAAAACCATCCAGGATGAGGTGCGCTTTGCTCGCGCACGCTTTGGCCGCTACGATCTGATCGATTTTGTTGCAGTGCTGATTGGCTACATCCTTTCCGGAGAGCCGATGCTGCTGGCCTTTTACAAACGGCTTGCTCCCTTTGCCTCGCCGTTCATGGCCTTGTTTGGTCGAGATCAGTTGCCTCATCGCTCCACCTTGTCCCGATTTCTGGCGGCTCTCGACCAGCCCACGGTGGAGGCGCTTCGCACGCTCTTTCACAAGGATTTGCTGGCCCGCAAGCCATTCCCTTCTCTCGGCGGTTTGTTTGACCGAACAGGCGGGCAGTGGGTGGTAATCGACGTGGACGGAACCCGACAAACTGCCCGTCAACGAGCTCTGCCGCAAACGGATGCTTTGCCTGCTCCCCATCGCCGGTTTGAGATGGTGTGCGCTCCAGGCTACACCGGGCGCAAGCGAGGGGAAGTCGTTCGTACTCGGACAGTGATCCTCCAGGCGCATATGCATCAGTTTCTCGGCACGTTTGGGAATGCTGGCAATGGGGATTACCGCGGTGAACTGCGACGGGCCATCCAGGTGATCACGAGCTATGCCGCCAAGCTCGGAGTTCCTCCCACCTCTGTCCTCGTGCGGTTAGACGGTCTGTATGGCGATGCCGCGCCTCTGCTTGATGTGCTCGCGGCACATCTTTCAGTGATCGTGAGAAGTCGGGCCTATCATCTGCTCGATCTGGAGGCAGTCCGGCAAACACTTGCCCGTTCCCCAGACCAGATGAACACCCACGCGGAAAGCGGCATGACGCGCATGCTCTACGATTGTGCGTCTGTCCCCTTAACGCCAACGGGACCCGAGGTGCGCCTGGTGATCGCGACCCATCCAGCGGCAGATGCTGCTCCCGCTGTGGGCATCGAGCGCGACGGCACGGTCTACGAACTCTTTGTCAGCACGCTGCCCTCTCCGGCGTTCACCGCTTCGGATGTGCTTGATCTCTACGTACACCGTGGCTCGTTTGAGGCCGTGTTGGCTGACGAGGACAAGGAGCAAGAGATGGATCGTTGGTACTCGCATACCCCTTGGGGCCAGGAATTCGCCCAGGTTTTGGCTCAGTGGATTTGGAATTTTCGATTAGAATTGGGGCAACAGCTCTCTCCATCTGAGCTGCGCACGACCGAATTTGCTCCCGTGCAGGAGGTCGAACCTCCTTCAACCGATGAGCCTGAACGTCCGGCAGCAGCGCCTCCTGCGATCACGTACGGTCCACCGCAATGGGCTCGCTCATCGTTTACCCATGGCTTCCCTGGTTCTGCCTTTACCCCGCAACCCGACGGGACGCTTCGTTGCCCTTCCAACCACCCGCTCTATCCCCAGGAGCGGCGCTCCGAGCGCGATGGCTCCTTACGGATCTTGTATGCCGCACGCATTGGTCATTGCCGTTCCTGCCCCTTGCGTGCGCAGTGTCAGGAGAGCAGCACCACGCTCAAGCCGAGACGGGTGAGTGCGGTCCTATGGCCGCTCTCCTCTTCTCACGCAGGCCCCTCGCCGCCTCCCGATCCAGCCAGCGCACCACCTTCTTCTGCTCCGGTACTCTGGCGCGACTGGCCACGTTGCAGCATCCGGCGAACGTGGCTGAAAGTGGTCCGCAGCCAAACGGTCTGCCTGGAAAGCTCCTCTCAGCTCGTGCCACCACTCGCAAAAACGCCTGCTGAGAAGATCTTGACCCGAGCTGAGCGTGCACATTGGCGTCTCTCCTGGGAGCAACGCCTGACTCGCAATGCCCGTCCATCGGACGCTCCCCGACTGGTTGTCACCCTTCACGGACTGCCAGCCACCTTTGCTTCCTCCTTTGGCTTTGATCTGCTTGCCACGGCCTAATCAACCGCCACAGATGGCGTTTCTTGCATTGATGCCATTCGATTATCGGCACATTTCTCGACCGTTGTTCTGATGCGGGTCAATGGCGATCTTCCGCGTACTTCTTTGCTTGAGCTTAGCTCGTTGCGCAATTCGTGGGAACGTCGTCTCACCGATCCACTCCGAAATGAGACCGCGGGACAGGCATCTGGAGTCGTCCTGGAGGTGGGAGCGGGAACCGGGCTGAACTTTTCCTGGTACCATCCCGAACGGGTCGAGCGGGTGGAGGCGATAGAGCCGGATAGCGCCATGCCGGCCTATGCGCGAGAGCGTGTGAGGCAGGCAGCCGTGCCGATCAGCTTGACCCAGGCGGCAGTTTCGGCCTTGCCGTTTGCCGATGCCGCCTTTGACAGCGTGGTGGTGTCCCTCGTGTTTTGCTCGGTAGAGGATCCTGCGCAAGGCATGCAGGAAATCAAAAGGGTCTTGAAACCGCAGGGGACGCTCTTTTTATTCGAGCATGTGCGCTCACAGAGCGCCTGGATAGCACATCTGCAAGATGCGCTGGTGCCGGTGACCACGCGCCTGTTCGGGAATTGTCATTGGAACCGCGATACCGCGCGGACTGTGCAGGAAGCGGGGTTTGCTATCACTCACTCGCGTCGCTTGAAAGGGGGTCTCGACCCACACATCGTGCTCCAGGCACTTCGTCCGTGAGCAGAAGTTTCACGAAGCACAGATCGGTCGTGATACTCTTGAAAACCAGGTGTGATGCGTTCACCAGACCCTTGTCTCCTTCTGGCTGCGCAGGCCTTCTCTGCCGGGATTCTCTGACCCTTCAGGCGAGCTAGTGCTGCGGCGGCATCTCTTGCGGATACGGCACTTGCGGCTGATCATACTCCTGTTTCGGCTGGGGAGAGTGGTATTGCCGCCCACCTTCCTGAGGGATTTCCGAGGGCTGTTGTGACGGGTGATAACCCTCCTCGTACCCGTAATCGGTATCGTGTTGCCTTGGTACATATGGCATCGGTGGCACCCGCTGCCTGTTAAACCACCGTCCAACGAGCCAGACGATCCCAGCCAGCACGGCAAAGCAGAACAGCATTCCCACGAGCATCATCACTATGGCAAATGCGCCCAGGCCAAACATCATGCTGGTACACCTTCCTCTCTGCTAGCGCTCATATTGCTCCTTCATTCCAATTCATTTGCTCCCTTCAGTTCTACCTGGCCTTCTGCGTGTGGAGACCGGCAGGTGACTAAAATCATGGAGCAGTCGCTTGCGCAACGATGACTGGCTGCAATCCTCCACCAGGCTTCCGCAGGCGTATGATCTGAAAGCCAGCGTCATGTAAGGTCCGGGTCGTATCACGGTTCCAGTGACAATTGCCAGCCAGCCGCGTCGTCAAGGGGACCAGTGCGTCCTGTATGCTTGCCGCAATAGCCCAGTGTGCATGCACATGCTCCCACTGTCATGAGCGCCCACTTTGCCTCTCAATGGGAAATTCTACGATCAATGATGGTACTCTTGACGCTTGTACTATCACTAACTATAATATACCAGGTCAAGCCGACGGATCGTCTCTTTTTTCAGTGGGAAAGAGCGTGTATGCAAACTGAAGAGCAGCCACCTATAGGCATGCCACCTGACGAATTACCTCCTGGGCAGTTGACTCAAGAGCGAAAAAGCAGGCGTCGCAGGCGTCGCATCATGATCGTGGTGGGAGTGAGCCTCGTCAATCTTGCACTGCTGGTCCTGCTGGGATCGCAGTTGCTGACCCCTGCCCAGAACCAGTCGAATGCCGGGAGTAGCCCGCTGATAGGACACCCCGCACCGGATTTCACCCTAGCCGTGCTCAGTGCTCATGCAGGGGCTGCGTCAAAAATGCATCTGGCCGATTTGAAAGGGAAGCCCATTGTGCTCAACTTCTGGGCATCCTGGTGCATTCCCTGTCAACACGAAGCGCCGCTCTTGCAAGCAACGTGGCAGAGCGTGCAACGCCAGGGGATCGTCTTTCTCGGCATCGATTTTCAAGATGCGCGGAGCGCTGGGCTGACCTTCTTGCACACCTATGGGATCACCTATTCCAACGTTGCAGACGACACCGGCTCCACCGCCATCAACTACGGCGTCTCCGGCGTCCCGGAAACCTTCTTTCTTGACCGTCATGGCGTGATTGTCTCCAAAGTGATCGGAGAACTGACCGCGCAAACCATGCAGCGCAACTTGCAATTGCTTGCTCACTAAACAAGATGTGGAAGTGGGGGGCTGCCGTTAGAGAAGAGATGTTTTCATGAAGAGCGACGACTACCCGAGAGAAGCGAGAACTGTACAGGAGTAACCTCCTCACGTAGTGACAGATGATGAGTGAAAGACAGCCTTTACTTACAACCCAAGAGCGGGATCACCGTGAAGCCGCCGCTCAGGAAGCAGCGCGAACCGCGTCCCCCGCTTCGCGACAACCACCTCGCTGGTCGGCCCGCCGCAGACGTGATGGGTGGTTTCTGCTGAGTGTACTGCTGCTCGGCATGCTTACCATCCTTGTGCTCGCGAACACCGTCTCTTCCCAAAGGGGGCAGGCGACCACGACGCAGTCAGGCTCGTCACCTGCTCCGGTCATAAAGACGCCATCGGCCAACAACTCATCTCTCATAGCAACAGGCACGTTTCGCGAATATCCCTTCCCACAGTCGAACAGCCAGGTGATGCGGCTGGCCGTTGACCACGAGGGACGGCTCTGGATGGGAGAAATGGGGCGCAACGCGCTCGCCGAGTTTGACCCGATCACCCAGGCATTTCAGGAGATCACGCTGCCACATGGTCGTTACGGCATCATGGGTATTCAGGTAGCAGCAGACGACACGATCTGGTTTGCCGAACAGTACGCCAACTATATTGGCCACTATCTTCCCCTCACCAGGCAGTTTCATCTCTACCCGCTACCCACCATCACCACACCCGATCCCAGCAACGCAGGCAAGACGCTCACGCTGCCAAGCGCGCCCAACGACCTGGCGCTGGATAGCCATGGCGAGGTCTGGTTCGCCGAATTCAACGCCGATCGCCTGGGGCGGCTCGATCCACATACCGGCCACATGCAGCAGTATCTCCTCGCAGGCGACAGGACAGCACAGCAGCTCGCCCCTTACGGGGTGACGGTGGATCCCCAGGGGATGGTCTGGTTCACCGAGATGGATACCGAACGTATTGGTCGCCTCGACCCAGCCACGGGCCGCGTCCAGTATTTCCCTCTGCCGGGAGTGCATGTGCCGCTGATGGAAATCGCCAGTGGCGCGCATGGGATCATCTGGGCGACCTCGTTCAGCTCTGGACTCCTGCTCCGACTTGATCCGCATAGTGGAGCGGTGACTTCCTACTACGCTTCGCTGTCAGGAGCAGACCCGGGTGGGCTCTACGGCTTGGCCGTGACCTCGTCGGACGACGTCTGGGTAACCATCCTAGCGGAGAACACGCTTGCGCGTCTTGATGCTGCGACCCACCGGTTCGTCTACTACCGCGTCCCGACGGAGAACAGCGGGCCACTCGCACTGGTGGCGGGGGCCGACCAGACATTCTGGTTTACGGAAACTGACAAGATTGGCATGTTGCGGCCATAACCCTCAAAGATGACCCCATATACTCTAATCAGGTGTGAGAAGAAGCAGGCTATGCATCGCCTGAACCGCGGGTTTCATCATCACCCCGTTCTCGATCAAGAAGGATTTGTATGTTCGGATTGCGTTCCTGAGGTTTCTCGGCAGTATATACAGTTGGAGCAGCCCTGCTGTGACCTTGACCCACTTTCGTGGAAGGATGAAACCTTCGGGTATACTATTCCAGAGGAGGGCAAGGATCATGCAAAAAGTACAAAAGATCTACACAGCGGAGTTTAAGCGCGAAGCAGTCCAGTTGGCGCAAACGAGCGGAAAACCGATTGCCCAAGTGGCTCGCGAACTGGGCATTTCTGACACGTCGATCCATCAGTGGCGCAAAGAATTGACCGAGCAGGGCCGC
>WNFA01002338.1_pt1 | contig 15633 bp, 26 predicted proteins | sample 5400481 | NCBI WGS metagenome assembly WNFA01 (sample SAMN13153340, study PRJNA577476) | soil metagenome | isolation source: 120 cm saprolite under Douglas fir tree site 2 hole 1 replicate 2 | place: USA:California | collected 2015-04-18
GGATAATCGATTATTTATTATTTGTTTCCAAGCATCATCCAACTCATCGTTTCGGGCATGCCCTCCAGGGAGACCATAACCATATCCCGAAATGAACCCGTGTGTTGCAGCCTTGTCAAAATCTCCACGGAACAAGAAGCCAGACCCCTGGTCGAATGTCCCGTACAACTGTCCCAACACGCAATAGTACGTGCTGGCCATGTCCAACATTTCAATATTGATTTTTGATGTCCACCCAGGCATTCTCTGATCTAGCAGAGCAGCAGCGCGATTGACGCGCTCCCGCACAATTCTTCTCATTCGCTCATCTCCCTTTCTCCCAGCGCATGTCCTGCACTCTCAATATATTCGTTGCAAGCTGAGCGACTATCAACGGACAAGCAATCCTGATAGTCGTCGGCTATCTCATTATCAATTTCGATCTGTAGCTCTTCTTCCATTCGATCTAATTCAAAAAGAATATTGTCAAAATCCCATTGCGAGCAATCTCGCTGTTCCTTGATCAATAGCAGCAATTTCTTTGCTGCCTGAGCATGACCCTGAATGTGCTGTATCATATAATTCATTCTCTTCCTCCTATGGATTGAAACAACGAAACGATAAAGATGACGGACACTACGACTGACCAGCCTATGCCAAGAATGACAAGACAGACAAGGATGTCCCAAAACATCATTTTAATATTTCTCCTATTCTAGCAATGGCCGACGCCCCGTCCCCAACCGCAACGGCAATGCGATGAAGACTATCAGAGCGAACATCACCAGCAGCATAAATTCCGTTCAGCGTCGTCTCTTGACGCTCATTTGTCAAGATCAGACCACGGGCATCTAATTCGATGCCCTGCGGCAACCATGCCGTCTTCGCCTCTTGTCCAACGCAAACGAATAGGCCACGGCACGGATACTCTCGTTCATTTATCCATATTGAGCGCAGATGCCCATCATGACCCTCACAATGATCAACAGAACCATTAAAATGCAATTGGATATTCTTATGGCTCTGTATCTCTTCAATCAATCCCTTGCTCATTGTAGTCTCAAGAGCAGTATGTCGCGAGATGAGATGTACGCGATGCGCGTATCGCGCTAAGTTCAGCGCTGCCTGGCCAGCAGAATTTGCCCCGCCCAGCACTGCAACATCATGCAGCCAATAATGAGATGCTACGGCAACGCTGGGGCCATAGAATAGTCCCCTGCCTTGCCATTCCTGATATGCAGAGACTTCTTTAAAGGACAATCCCATTGCCAGCAATATAATCTTTGCTTCAATCTGATATTCAGCTGATGTAATTGTGTAGCTATGCAGCGACCATCCCCCATCAATTTTTATGATGCCCGTTATTCTCTCTTTCAAAAGAGAAATCCCTCCATGAATGCATTGATGCAAGAATAATTGCATCAAATGATGTCCATTCATATTAGGAAATCCGGGATAATTCCGAATTCTGCTTGTCGTTGCTGCCTGTCCCCCTGGGCTAGGATCAATCAATATCGTCTTGTATCCCTCGAAGCTTGCATGGATGGCCGCCGTCATTCCCGCAGGACCCGCTCCCACAATCGCAATATCATGCATGAGGGCACCTCCCATGAAAGAGGCATTCCCCTGCACGTTTCCATTCCCTATCATTCTCTCTTGCATCGGAGATTGCCGAGACAAGCAGGGGAATAATCAGAAAAAGCAACACGACGAGTGACAACGTAAACGAAACAATGATTATCATGATATCTCCTTAAATGCTATTATTGCCGCTTCAATTGTTCCTGTTGTGGTCAATGCGGTCGCTATATCCGCCCTTAGCAGAAAGATTAGGAGCGACAATAATAGAAGAGAGAAGAGAAGATGGAAAATTGTCTTTTTACAAATCATCCACCATGCTCTTTTTTCGTCCTTTGTAGAAGCGCAATGCAATTCGCAATACGCGTCATGCTTGCAATAAGATTTGCATTTCTCCCATTGCTCAGGTGTCAAAGAGATTTTTTTGCCGTCCGGCAATTTGATAATAATCATCGCGCTTCGATTTCCTCCTGTGTTCCTTTGATGTCCTTTAAGTTACCATCAAGCAATTTAAGAAGTTGAGGACTCCGACCTGAATTGATATTCTCAAATGAGATGTAGTAGTCGCCAGCATCGGTCAGTACAACTTCTATTTTAGTATCCCAGTTCGCTACCTGAGTCCATACCCTATGATGTCCTAAGCGAGTGACCTCATTATTCTTATCGCCTTGCGCTCTTGCAATCAAATTCGCCATTGTTGTACCTCTTTTCAATCATCAATTCCGCTTGACAGGTATCCCCCATTCAAATTGTCCTGGAGCTAGCTCCAGGGGTACAACAATAATTTTTTCGTCTTGTCCGCTGCCTCTTCATACCTTAGTATGGACGAACATGCGTAAGCAATTGTTAGATCAGAAGAATAAGCACATCCTATTCCATGAAAGCGGAACCATCCGCGAAGAATTCGGCCAGCGGCTCTAATTCTTTTCATTATTATTCATCCTCTCTATCAATGCATTCCAGTTGACAAGCCAGTTTTCGACCAATTCAAAATGAAAGGCCACCACCGACGACGGAATTCCTAAATGTCCTATGTAGCAATAAAGCATTGCCGCGTTTGGGCGTAGGTCTGCGGCTATCATATCTTGCCATGCATCTATAAGCAAATTTGTTGCGTATTCAGAAAGCATCTTTCCCTCATTTCTCTGAATGGGGGGTATCTGTCAAGCGGTAGTCCCTATCATTTCTTTTCCATTGCCGTAGAAGCACTGCTCTTCTCGTCCGTGTTTTCCAGGCAGGGACGGTGTAAGCCGAGAGTGTGGCGCGGGTCAAGCGGGACAGGGAATTCGATTTTTAAGGTGCTCTTCACGAGAAGAGGGGTAGGAGTCAAGTATACCATATTGTGCTCAGCAGCTTGAGCGTAAGAATACCAATATTGACTATAAGAACGATTTTAATACGTATTTAATATGTACGGGAATATTGGAATAGATAAGATTGTTATCATTCCTGTCAGGGATAACTGATATCCCCCAAAAGTTTTGTACCGAGGGAACATGAAAAGAATAGAAAAAGCAGAATTGTCAATCAGAGATGTAGCCAGTACTGGTTTATTGCTTGGTTCTCTGATGGAAGACATCCATCATAGAGTGGATGAACTGGAGATAGAAGTATCTCTATTATCAGACGATTATCCCAGCAGGACAGATGTTATAGAAAAAGATGTATCATTTCTGAAAGAGATGGTTGTTCAATTTGCTGGGAATTATCATCCATTAGCCTCTAAATTCAGAGAGGAAATAGAGAATAGAGTTTCTGCATTAGAAGTTGCGACTAAAACTAGAACAGAACAAGACAGTTCTGTTTCGAACAAATATTCAAGACAAGACAGTTCTGTTTCGAACAAATATTCAAGACAAGACAGTTCTGTTTCGAACAAATGTTCAACTTCCCAAACGGAAGTAACTACCTTTAGGAAAGAAACTTCCAATAATATAGCAACTTTACAAAAAAGAATTATTGAACTCGAACGAGAGAACATGCTACTCACAAACAAAATAAACGGTTTGGAGAACAGATTTGGCTTTCATATCAAGCAATTTCATGCTTTTGAGGAACAAATCCCTTGACAACAACAAATTTTAATGTTAATATGATTTTATAACGCAACAATAGGTGTTGCGCAACACTGTAATTAAGCTGATTTAAGCTTAAATTAGTTTATTAAGAGGAGATAATGAGAAATTTTGCATGGTTATGCGCAATGGCCGCTGCCATATTGGCAGGAATAACGGCATTGACCATAGACCTTCTAACAAAAGAGGATTTATAATGGCCTACATTGTAAGTGGCGCAATACATCACCCTGATGAGGTGATTGATTACATTGAGAAGATGGAATTTGAGTATGGGGATCTGAAAGTTGTTGGAATAGTATGGCACGAAGGAGTAAAGGAGCACAGAGTGTACCTGAAAGTAGATTTAAGCATGCAGGACACGAGAATGATGCCAGCAATAAAAAAGCTCCCACAAAGGGGAGCAAGGGATTTAACATTATTATCGCAACAAGTGACGCAAGAGTCATCGTACGACCTGATAAACAAAGCCTGAGTGAAAGCCTATATAAAGCCAGAAAGTACTGGCATTTAGAAAATCTTGATTACATTGAAATTTTAATCAATGGAAATAGAATATGGTATAAAAAGAAGGAGAATAATACAATGGGAGACCCATTTGTAGAGTACCGTGAAACAAATCCTCGTAAAGAGTTCAAAGAAGGAGACTTTCCCGCATGGCTAGATGATAGCAATGGTCTAAGATCATTCTTCATTATGGTTGGAATGCCCTTCTTCGTAACTAAGGTAAGAGACAATGTCGGTAGTTATGGCCCGCAACTATGGTATGACATCAAAGTAGATACATCTTCACTAGTGTATCAACAAGCACTGAAGACTGTTAGTGTTGATAGTGAGTACACACTTAGCTTACCTGGAAGTGACGACAGGAAAAAACAGATAGAGCAATTGTTTAAGGAATATATTATTCCTAATCACGTTGCAGTTAAATTAGTAAAGGATGGAAAGGCCTTTGATTTCAGGCTAGCCTAACAAACTAAAGAAGAGGGCGGTTTTATTGACTACCGCCCTCTTTTTCTATGTTTAGATGCCATACGACGAGACATAGTTCCATAAACATATCTATTATATTCCCTAGAGCCACTACGTATTCCCTTGCGACGGGCGTGTCCCTTCATTCTTCTTTCAAACTTACTACTGTTAGTACCAGAACGCTTGCGAATTCTAGCCATGTATAAGTCCTTGCTGCAGTAATACCAAGATCATAACAATGTACAACATGATAACAGATACAACAAGGAAAGGACCCGGTACTACTAATGATACTATAGCAAAGACAAACCCCATTATTAGTAGAATTAGTAATAGTATTAGCACTATATTTTACCTTGAAAGTAGAAGTACCCTAGCAGCACAACTGCTAATACAATACCAATATGAACGTGTACACCATCAAGATGTGCGGGGTGGGAGTAGGTGAGAGCCATTATTTTTTCCTTGCTTTCCTAGGTTGTTTCCTAGGTTTACGCGACTTAGACATTGCGATTGCTACTGCTTGTTCTTGATTGTAGCCCTCATGTCTTAATTTTGAGATGTTGTGAGAAACCACCTTACGCGATTTTCCTTTAGACAGCGGCAACTAAAAATGTACCCCCGCAATAGGAGCACCAATTCCACTCCATGTCATCTTAGGTTGGGGATATGCTTCGATGGGTGTTTCCGTGCTATTATCTTTGCTAACATCATTAACAGGTAATGCATCTATACCTTGCTCTTGTACATCGGCGGTTTGCAAAAGACTTTCGGGATTAGTTTCTTGCATTGTTTTTTCAGTAAGTTGTAACGCGTTTGTCTGCTCAATTTGTTTTCTCAGATAATAACTTTCTTGTCCCACCCATGTAACTAATACCCCAGCATCGGGAGACCAGCCGAAACGAAAGTATCTTGTCTCCTGTGCGGTACCAGGACTTTTCCAATATTCTGGATTTGAATACTCTACTGGATCAGCGGGATACTCGTTGTTGATAGGAGCATCATTTGGTGGAATAAAATTGTGATCGGCAAGTTCTAGGTATCTCTCTCTAAAACCTCTTGTTATGACATACGGTTCGTTTGAGAATACTATCTCAGAACCAGTGTCATGAGCACCTGAGGGAAGTGTCATTGTTAATTTCTCCATTGGAAAACTACCAGGACAAGCTGTATTGTTGATTGATTTGTGAGGCTTTATCCTGGAATTGGGAATTTGAAATTTCTGTTGCAACCATCGTACTAGTTTGATGCTCGCATTGAGTTGTGTTTCAGTATAGCTAGAATTATCAATATTAGAGCAATGCTCAATACTAATAGTACACAAATTAAGATTATCATACTTGTCTACGTACTTTTGCCAGTACTCTTCTGCTGTTTCGTCGGCACAACAGTTTGCTCCTGCTCCATCTTCAAGACGGATGAGTTGGATGACTTCTCCATCTTGTCCAATGACAAAGTGGGACGATCTCTGCTGAGTATCGTCACGAAAGAAATTGGCAATACTACCAGGAGAAGGTATGCTGCCAGGAGTACCAGTCCCATGAACAACAATTGAAAGATCATTGTTCTTTGTGGCTCTGAGGAGCCCATTGGTAAATCCTCGGTTGGTAAGAAGAATAAGTTTTCCATAAGGATATTCACTTTCCATTATTGTTATACCTGTTTTTCTAAAATTGGGGGTTGAGTTTCTAATAACTTGACTGCCTGAGTAGCCTGTTTGTTGGCAACATCGGTGACAACTGCTCCTGAGTAAACTGTGATCTGATGTCCCGCTATTACTCCAATTAATCCTAGAAGATAAGGGTTGATAGCTTGACCATGTAGAATTTCCCACCCCGCTATCAAACATGCACCAGTGGAGAATAGGAACTGGAATAATATTGCAAAGGTCTTAGATAAACCACCATTTGAGAGATATGATCTCATTGTAAATATTCTCCCCATAAAAAGGCTGCTGTCCAGTTTGATGCTGCTGCACTTAAATTAAGCAATACAATAGTAGTATCCGCTTGCTGTATGTCTAAGGGTATTGGAATTCCGAACGTTAGATCGAATGGAGTATTAGCGGCTATTGAAGCATCGGGTTGCTGAGTTTGAATATTAGTAGTTGCAACATTCTTAAGCTTAAATATTGCTTGCGCAGCAACAATAGAACCATTACTGGAGGCCGACTCATTCCACGATATAGTACTACCATTTGTATTAAAGCCCGATGGGAAAGCATTTGTAAATACTAGTTTAGCCTGGAAAGCTACTGTAGCAGATACCCATATATGCCATATTACTCCAATCTTAGGAGCGGGAGACTGTAAGCCCGCACCCACCTGAATACCAGAAGCCGTAGTTTGTCCTAATGCACTAGCACAATAGATACTACCAGCAAAACCATCATTCACAAGACTGGTACTTGGAAAGTTAACAGGTGCAGGAACGGGATATATCCCATATATTTTTTCGGAGTCCTCATATCTGGTAACTACAACTTTTTGAAATACCGTAAGATTTGCACCTAGCTGTGCTATATATCCAAATGGTGATACCGAAGTCCATGATACTACCCAATTTGGTTGCTCATCTACAAAAATATCGGAAGTCTGAGCGAGGAGCATCCAGGTATCACCATTTGCAAATGTAAATGTAATGTCCCAAAAGCTTCTATTATTAATTACGAACTTTCCAATGCCGGAAGGCGTTTGTAAATTTAAATTTCCTGATGGTTGTGAACCAGAAAGTGCATATGCACCGATTACAGAGGGATTAAAGGCGGCAACTATTCTCATAATAATGCCCCTAATGCAATACCCTTACCAGCAAGAGAAGCAGCACTACTCAATTTCCCTGATATATCTGTAACACTATTGACAACCTTCCATACCATATAAACCCCTGTGATTACTAAGAAAGCATCTACTATGAATGCTCCGAAGTCCGCCATAAGATTGAAGAAGAAGCCTTCGAACCAATCAATTGGATTTTGTAATTGAGTGTCATATCCTAGAATGGATATATCCGGTATACCTACAACATTTGCTGGATTGATTAGTTGCTGGAACTGATCAATATTATTTAGAAAACTAGTAACAGAAGCAGTAGGGGCTAACGTAACAGGCGTTTTTGTAAAACTAGCACCAGGGGTATAAGAGAACCCTCCCCCTGTGGCGTTAGGTTGTAAGAATGTACCGATTGCTTGTGATACTATTTGATTAGGATTACTTTGTCCCGATCCTAAATTTTGTCCTGTTGTTTGCTGTTGCGGTTGTTGTCTGTTAGTAGTACCATTGGGATTTATGCTACCGCCAGGTGCTATAAATTGAGAGGTACCTGGGTGCAAAAAGTTTCTATACTTACCAGATACATAGCTATAAGAGTAAGAATAGTCTCTTCCTCTTCCAGTAACATACTGCCATACATAACCGGCGTTGTATGCCAGATCACCGCTCTTACCCACTTGATAGACAGGTGCACCAACGGGCCTCTGGGCTGTAGCAAAGTAGGGGGGAACATTAAATGTACCATAACCAGCGCCTATGGAGGGTTTAAAGTTGCCGTAATTTGTTTCTGCACCGGCTATTGCAGTCAAAATGTCCGCCGCTGTACTATTAGCCCCCGATGCTAATAAAGATTGGCGAACCTGTGCTGCATTATTTACATTACCTACACCAAATGGCATATTGTATTACCCCATATGACCTAGTTGCCAATAATGTTGCTCTTGCCATGCATTCAAGTTGCTAGAAGGTTTTCTTAACCATAAGTATAAAGCGAATAGTATTATAATCCAGACAATAATGGTTTTCAATGGTATTCCCTTAATTCCTAATGCGTTCACTTTTATCATGGTAAAATCTCGTACAGAAGAATACCAGCGAGCAACCAGCTGTTGTTGATAAAGAATACAAGAACAATAACAAACAATGCCCAGATCACAATCATTGTTCTAAGAGCAGTCGTAGAAAAATCTGTTGCTAGTGCATTATGATATTCGTTGAAACGCTGCTTTATATTCATGGTCTACTAAGGGGGATACCATTTACTGTTCCATACCCACTTCCGTAGGGAGTATTCTGATATTGTACTGAAAATGGCCTATTGTTAAAACGCATAGGTGCTACCCCATGCGTAGACCTTTTGGGTTTCTTTGCATCAATCCTGGTGGCATGCGTCTAGGTGCTTGCCGGAAATTTTTGTTTGTAGAAGGAACATGACCACCACCAGCAAATGGTGTATGTTTACCGCCTTCACCATGACGTACCTGAGGAGCATTATGACTAACAACATGAGCATTCTGACCGATACCATGGTGTGGAGCAACACCTGCCGGAGCAGCAATATGAGTAACATGGTGTCCCTTAGTTACAGGGTTTCCGAACTTATTAATAAACCATCGGTCACTAGCTTCGTGTTGTGGTATTCTATTCCTGTGAATAATATTAGGATTGGAACCATCATGTCCTGTAGAACCTTGCCGCGGATGAGTATGATGAGAACTAGGAGCACGAGTGATATGGTGTCTCTGTTTATTTACATGACTACCAGTGCTGACATGAACATTAACAGGGGGTGATACTACTTCCTCAGTAAGCAGATAGTATCCACCTGCACTAGAGGTTCCCAAACTGTTTGGATTTGTAGCGGGCTGACCTTGTCCTTGTGCATTTTGGTTCTGTCCTTGTAGCAGAAGATAGCCAATTACTAGTACCGCACCAATACCTGCAATTAGTATGCCAGGACTCTTTGTAATTTTCTTCCATATTCCCCCCGATTTCTTTTTTGTAGCCATTGGCGTACTTCTCAACTTTCTGACATTAGCCGCCATAGCTTAAATCCGGTAATCCAGTCCATACTCCCTTAGTAGGAGATTGTCCTGCTACATTAGGACTATTGGCTCGCTGAGTTAGCATGTCGAATGTATCTTTACGGATAGGTTCAGCAGGTGCGAACCTAAGTGCTTCATCAGCAATGGGGTAGGGATACAATTCTGCTAATGTATAACCCTTAGCTTGAATGTTTGCCACATAGAATTCAGCAGGAGAACGTCTATTGTCATAGTAGGCTTGAGGCTGTTTGGGTAATTCACGGGGTATGTAGTCAATCATATTCTCCGTAATACTACGACCATTAGGATTATATTGTGGTTCCGGTCCATTTATAGTAGGATCAAAACTCAAGTAGATAGGGTGTCCGCTTGCCATTGTTATTCTCCTTACCCAGTATAGCCTTGTCCTGTAGGATAAGCAGCAAACTGTCCTTGTGCATTTCTTCCGGTTGCGGTCAAGATGAGATCATTAAGCTGAGTTCCGAAAGCATTTGCTACACCACGGGTACCAGCCCAATAGGCTACTAATATTAGAATTACGGACAATACAAAAATGTATCGTAACGCAGTTTGGAATGTTTCCAATGTTATATGTTTCCTTGTGTTATATTACCGATATTAAAGATATTCTGTATCGTTCCATAATGAGTAACTAATACGAATACTATGCTCATCCACATTGTATAGTAAACTATGGGATGACCCCATTTAGTGTTTGCTAACATCCATAGAAAACCAATTATCAATAACCATGCCGCTACCCATACAGCGAAACCAGGCATGCTAGCAACTTGTGCAGTATCAGTAGGATTAATAGAAGCAGTTAATTGAGGGTTCGGTAAATTTAGTGCCATTACTCAAATCCACTTCTATGCATCATTGTTGCTGTGTGAGATTGTTGTTGAGAATGGGTAGGAGCAAGTCGAATAGAAGTGGCTTTCTGAAAACTCTTATTACTAAGAGTTCCATGATGCCCAAAACTTCCTGTTGCACCCGGATTTACAGTTTGATGTGTTCCCTGATGCATTTGTTGACCAGTGGGAACTGCACCTTGTGCTCTAGCTTCCTGCTGCTTTTGTTGAGGATTTGCAGTAGCAGCTTGTAGAGCCGCCTGTACTGCTGTTGAAACTCCGCCCACAATAGGGAAGGCCGTTGGTACTAATGTTGATAAGAAGCCTTGTGCGCTTCCAGGTTGTTGCACATTACTGGGGCTGGGATTAAAAATTGGGGATTGGATAGGGCCGATTTCTGCGTTCTTAGTAAGTGCTAACCATAACCACATCAATCTTGTATGACCATTTACCGGCAACAGTACTAGCATGAAGAGTAAGAGAATACCTAATGGTAATGCTATGTTTCCTGGGGTAGGCAGCTTATCTAAGAAATTAGAAGTCCTTGTACCGGCGACTTTTGTCTTACCAAACAGCTTACCACCAAATTGTGATACAGCATTTCCTAACCTATATCTTGCAGTAGCAGAACCTTTTTTTCCTGCGACTTCTGCATTGGCGGAAATCTTTGCTTCTTCCTCTTCAGTCAAGGGAGCACGCATAGGGGTGGTAGAGGATTGACCACCAGGCCCGATTAGTTCAACAGTAGGGGGACCACCTAGTTGAGGGTCCTGTGCTGCCATTGCAGCATACAATCCCTGCATATCCACTAAATCGTTTTGTATGCTGGTGACACTACTTCTTCTCGCTCTTGCCATTAGAAATTCCCGCTTCCTGTTACAGGTGACCCCCCGCTGCCTAGATCAATCATGTTGCCAGGATCAATCAATGCTCCTATTACAGAACCCAAATTTTGTTCGATACCAGCAGCGATTAATATTAAGCCTAGAAAGAAGATTACCAGGAGTTTAAGCATACTAATCTTCTTTCTAAACTAATTCAAACTACGTAATTAAGTCTTAATTACGCAATTTTAAGGCCATTGTAGTTCATACTAACCAGCATAGTTTCTACTCTAGCAGTAAATCCACCTACACCTGGCCCAACTGGATTAACCAGATAAGCATGTGTTGCAGCAGGATATCCACCAGCTTGCATATTCAGTACTTGCGTACCGTTCCTATTATCAGTATCAACGATACCTGAGCCAGGGGCATTAACCCATAAGACCACACCAGGGTCCAAATCCTGTCCGTACCGCAACCTTGTCTTCCAGTACCAATCAAAGATTGAAATGTTATTACTTACGTTCCAGACCTGGAAATTTTGCTGCCCCACACTATCAGCAGACAATTCTAGTTGCTGCATACTTGTAAGAGCAGGATTGATAAAAGGGTTGCCAGACAAACCCGTTGCCACAGTAGCAGGAGTTTGATTAGTATCAAGAACAAAGCTGACTACCATCCAATGCTCTAAGAGTGTAGCAATGTGTTGCCGCACAAGAGTATTAGCAGTCAATGGGTTTAGGGGAGTATCCCAATAATATTGTAGTGTTGGTTCTGCACTAATATCTATTACAAGGCCAGCGGGGTCAGACATTGTAGTACCATCAAGGTAAATCATGTCTACAGCAATGGTACCCGCCAGTGAAGCTGTTACGGTAGTACCAGAGACAGTAGCAACAGGGTTGAGGAGAGGATCATTTCCTAATGTACTGGGAGCACATGTTAGCTTAAGTTGTGGTTTATTACCGACGCCCATAACTGGTAAGATACCAGGAGTGGTATCTTCACCTAGTTGGTTGAGGCGGAGGTAAATTTTACCGTTCCACAATGAACCAGTTGTGACAGCGGGATATTTGAAACCAGTACCCACGTTTAGAATACCAGAACCAGCAGCACCGTTGTTAAGTTGTGCATCAACTGCATTTAGTTGCTGACCAGCAATAACTGCATTCTGAGCAGGACGACTATATCCTAACACCTGATCAATGACTTTTAGAATATAGGGATGGAAGCGACATTGTGCTCCATTATAGTTCAATAGTACTTCACTAAAAATGTTGAACGGCGCTGCTTGATTAGGTGTGACTACTGGTGTCGTACCACCTAATGTTAGTGTAAGGTTGTAAGTAATCAACAACCCTTTTACGTAACCAGAGCCGACAACAGGGAGATCGAATACGAGAGTAGTACCCGCAGAGTAAGCAGCGGTTGTACCGCTACCACCTGATACGGGACAATAGGCAAACTTTTCAACAGACATTCGCATAAACTGTCTGTTAGCTTCCAACAGGTTTTGGTGTTGTGCATTCGCTACTATCTGCTGCTGTGCGGGAGACATTGCGCGAAGATAAGGCACTTGTTCGTTTGGGGGAAGAGCCGCAATTTGCTGAGGGGTTAGCACCATTGCGGGGTTCATGTTACCAGCACCACTTGCCATTACATACCTGCCTGTGCATGCTGCTCTACCCAGGAAGCTGTGCTTCCGAGAACATTGCCACTAAATCTGTTTGATAAGAAGGTTAGAACCGCAAATCCGATGATTAGTACGAGGAATACCCAGAACATTGTCCAGAATATCTCTGCACCGAATTTATAAAGTATTTTCATTTGTTTCCTTTGGGGATAGTTGTAGTAATAGTACTACTGGGGAAGAAATTTTTGTGCATTAGAATAATACACTGGGGGCCCATCTTGTTCTGCGTGTGTGTAGAAGAAGCCGTATTTATCTACAGGTTCGTCTAAGTCAGAACCCATGATAGTATTCATAAGCCGTTGCTCATAAGGATGTCTTAGACGAAATCTTGCGATGTGGTCTGCTTGACCAATTGCATTTCTAGGTATCTCAACCAATTCCTGTGTAGCTGTGATTGTGGCGATTGGAAGTGCTCTACCAAGCTTTTGTATTCTACGATACTGTTCGGAAGTTGTCTTTCTACCATAGCAGAGCGCGAGTAATTCATCGATGAATAAGATGGCAGGTGGATCATGCAAGACATTATACAACCACTTTTCTATCTCATCAGGGTACTCAATAACCGGTTGCCAGACTTGTACCCTATCACTAGATTTGGAGGGAGCGTGATCTGATTGTATAATTCCTGGGAAGTCATTGAAATCTCTGAGTTTGATGTCCAATATATAAATCTTGGAGGTGGGGTATAACTCCGCAAGAGAGGAAAGAAGTCTTTTTCCAAAGAACGTTTTTCCACTACCCTTCCTGCCAGGAAGCAACCAGTTGTCTCCCGCTTTCACTCGTATCCGATATTGATATGTTGATAGAGGTAATGCTGTTGTTGTTGCTTGTTGAGATGATTTCGATATGCTCATATAATTCTTTTACAATAATCATACCCATTGCCATAAGCCATACAACAGGATCTTCTTCTTTATGTGGTAATGGAACTTCTAGTGCATTGCTGATAATGGGAACAGCAAATGTTCTTACCAGGGTCTTGATAGCCAACTTTTTGTTGAAATCTAGTTGTGAGTACTTAGTAACAACTTCCTCCACTAGCTTTTGAATACTGCTATCAATTGCCGAATTGGGTAATTCAAGATTGTTGATCTTCAATTTCTTCCTTCATTCTCTTATAAATGTACTGCATCATATTCGTATCAGGCTTTATACTAAATCTAATAGTAGTCTTACTAGTTTCTATTACTAGAATAATATGGTCCTCTTGAGGATACCAACTATATTTGATCATGTATCATCCTCTTCCTCTCAAAATATGAGGGCTTCTTTATCTTAGGAGCTTTTTTGAATTGATCAACTGTCTTAATAGTTCGTGGCACCAACAATGTCAATACTGTTATGTAGTCACCAGTATTAACTGCTGCCCTTACCCCACTTGCAACTAGTTCATTATGTTGTCCCCACTTCAAGAGAACTTGGGCTAGTGCAGTACAATCCTCTTTATCAAGGTCGCTCCAAATTATAGTTTGTTGAGTATCATGAGTTGCGTATCTGATGTACTCATCGAAGTATTGGAAGTAGGTTTCCATTCCCAGAATAAAGGGTTCTTCCAACAAAGTAGCTTCTTGAGTACTTAATCTTGTTCCTTCTTTGAAGAACTTCGGGAACTCGAACCCTTGCTTGCGCTCTTCTCCAGTTTCAATAGCCGCTTCTCGTGATTGAACATTGACAACTTCGGCTTTTTCTTTGCGAGGGCGACCTTTCCCTCTGCTGACCTTGACTGTGTGTTCCTGGTCGCTTTCTTTACCGGTTTGTTGCTCTTCTTCGTTACGGATTGGGATAGGGTCATCTGCAATCAATCTACCTTTCCTTCTTATTCCTCTGCTTGTAACTCCTGTTGTGCTTGAAGAACTTTCGCCACTGCCAGGCTCCCCGCTATTACTGCTGCTAGATCGTCTATCTGCTGATCGCTTTCCGACAGCGACTTCGTCAATGCTTCGTTCAGCACTGTTGTTGTCTCCATTACGGTAGTAGTTTTGAGCGCTATGTCCTGAAATATCTTCAGGAATTGATCGTTTCGATCTATAATACTTTTGACCGACTCCGTCAGTATTTCCACTTGTTGGATCAGGGCTTCCATCCTCTGATTGTCTTGTTGCATTTCTTGCATTTCTAAGCTCTTCCCTAAGTTGCGTTGTACTAAGCTTCGCCATATTCTATTTTGCTTTCCCTCTTTTTTCGCGGAGACCTTTTTTTAACTTCCTTCACTTCGCCGTCAATAACATTAGAACGGTAATTATGAAGAGCTCTTAGTGTATCCTCAAAAGTATAAAGAGCCTGAGTTACTTCGTCGTGCGCTCTTCTATAATTTTCTAGTGCATCAAAAATTTCGTTCATCCTTTTTCTCCTTTTTCTTTATTTACAACAGATAACCGTGTGCTACTATACTAACTTTACCTGTGCCCACTCCTAATGTCGGTAATGTTAGAACGATATTAGTATTCACAGCAGTACTTTGTAATGGTGGTACATAAGAAACGTCAAACGGATTGAATGCTCCTACTACCCCTTGAGCTTCTATTTCATATAATAACGGTCCACCATTCACTCCTGTCAGGCTTAATTCTGCACTACCAGCTGTTGCAGTGTCAATGATGGTGATTTCAAATCCTGTAAGATAAGTGAATTTACCCACTGCTCCTGTCAATGTAGCGGTTGCGGTACCTGCTGTTGCTGTACCGTTATTGTTAATAGCAACTGCACCAACAGGTAGTGCATTACCAATATTGAAGGTAGGCGTGCCAGCAATGGCGAAAGAAGCAGGGGGATTAAGTGCTAATACCTCGTCTGTTGCTAATACATAAATATAAACAGGGGTGACCTGCCCTGTTGCCGTTATTCT
>WNFA01002341.1_pt1 | contig 15616 bp, 16 predicted proteins | sample 5400481 | NCBI WGS metagenome assembly WNFA01 (sample SAMN13153340, study PRJNA577476) | soil metagenome | isolation source: 120 cm saprolite under Douglas fir tree site 2 hole 1 replicate 2 | place: USA:California | collected 2015-04-18
ATATGGGAACGATGGGACGGCACCAAACCGGACAGCACTTTCGAGGAAGCGAGCATGAACTCGTTCAACCACTACGCGTACGGCGCCGTCGGCGACTGGATGTATCGCGTGGTGGCGGGTTTGAACAACGATCCCGCGCAACCAGGCTACAAGCACATCATCGTGCGACCGCAGCCCGGCGGCGGCTTCACCTACGCGACGGCTGCGCTGATGACACCACACGGCGAAGCGGCATCGGGCTGGAAGATCGATGGAGACCGTCTGTGGATCACGGTGCGTGTTCCCCCGAATGCGCGGGCGACCGTTAATCTGCCCGGCGCACATCTTCAGGATGTCCGTGAGGGAAGCTCTCCGCTCGCTTCCACGGCCGGTGTTACGCGGTCGACGCAGGTTGGCGATACTGTGGTAGTCGAGGTTGGCTCGGGCAATTACGAGTTCGCTTACCAGGCCCCAGCCTTGTCAGCGCGTGTGAGGCGCACGGCGAGCCAGTGATCGAGCCAAGAAGAGTTCGGACGACTCCTACTCTTAGGGACACTATTATGTCAATGATTGTTGGCCGTTGGGGCACTGTGATGCTGTTGGTCAGCCTCGGTGCAACCGCGCTCCAGGCGCAATCGAAAGCCTCGAGTGACTATCTATACGTCTGGACTGCGTCGGCGGACACGACCCAGCCTGATTTTCTCGCCGCCTTCGATGTCCGAGCGAAGTCCGATCAGTACGGTCGGTTGATTGCGACTGCCCCGGTCCCTGGCCGCAAGAACCGGCCACACCACACCGAGCACGAGATGCCCGCCGACGCTCGGCTATTCGCCAACGGATTCGCCACCGGTCAGACATTCATCTTCGACATGAGCGATCCTGCGCACCCACGCCTCGACGGGCAATTCGGAGACGAGGCGGGCATGATGCATCCGCACAGTTTTCTCAGGCTACCAAATGGGAACGTGCTCGCGACCTTTCAGATGCAGCACGATTCGCTCGGTGCTGCGCCAGGTGGCATCGCCGAGCTGACGGATCGCGGCCAATTAATAAGGTATGCGTCCGCGAACACGGCTGGTGTCGATCGGCGTATCCGCCCGTATTCGGCGGTCATCATTCCGAAGGTCGATCGCGTCGTCACCACAACCACGGACATGTATGGAACAGCGGCGATTCCAACGGTTCAAGTGTGGCGATTCTCAGATTTCAAGCTGCTCAATACTTTCGATTTGCCGCAGGGTCCGCGGGGCGACGAGGCAACACTGACTGCGGAGCCAAGACTGCTCGCCGACGGGAAAACGGTCCTCGTTTCGACCTTTGATTGCGGGTTATATCTACTGAAGGGACTCGATAGCTCGTCGCCGTCCGGGCAACTCGTGTCTTCCTTTCCGCGAAAGAACAACACCTACTGCGCGATCCCTGTCATCGCCGGACACTACTATCTGGTGACAGTGCCGGCTTGGAGCGCGGTGGTCAGTCTGGACATCTCAGATCCGGCCAGACCACGGGAAGTTTCGCGCGTCGTGCTCGGAGAAGGCGACATCCCGCATTGGATCGCGATCGAACCCAACCATCGTCGTGTTGTGATCACTGGATATGGAGATCTGCAGCATCGAGTGATGATGGCGAATTTCGACGAGGCCACCGGACAGCTCACGATTGATACACGTTTCCGCGACGCCGGCGCGACCGAACCGGGAGTGCGAATGGACAACAAGTCGTGGCCGCACGGAGGCACGTATGCAGGCACTCCACACGGCGCTGTGTTCAGCTTGTCGCCGCGGAGATGACGGACGTGGAGACGGCGCTTAGCTCTGGCAGCGGGCCGCGTCCGAAATAGAACTCGACTCTGATCCCGACACCGGTCCTTCTGGCGCCTGTCGGCGCCCGGCGGGGCGAGGTAATATGTGGGTACGGAGGTCGAATGACTACTTCGTTCCATCCGTTGCCAAACGAGTCGCTCCGCGACATCGCTGCTCAGCCGCAGAGCTCACCTGCTTCTCTTTCAGAGCAGGAGCTGCGCGGGATCGTCGACGCCATTCCGCACGTCATTATTGTTCTCAGCCCTGACGGGTCTCCGATCTATGCGAACAAGTGGATGCTCGACTACATCGGTCTCACAGATGATGAGGTGCGGCAGCCAGGCGTACGCGCTCGCGTTTTTCATCCCGATGACCTAGTCGGACTCGAGACCCAGCGACGCGAGGCGATGAGCCGCGGCCTTCCCTTCGAGACAGAACAGCGAGCGCGCCGACACGACGGGCAGTATCGATGGTTCCTCTATCGATACTATCCCTTTCGCGGCAAGCAAGGACGGATCGTGCGCTGGTACGCGACTGGAATGGACATCGATGATCGCAAGCGCGCCGAGGAGCGCATGCGGAACGAAAACCTCGCGTTGCGTGAAGACATCGACCGCTTCTCGATGTTCGAGGATATCGTTGGATCATCCAGTGCCCTCCGGGGCGTCCTGACGCAGGTGTCGAAGGTCGCAAAGACCGATTCGACGGTGCTCATTCTGGGCGAGACGGGTACTGGCAAAGAGCTGATCGCTCGCGCAATTCATAAGAAATCATCCCGTTCAAATCGCGCGTTCATCAACGTGAACTGTGCAGCCATCCCAACGTCGCTTATCGCGGCCGAGCTCTTTGGGCATGAAAAGGGCGCATTCACAGGTGCCCTGCAGCGACGGATCGGGAGGTTCGAGGCAGCGGATGGCGGAACGATCTTCCTCGACGAGATTGGCGACCTGCTGCTGGATACTCAGGTCACGCTACTGCGTGTCCTTCAGGAAAGAGAAATTGAGCGTGTGGGCAGCACTACCCCGATCGCAGTGGATGTGCGGGTGATCGCGGCGACAAATCGAGATCTCGAGGCGGCTGTCGAGAGCGGGGCGTTTCGGCAGGATCTCTACTACCGACTGAATGTCGTACCGATTTTCAATCCGCCTCTGCGTGAGCGCGCCGAGGACATTCCCATGCTTGTCGAATTCCTGGTGCCTCGCTACGCAAAGCGGATAAGGAAGACGATTCGAACGATCGAGAAGCGGACCTTGAAGCTGCTGCAGAACTATGACTGGCCCGGAAACGTGCGCGAGCTCCAAAATGTGGTCGAGCGTGCTGTTGTGTTGTGCGACGGGGACACCTTTTCGATCGACGAGTCGTGGCTGCGAGGGACTACAGCTCGCGGTTCCGGCCGCGCGCCTCGCTCGACCGTCACGCTTGCCGATGGTGAGAGAGAGTTAATCATGACCGCTCTCAAGGAATCGGCGGGAAAGATTTCAGGTCCGGGCGGAGCGGCACGCAAACTTGGCATCCCACGACAGACGCTCGAGTCGAAGATCAAGGCTCTTAACATCGACACGAGCTCTTTTCGAGCACGCTGATCCCTCGGCAAATGCCGACGGCTCGGCATCTGTTCTACTTCTAAATTACGCCTGGCCAATGACTTAGCGATGGCTTGACGCTTGCCTTCCCGTCTCCTCAAAGCATCGCCATCCCCCATTGCGAAACTCTTTTTCAGTTTCGGCAAGGGCAGCGTATTTGGTGGTGTGCTTGAGCATCGGCATCCCGCCGCTGACTCGAAGAACCCAGTCTTTGAAGGAGACAGAAAATGAAGTACCAAGCTCTCGCTGCCGCCTTGGCGTTATCTGCTCAGGCCGCACATCTCACCGCGCAATCTCAGGCGCAATCTCAGCAGAACCCTGCTCGACCGACAATCGTACTTGTCCATGGTGGATTCGTGGATGGATCCGGCTGGGAGGGAGTATTCCAGCTCCTGCGCAAGGATGGCTACAACGTCGCCATCGTTCAGAATCCGACAATCTCGCTGGCAGGAGATGTCGCAGCCACGCGAACCGTCATCGACGCACAGAGTGGTCCGGTAGTCCTCGTCGGGCACTCGTATGGTGGTGCCGTCATCACTGAGGCTGGCAACGATCCCAAGGTCGCCGCGCTTGTCTACATCACCGCCTTTGCGCCCGATAATGGCCAATCCGTTGCTGCGCTGATCAAGACTTTCCCGGCCGGCGGGCCACAACCGCCGATCCTTCCACCGCGCGAAGGCTTCCTCTACCTCGACAAGGCGAAGTTTGCTGCATCGTTCGCCGCTGATGTCGAGCCGAAATTGGCCGCGTTCATGGCGGAGTCGCAGTTACCATGGGGACTGGATGCTCTGAACGGCAGTGTCACGGAAGCGGCGTGGAGGACGAAGCCCAGCTGGTACCTTGTTGTTACGGAGGACAAGATGATTCCGCCAGATGCGCAACGATTCATGTCCAAACGAGCTGGTGCCACAGTCGTTGAGACTACAGGAAGTCACGCCATCTACGTGTCGCGGCCCGCTCCCGTCGCTGCGCTGATCAAACAGGCAGCGGCAACGATCACGACGACGGCGTCTAAGTAATGATGCCGCAGGTCCCATAAATCCGTCGTCAGCGCATCCGCTTGGATGCGCTGGCGCGGTCGGACGAGCTCATTCAAAGTCCGATTTGGCAGAGCACGCCTTGACGGTTGGGGCGATGGGACTCAAGTCTACAGTCCCTTCATTTAATGCTTATGCCGACTAGCGACCGTGCAACTCAAGCGAGGGGCACGCGACAAAATCCTCAGACGGATACCACTGTGACCGCACGGTCGCCAGTGGCGACGGCGTTCAGCTCCGAGAGTGGCCGCACTTACCAATTGGATCGACTGATTGGTAAAGGAGGATTCGGCGAAGTCTATCTTGCGACGCCCACACCTCAGGACGGACTGCCGTCGCAGGTCTGCATCAAGATCACCGAACGCTTATCGGGGTGGCTGCGCGAGGCATACTTCGCGGAGCTTCTCTACCGGGAGCCGCGCGCGCTGCGCGTGTACGATCGGTTTGCCGAGGTCGAGAATGGAAGGGCGCGGTACTGCATCGCGTTGGAGTACGCGGTGCACGGCGACCTGAGCGTCTGGCTCGAGAAGCAGGGGGCGCAGTCCGAGCGCTTCGTTCGGCGTGAGATCGCCGCAATCCTTCAGGCGCTCGATATCCTCCACCGCGGCCAGGCGCTGCATCGCGATCTCACGCCGTTCAACGTCTTCGTCTGCGAGAACGAGCAGCTGAAGCTGGGCGACTTCGGCATCGCGATGCACCAACGCAGCCAGCGTGGCGTCACCGCGGACGCGTTCAACGTGTTCAATGTGCCGGCGGAGATCGCATGGGGAAGAGTGCGCCGCTGGCAGCAGCGCGACGACATCTACCAGGTCGGGCTGATCGCGGCGATGATACTGCGCGGTGACACCTCGAGCTCGATGAGCAGTCGCGATGTGCGCCGTCTTCCCTGCAGCGATCACCTCAAGGAAGTCATCTACCGCTGCCTTGGCGCGCGGGGAAAGCGGTACGAAGCGGCGGGCGAGCTGATCAAAGCGCTGCGGCATCGTCCGAAGGAGCCTCATCTCGGCCGCGTCGTGAGTCTCGAGGGAAAGCGGTTGTCCTTCACGGGTTTTCTGAGCCGGCCGCGGAGCGAAGCGATCGCCGCCGCGAAAAAAGCGGGTGCGATCGTGCAATCGAAACCGGGCCCATCGTCGGACGTGCTGGTGCGTGGTCGGCCGAACGCATTGCAGATTGCGGGCGCGGCGGGTGGTACGAAGCTGCTGGAGATTCGGCGCCTGGCCAGCAAAGGTCACGTCGTGAAGGTGATTGGTGAGCGCCAATTCTGGAGGCTGGCTGAATCGTCGGCGCGGGAGCGAAAGGCTAAGCGAGACAAACGCAAACGAGCCGTGGTCCGATCACGCCGATGAACGCGAACCACAGATAATTCGCGAGCTTAACGGTGACTTTCGGACGTTCAATCCTGCTGGCGGCATCACGAAGTCGATCGCTCAACGATTTCGCTCTGCGGAGCAGATTCGTGAAGCGGGCGACGAGGACGTTCATGCCGGGCGAGCACGCTGACGACGCACTCGAAGCGGGAGCCGCCATCGCCGCGAGCGGACGCGGGCTGATCTTCACGCAGCTCGGTGAGGCGATCACCAGTGCCGAGGCCGCGGTCGCAGTGCGGGATCACTACCTCGGGTTCTTCGATCAGATTCGCTCCAGGGAACTTCCGGCGCAGGTCAGCGTCAAGCCAACGCAGCTCGGTCTCGATCTCTCCTTCGCTGAATGCGAGCGCCATCTGCTCGCGCTGGCGGCCAAGGCGGAGGAAACTGGATCAGCGCTCTGGCTGGACATGGAGGATTCGAAATACGTCGACCGAACGTTCGAACTCTACGTCGCCCTCAAGAAAAATCACCCTTCGACCGGTGTCGCACTGCAGGCGTACCTGCATCGCGCTCCGAACGATCTTGCTCGCTTGATGCCGCTCAAGCCGGTGATCCGACTGGTGAAGGGGGCATACGACGAGCCGAAGGACATAGCCTTCGCGAAGAAAGCCGACACCGACGGGGCGTACTACGAGCTCGCATCAGAAATGTTGAACGCCGCGCGGACCGGCTGCTGCGTTCCCATTTTCGGCACGCACGATCTCGGGTTGATCGCGCGCATCGCCGAGCGTGCGCAATCGTCAGGCGTCGGAAAAGACAAGTACCAGATTCACATGCTTTATGGGATTCGCGACTCCGCCCAGCGCCGCCTCGTCGCCGAAGGCCACATCGTGAAGACGCTGGTCAGTTATGGAGCGGCGTGGTATCGCTGGTATATGCGGCGTCTGGCCGAGCGTCCGGCGAATGTCTTGTTCGTCGTGAAGTCGTTGTTCGGCTGATGGGCAAACAGGGTAACTTTTGACTCGTCCGGCGCGTAGGGTTCTCTAGCGATAAGGAGTTGGTCATGACTCGACGGGCCAAGCTGTGGCGAGCTGGTGCGGTGCTTTTCGGCATCGTCAACCTTGGCGGCATGGGGTTCGCCCTGGCAATGGGTGAGATGATGCACGCCATGGCACATGCATTCCTCCTGTTCGTTGGCCTCGGCGCTTACCTGCTGTGGAAGGCGGTAACCACTTGGGCCACGACACCGTCGGGTGACCAGCTGTCCCTCGCATCCCCGCTGCCGTCATCGGGCAGGGATCCGACGCCGAAGCTGGGCGATCAACGCATCGATTACCTGCAGCGGTCGATTGATGCTCTCGCGCTCGAAGTGGAGCGCATCGGCGAGGCGCAGCGCTTTAAAGACAAGCTCCACGCTGAACGTGGCGACCCCCCGCCGCCTAAGAAGTTACCACCGGAGGAGTAATGGCAGAGTCTGGATCAGTCGCCGTCGTACCCGCACCTGACCGCCGCCTGGCTTGGCTCGGCGCACTATTGATCGTGGTTGGCTTCCTCGGGCATTTTTTCGCGGCGCGAGCAATCGGCACCTACATCTATTACAGGGATCACATCTTTGGCTTCTTCCTGATTCTCCTCGTGACTGGGCCCATCATCGCGGGCTTGGGCTGGCGATTCTGGAAAGGTCGCAAGGATATCACGCTGTTGATCATCGGCGCGGTTCAGGCGCTTTTCGGCATCGCGATCTACATAATGCGGTTCCACATTCCCTGATCGCCGTACGCATCCGGAAATACGATCTTCGTAATGGGGCCGCCGACCTAACTCCCGCGGCGTTTCCCACGCGCCTCACGCCACGCGCGCGTCGGGTCGTCATCCGGGTCGGGCATCTCCTGCGACGGCCTGATTTTCTCCGGAACGTTGCGCAGGTTGACGCGGACGCGCGTCCATGTCGACGACCGGCCCCGCATCGAATCGACGAGCACATCGTCGGCTGCCAGATGCGATGCTGCGTCGGAATGTTTGGCCTTCCAGCGCGCAAGACCTGCGAGTGCCGCCTCTTTGTCGGGCGAGTTGGCGACGACGATTAGCGGCATTTTCACTCTCGGCTTGGCAGCCGTTTTCTTGCCGGTCGTCTTCCCGCTGGCCGTCTTGGTCATCGCCTCCCCGCCCGCCTTCTTCGCTGCCTTCGCACCTTTCGCGCGTGACGGAGCCACGCGTGCCGGCTCGCCTTCCATCTTCCGAAAGTGTGGCGGCCAGGGCGCGTCGCCGAGTCCGGCGGCTTCGTCGCGGTCGGCAAGCTCGAGGAGTTGATCGAGTGAGCCTGCCGCCGCATCCATCGCACTATTCGGGTCGCCAAACTCTGCCAGGCGGCGCGGCATCGTTAGCACGGTGAAATCGCCTGGCTCGCACTCCGGAATCTCTTCCCAGCGCAACGGCGCCGAGACGCGTGCGTCGGGGAGCGGGCGTATCGAGTAGGCCGAGCAGGTGGTGCGATCTTTCGCGTTTTGGTTGTAGTCGAGAAAGACGCCGTGTCGCTCCTCCTTCCACCACTTCGACGTCGCCAGTGTCGGCGCGCGCCGCTCGATCTCGCGCGACAACGCGAGCGCGGCCTGTCTGACTTCGGTGAACGTCCATCGCTGCTGGATACGCGCGTTGACGTGCATGCCGCGCGAGCCACTCGTCTTGGGCCAGCCGCGCAAGCCCATTTCCTCGAGCAGCTTCTTCGTCGCCATCGCTACCCGACGGACGTCGTCCCATTCGACTCCCGGTCCCGGATCGAGATCGATGCGCAGCTCGTCGGGGTGATCGAGATCATTCGTCCGCACAGCGTGTGGATGCAGCTCGATGCAGCCGAGGTTTACGATCCACGCGAGTCCGGCCGCATCGTCGACGACAACTTCTTCAGCGGTGCGTCCCGACGGAAAGGACAGTGTGACAGTCCTCAGCCACTCCGGACGATTCTCCGGCGCCCGCTTCTGATAGAACGGCGGGCTCTCGGCGCCATCCACGAAGCGTTTGAGCATGCTCGGCCGATCGCGGATGCCGGCGACAGCTCCGCTCGCGACAGACAGGTAATACTGAACGACATCGAGCTTGGAGAGCTTGACGTCGCGCGAAAAGTAGGGCTTCTCCGGATTGGTGACGCGGACCTCGCGTCCGTCGATGGAGAGAACTTCCGCCGCCTCTTGTTTTGCCATCGTCGCGTTTACCGGGAGAGATTGTCGTCGAAGCAACGATTACCATCGCGCAGGGTCACCGGCGCCCCTGCGGAACTTGACGAAAGCACGGCCAGCGCGCGATGCCACGGCGCCCTGATATCTTTCGGCGATCCCATATGCAGTCTATGGAGCACCCAACTCCCTACGCCGAGCTCAACGCCGTTCTCCACGAGTTGGTCGCCAGCATTAGACGGGCCGTTGGCAACGACTTCATCGGCGCATATCTGCAAGGTTCATTTGCAGTGGGAGATTTTGACGAGCACAGCGATGTGGATTTCGTCATCGCGACCAGAAACGAGCTTTCCGAAGATGAAGCCGCCGCGCTCAAGCGAGTTCACGATCGGATTTACGGACTCGAGTCTGAATGGGCCCGCCACCTCGAAGGGTCCTACTTCCCCGTCGCAATTCTGCGCAGCGGTGAGCGGTGCGGCGAGCCACTCTGGTATCTGGATCACGGAAGCAACCGGCTGATCAGATCTGATCACTGTAATACGCTGGTGGTTCGCTCGGTGGTACGTGAACGCGGAATCACGCTTGCCGGGCCAGATCCGACAACGCTGGTGGATCCGATCAGCGTCATGGCGCTCCGCCGCGAAATCAGCAATACCATGCGCACGTGGGCCAAAGAGATCTTGGAGCAGCAGCAACGATACAGGAACCGCTTCTATCAGGGCTACATCGTGCTGAGCTACTCCCGCATGCTGCACGATCTCGTCCGAGGGCGGCCAGGTTCGAAGCGCGAAGGAGCAGAGTGGGCAAAGGCAACTCTTGGGACCGAGTGGTCAGCGCTCATCGATCGCGCGTGGACCAGGCGTCCGAATCCGGCCGTCGCGGTCAGGGAACCACCACGTCCGGCTGACTTCGAGGCCACTTTGCGCTTCGTAAAGGCGGTACTGAGCGAGAGCGAAGCGCATGTGGCTAAGCTGCCTGAGTTATGACGAGCGCGTCTTAACCGTCAGCTCGGCGGTGCCGATTCGCTAACCGTTTGCTCGTCGTGATGAGCAGCAGCAGGCCGTCGATCGCGCACGCCAATCGCAGCATCAGCACGCGCCAACAGCCGCTTGTCGTCAATCCGCGTCGCCCAATCCGCGAACGCCGCGGTTGGTCCTCGCCACTCCATTTCATCGACATTGGCGAAGAGCGGCGCATCAGTTCTCAGGGTCGCGAGTGTCTTGAACAGAAGCGCGCGATCGCGCTCAGCTCCCAGTCTCTCTGGGGGAAATGACTCGATCGGTCCGTACCGGTTTATCAGATTCGCGGCGGTGCTTTTACCGATCCCGGGAATTCCCGGATAACCATCCTGCGCGTCCCCGACGAGGGCGAGAAAATCCGGGATGAGAGCCGGCTCGACTCCGAACTTCGCGCGCACGGCTTCGGCGTTCCGGACCTGCATCCCTTTACGGATGATCTGGACGACGCGGTCGCCGCGCACGCACTGCGCGAGATCCTTGTCGTTCGCCCAGATGCAGACTTTCTCGACGCGTTGATCCTCCGCGGCGAGATGGGCGGCCGAAGCGAGACCGTCGTCGGCCTCGAGCTCGATCATTGGCCAGACCGCCACTCCCATTGCGGCAAGCGCCTCCTCGAGCGGGAGAAATTGCGCGTTGAGCACGCGATCCATTCCCTCCCCCGTCTTGTAGTCCGGCCAGAGGTCGTTCCTGAACGACTCGATCACGTGATCGGTGGCAACGCCAATATGTGTGGCGCCTGTCTCGATCATCTCCAGCACTGAGTGCAACACTCCAGCAACGGCGCCAAAGGGTTTGTCCTTCCCTTGGTTCCAGCTGCGCTGGCCGTAGAAGTGGCGGAACAGCTCGTAGGTGCCGTCGATCAGATGAACGATCATTTCTTCTGGCGTTTTGGTGCGCGCTTCAACAATTCGCGCATGCGCGAGAGCTCCTTTGCTGACAGCCGATGTTGGTCCACAAGATGAGCGAGGAGCTTGATCGGCGATCCGCCATAGATCTTATCCAACACTCGGCTCAGCGCGGACTCTCCGGCTGCTTCGGGTTCGATCGCGGGAAAGTAGACGTGCGTCTTCCCCTCCCCGCGCCGATGCGAAACGTAACCCTTGATCTCGAGCGTCCGAATCATGCTGGAGATGCTCGTGTACGCGAGGTGCGGGTCGACCCGGTCCCGGACTTCGGTCACCGTTGCCTCGCCGAGGTCCCAGAGCACACTCATTATGTCCAGCTCGCGCTGGGTTAGATGGAGATCCGTCATCAGGGGAGGAAGTTTACCTCGGTAGCACGCGCAACGCGTAGTTCGGGACCGTCGTCGTTGTGCCCGATGTCATGGCGTGGGATCCGTGCGTGAGTACGGGGTGCGGCATCAGCAACACGATGGCCAGTAGACCGAGGGCCAGCGCCGGCAACAGGAATCGCTCAACATGCCGGAGCGGCGTCGGTGCAAGGAGTACCGTTAGTCGGCGCTCCAACGTCCCCAGTCCTCCGAGAAGCGATGGTTGGAGACGCAGACCCCGGCTCGGGGCCTGCGCAACCTTGAGCAGCAGCTCTCCGTACGCGACGGCGTCGCCGAGTCTCGATACTACCCGGTTGTCGCAGTCCATCTCGACCGCGAGGCACAGCCGACGCAGCTGCCACCACATGGCGAGATTCCACGGCATCAGGAGTAGCGGGAGCGACGCCACGAAAAGAAGGCGCGCGTCGTGCGCTCGGCGGTGCTCCTCCTCGTGACGGAGGACATATTGCCGCTGCGCTCCCGGCAGGGCGAGCACCCACCGTGGGACGAGGACGCGTGAGTGCCACAATCCCACTGTGGCAGGCCCGATTGAGTCGGTGATGACCACCGGAATGTCGTCGACGATTGCAGGTCCATCAGCATTGCCTCGCCCCCTGCGTGACACGCTTACCGCGTGTGACACCCGCCATGCATTGGCCAAGCCCCATAAGAGCAGCACCCCGGACACGGAGAGCCACACCCGATTGATGGCCGTATTGTACGATTCGAGATGCGCCCACCATGCGGGGTCCAACGCGGTGATCGATGCCATTCCGAACGCCTGACCCAGAGGTGGCTGCACCGCCTGCTGCACATCGATGACGGACACCATGTGGTGCCAACGATAATAGCCAGGAAGGATGATGGAGATCGGGATGACGACACACCATGTCCAGCGACGCGGAAACCTGGCGGGCAGCACGCGCTCGACCAGTACCCCCACGACAACCAGGAGCATGCCGACGGCGTTCACATAGAGAATGCAGAGCATGGACGGGTTCCTCCTCCCGAGGCGTACGAGGAGATGTCGCCTACAGTTTCGTGAACCAGCCCCAATTGAGCCGAAGCCTGCAATAAGGCAGGCGAATGAAACTAAAAACTAAGTTATTCCGTACTCCGGGTCACAGAGCATGGCGGCGACGACCTGCCGGAGAAGCGACATGGGTTCGATCAAGGCAAAAGCGCGGCTCGCAGGAATACTGTACGTGCTGATGGGGATACCGGCGTGGTTCAGCCTCATGTACATCCCGTCCGCCTTCATCGTGCATGGCGATGCGACGGCTACAGCCCGCAACATCGCGAACGGTGAATCCATTTACCGCCTTGGCATCCTGAGCGAGCTCGTCTCTCAGACGATCTTCATCTTCCTGGTTTTGATCCTGTATGACCTCTTCAAGGACATCGACAGGAAGTACGCCAGGCTCATGGTCACATTGGTGGCCGTCTCCGTCGCCTTCGAATTCGTCAACTGCCTCAATCTGATCGCACCTCTCATCCTTTTGAGTGGTGCCGACTTCCTGTCGGTCTTCACAAAACCTCAATTGGATGCGCTGGCGCTGGTCTTCCTCAAGCTGCGCGACAGCGGACTCGGCGTTGTCTCGGCGTTCTGGGGGCTGTGGCTCCTTCCCTTCGGCATCCTCGTAATCAAATCCGGGTTCTTTCCGAAAGTTCTGGGCGTTCTGCTGATCGTCGCCTGCTTCGCTTATCTCGCCGACAGCGTTGCATCGATCATCTCGCCGGCTCCGCCGCACGCGATTTCCATGGTGGCGCTCACGCTTGGCGGCATAGGTGAGCTGGCAATAGTCGCCTGGATGATCGTGAAGGGTGCGAAGGTGCAGCCCCTCGAGGCGCGGCCAACATGACGCGCACAACGAACGCCAGGATCGCCGGCTTCACGTTTCTCTTCTACATCGCAGTCGGAATCACCGCCATGGTGCTGTTCGGCCGAGCTACTGGCGGAGAGGGGATGGCGGCGAAGCTCGCGAGCATTGCTCAACACGCGACATACGTGCGCCTCACTGTGATTCTCACGCTGCTCGCGGGCTTCTGCGCCCTGGTGCTGGCCGTGACACTCTACGCGATCACGCGCGATGAGGATCCCGATCTCGCAATTCTGGCCATGGTGTGCCGCGTCGCTGAAGGGATCACCGGAATCTTCGTAGCGAGCACGCTTGGATTACTCTGGCTCGCAACGACCACCGGAGCCAATGCACCGGACACCGTGGCTGCACACGCGCTCGCTGCGCTCCTTCTCAACATGGAACAGTGGAATCCAGCCGCGATTCTCTTCGCCGTGGGTAGCACCCTATTCTCCTGGCTCCTTCTCCGCGGCCGGATGATTCCTGTGGCGCTGGCCTGGCTCGGCGTGTTTGCGTCGGTCCTGCTGGTAGTGATTCTTCCCCTGCAGCTCGTCGGATGGGCTGGCGGCCCGATCACGACGTTCATGTGGTTACCGGCATTGGTCTTCGAGCTTGGGCTGGCGCTGTGGCTCCTCGTCAAAGGCGTCGCCCAGCCGACGCGGAGGCAATCGGCGTGACGTTGCTACCCATACACATCATCGCTGGATCGATTGCAATCGTCGCTGGATTCATTTCGGTCTTGGCGCTCAAGGGAGCAAAGCTGCACCGCAAAAGCGGGATGATCTTTGTCTATGCCATGGTGATCCTGTCGCTCACTGGTGCGGTGATAGCGGCTCTGAAGCATCAGCCGGCCAATGTCATTGGCGGTTCGCTGGCCTTTTATATGGTGACCACCGCGCTGCTCACGGTCCGTCGGCGCGATCGCGAGTTTCACTGGATAGACGGCGGCGCTTTCCTGGTTGGGGCGACAGTAGGCGTTCTTGCGATGAAAATCGGTTTTGATGCAGTGAACTCCGGTACCGGAAAAATCAACGGCGTTCCGGCTGGGATGATGTTCTTCTTTGCCTTCGTGGCCCTGCTCGCCGTGTTGGGGGACTTACGAATGATGCTGGCCGGTGGTCTCCAGGCAGCACATCGCATCGCAAGGCATTTATGGCGGATGTGCTTTTCGCTGTTCATTGCCTCGGGTTCGTTTTTTCTCGGCCAGGCAAAGGTTATCCCGAAGCCCATACGGATCTTTCCCTTGCTTGCCATTCCGGCGCTGTTGCCGCTGGTGCTCCTGATCTATTGGCTGGCGCGTGTGTTGTTTACGAAATGGTATCAGCATCGTGCCAGGCGCACTCTTGAAATGGCGCACGCATGAAGAACAGGGCCAGGATCGAACTAACCCTGGATTGCGCGCATATGCCGCCCTGCATAGCCTTCGGCGGACCAGAATTCCTCGCCACCAACTCCGCCCATAATCGAAATGTCATTGACCAAAGCGTACGCGGCCCAGGGCCCGGACACGCCTCTCGCTCCTTTCCAGATCGATCGCCGAACACTGAGGCCGAACGACGTGCAGCTCGAGATTCTCTACTGTGGCGTGTGCCACTCCGACATCCACATGGCGCGCAACGAGTGGGGGCAGACGATTTATCCCGTCGTTCCCGGCCACGAGATCGTCGGCAGAGTAACCGCCGTCGGTGACAAGGCCACGAAGTTCAAGCGCGGTGATGTCGCCGGCGTAGGAGTCATGGTCGATTCTGACCGGGTGTGCGTCAACTGTCGGAAGGGCCTCGAGCAGTACTGCAAGACGGGCATGGTGCTCACGTATAGCTCCCGTGACAGAATCAGCGGCGAGGTAACGCAGGGCGGTTACTCAAAGCAGATCGTCGTGCACGAGGATTTCGTTTTCCGCGTCTCGGACAAGCTACCACTCGCCGAAGTGGCGCCGCTTCTCTGCGCCGGCATCACTACTTATTCGCCGCTTCGCCATTGGAAGGTTGGCAAAGGCCACAAGTTGGGCGTGGTGGGACTTGGCGGGCTCGGCCATATGGCAGTCAAGTTCGGTGCTTCGTTCGGTGCCGAGGTGACCATGCTCAGCACATCGCCGGGAAAGGAAAAGGATGCGCGACGTCTTGGTGCGCATAAGTTCGCGCTCACGAGCGATGCCGGGCAACTCAAGCACCTGGCTGGATACTTCGACTTCATCATCGATACCGTTTCGGCAAAACACGATTACAACCTGTATCTCAATCTGCTGGACACAGATGGCGTGATGATGTGCGTCGGGGCACCGCCCACCCCCGCCGAAGTGGCGTTGTTCACCCTTATAGGCGGTCGACGGAGCCTGACAGGCTCAGGGATCGGCGGCATTCCCGAAACGCAGGAGATGTTGGACTACTGCGCGAAGCACGGCATCACCTCCGACATCGAGCTGATCGACATCGCGTCCATCAACAAAGCCTACGAGCGCGTCCTGAAGAGCGACGTACGCTACCGGTTCGTGATCGACATGGCGTCGTTGACCTAACCGGTTCCTCGGCACAACCGTCCTCTGTGGCAGCCTGAGTGGGTAAATTGAGTGCATGCCCACCAACACCGCATC
>WNFA01002648.1_pt1 | contig 15610 bp, 22 predicted proteins | sample 5400481 | NCBI WGS metagenome assembly WNFA01 (sample SAMN13153340, study PRJNA577476) | soil metagenome | isolation source: 120 cm saprolite under Douglas fir tree site 2 hole 1 replicate 2 | place: USA:California | collected 2015-04-18
TCCATGGAGGCCTTGATGTGCCCGCCGACTCGCTGAAGGGCACGCTCCGTGACTTGACGGGTGGCGGACCCCTCTTCACGGACGAGTAGCCGCTCGCCTTCGAGCAGGGATGGTTGGATCTCGCGGCGCCGAGCCCACGGATGGCTCGGCAGCACGATGAGGACGAGCTCGTCAAGGAGCCCGGCCGCGACGCACTCTTCGCCGAGCCGGATCGGGTGCCCTCCGACCACTCCGAGATCCAGCTCGTTGCCACGGATCTGCTCTTCGATGAGGGCAGAGTTCGCAATGCGCAGGCTCAAGGCCACCCCGGGGTATGTTTTCTGGAACGCCGCGATCATGCCCGGGAGCACATAGATCCCCGGCGTGGTACTGGCCCCCAGGACGAGGGAGCCGCGCTTGAGCCCGCTGAGATCGGCCACGGCCTCTCGGGCGCTCGCCAGGGATGCGAAGAGCCGATGCGCATGCTCCTCGAGGACACGGCCGGCTTCGGTGAGGGCCACCTTCCGTCCCAGGCGGTCGAAGAGACGAGTACCCAGCTCGCGCTCCATTTCCGCCACGTGCTGGGAGAGGGCGGGCTGGCTCAAGTGCATGGTCTCTGCGGCAGCCCGGAAACTTCCGGCCTTGGCCACGGCCAGGAAGACTTCGAACTGCCGGAGGGTGGGCTGCATAAGACGTACCTTATCAGAGGGATAACAACATCGGATTGGAGCTTATGCAAGGCAGGCCCTACCCTTGGACCTGTGAATGCCCTGAGCTATGAACCGACGATAAGACTGGGGGCGTTCGTCGTGGTCTTCGTTCTATTGGCGGCCGGAGAGGCACTCATCCCGCGGCGCAATCGAGCGGTGAGCCGGCGATGGCGATGGCCCACGAACATCACACTGGTAGTGCTCAACACTGTCCTCGTCCGCACGGCGCTCCCGGTGACCGCCGTCGGTATGGCCGTGATTGCAGAGCAACGGGGCTGGGGACTGCTCCATGCTGTTGGGCCGCTTCCAACCTTCCTGTTTCACGCGGTGCCGGTTCTCTGGCGCTTGCACCGTATGCATCATGCCGATATCGATGTAGACGTCACCACGGGTTCTCGGTTTCATCCGGGGGAAATCCTCCTCTCCATGCTGGTCAAGTTCGCGTCCATCAGCGCCCTTGGGGCATCCCCGCTGGCGGTGCTCTCATTCGAGCTACTTCTGAACGTCGGCTCCATGTTCGATCACGCCAACCTCCGTCTTCCCCTGGTCGCTGATCGTGTGCTCCGGCTCTTCGTCGTCACGCCAGATATGCATCGCGTGCATCATTCGGCGGTGCCGGCCGAGACCAACACAAACTTCGGCTTCACATTTCCCTGGTGGGACTATCTCTGCGGCACCTACCGGGCCCAGCCGACGGCAGGTCATGAGGCCATGACCGTCGGGCTTATGTCCTTCAGAGACCGTCGGTATCTGCGTCTCGACAAGACACTGCTCCAGCCCCTGTTCGATGACCACGGCCCCTACGCGGCGAGCGATCGTCGCGCCGCGTGAGTGGCGTGCAAGGGCAGCCGTAAAGGCGAACGATGCCAATGCCACCCATCCTGCTCAACAAGCGCTATGCGGAGCCTTCGATTTTTACCGCCGAGAACTTGCTTCGCGAGGCGAGACGGCAGAAAGCCCTTGGGCAAGCCAAGATTCCTGAAATCTGTGTGCTTGATCCTGACGGAGATATCGTTCGCTGGCTCGTGGGGACGGGTCGAGCCGAGCGTGACCCCCAGTGGGCCTGCTATCACACCGACCTGCATACGTTCGCGCACGAGGATATGCGGCTCGGGATTATCGGCTGCGCAGTGGGTGCATCGTTTGCCGTCCTCGCTGCCGAAGAGTTGTTCGCGTCCGGCTGCGAACTGCTCATCAGCGTGACATCCGCCGGGCAGATCGTCCCGATCGCTGATCCACCTTACTTCGTGCTCATTGAAAGAGCGCTCCGGGATGAAGGAACGAGTTACCACTATCTTCCCCCAGCGGAGTTCAGTCACATCGCGCCCGTGTTCCTGGCGATGTTCGAGAGAGTATTGGCACGAACACCGGTCCGGATCTATCGCGGCGCGACGTGGACGACGGATGCCCCCTTCCGAGAGACCGCGTCCGCGATCGCCTCCTGCCGCGAGCTCGGTCTCATGGGCGCGGAGATGGAGGCGGCCGCGCTCTACGCGTTTGCGGAAGCACGACAGAACCCGGTCGTGTGTCTGGCCCACGTCAGCAATCGAATGGCACGGGACGAGGGCGATTTCGAAAAGGGGATCGCGGGAGGCAGCCAGGATGCGCTACGGATGATAACTCTCATTGCCCAGGCATGGATGAGCGACCAATCTACGTGCGGGCAGACGCCGTGAGCATGAGTGGTGCCCGCCAGCACGGATACTCACACATGCGAAGCCTGACCCGACGAGCCCGAGAGTGAGTCGCCAAGACACCGAACGGCTGGCCGGCATCTATTCGTCACACGCGCGCGGATATGCGGACAGCTGGGGCCCCGTGATCCGTCCGATGGGCCAGCGGTTACTCGACGCGCTCCCCTGGGATGGAGCGAGGCGGGTGGTCGACCTCGGAACGGGGGCAGGGACGCACTTGCCCGAGATCCGGCGGCGGGCGCCTGGCGCGTGCGTCGTGGGGGTGGATCGCTCTCCCGGGATGCTTGAGCTGGCGCGGCGGCATGGGGTCCCCCTCCTGCTGATGGACGGAGTTGAACTGGGGTTTCGCGATAGCTCGATGGATGTCGCCGTAATGGCCTTCGTGCTTTTCCACCTGGATGACCCAGTCCTCGCCCTGAGGGAAGTTTGCCGGGTGCTCCGCCCTGGCGGGGTCGTCGGGACGGTCACGTGGGCGGAGGACCCGGAGATAGAGGCATCGCGGGTGTGGGAGGCGGAGCTAGATAGCCACGGGGCCCGGGATCCCGTGACGCCGCGCCCGAGAAGAGACGAGCCGCTGAATACGCCGGAGAAGATGGTTGGACTATTTTCCGCGACTCGCTTTGAACCAATGAAGGTATGGGTCGAGCGCTTTGAGCATCACTGGGAGCTCGACGAGCTCTCCCGGATGCACCTTACGTTTGGACGTTCGAAACGAAGCTGGAATCGCTGGACGCGAGCACTCGCGCGGAGTTTCTCGGGGGCGTCCGCCAGCGGCTCCAAGGTCTTGCACCTGAAGCTTTCATCTACCGTGCTGCCGTCGTATGCGGCGTGGCGTGTCGGCCAGCCTGATCCATGAAAGTCGTCGAGATCGAAGCGAAGTCCATTCTCGTGCGGTCCAAGCTTCCGGACGCCGAGTATGTCGTCAACCCATATACGGGCTGCGTCTTCGGCTGCCACTACTGTTACGCAAGCTTTGCCGGGCGCTTCGTCCGTGAGCCGATCGGGAACTGGGGGAACTACGTCTACGCCAAGATCAACGCGGCCCCGCTGTTCGAGGTGGAGCTGGCCAAGTTGCGTCGGGCAGGACGCGCGCCCTCGATCCTGCTCAGTTCGGTCACGGATGCCTATCAGGGTGCCGAGAAGAAGTATCGGCTCACGCGCGGCATTCTCGAGGCGCTCGCCCGTGAGCCGTACCCCGGCGTCGTCGGTATTCTCACCAAGTCGCCGCTCGTCCTGCGCGACGCGGATCTCCTCGCCACCATTCCGCGAGCGCACGTCGGTCTGACGGTCACCACGACTGACGACCGCCTGAGTCGCTTTCTCGAGCTGCGCGCGCCGCTTGCGAGCCGACGGCTGGAGACCCTCGCCGCGCTCAATTCACGGGGTATCGAGACCTACGCGTTCGTCGGGCCTCTCCTGCCACATTTCCGGTACGACCGCGGCGCGCTGGATACCCTCTTCGCCGGCCTCGCGCGAGCCGGCGTGCGCTCCCTGTACGTCGAGCACATCAATCTTCGCCCGTACATTCAGCAGCGGATGCAGCGCGCGCTTCGATCGGCGCCACCCGAGGTGCAGGCAGTCTACCGCGATGCGCGTAGCGACGAGCACCGCCGCGCGCTCGACACGATCGTCGCGGAGCTCCTTGCCAAGCACGGCCTAACTCTCCGGCTTAGCCGCGTGCTCTACCACCAAGACCTCTAGCGCGGCTTGCCACGGCGCTCTGACGTGCAGAAGGGCGATCGGATATGCGCCGCCGTTGCCCAAGCGGCGCCCTCGCTGGACTCCTCACTAAATTCTCCTTGACCTTCCAGTGGCTGGAAGGTCTATCGTGGCGGCGCATATCAGAGAGGGAGGGGAGGCGGTGGCACACGCTCTCACTATCGGTCAGCTCGCGAAAGCTACTGGCGTGGCGGCGAAGACCATTCGCTACTACGAAGAGATTGGCGTGCTGCCGACCCCGAGCCGCACGGCGGCCGGATATAGACGGTACGACCAGTCCGGCGTGCACCGGCTGCACTTCATCCGACGGGCCCGCTCGTTGGGCCTGCCGCTTCGTGACGTCAAGACAGTGATGGGGGACCGCGCCAGGGCTTGCGCCCTCGTCTGATGGTGTTGGTCCGACGACAGCTGTCTGCCGTTCGGCACCAGTCCGCCGCGCTCGGACTGCTCCAGCAGCAGCTTGAACAGGTGTTGCACCGCCTGTTGACTTCGCCCCGTGAGCGGCAGAGAGAAGGATGTCGGTGTCTGGAGATCGAGAGCATTGGTGAACGCCAGCCGCGTGGACGGATTGCCCGCGCGCGAACGTCACTGAAAGTAACGGGTGAGCGAGTCTCCCGTTGACCGGCGGCAACGAGTGCCGGTCGCGGAGCTTGCTGCGGCGTTCTTGTTCAACCTTGGCCAAGGTGTTCTCCGTCCGTCGCTGCCGCTTTACCTCCAACGATCCTTTGCGGCGAACTACAGGATGGTGACCTTGATCCCGGTAGTCTTCGGAGCTGGGAAATGGATCGCGAGCTTGCCGACGGGTTACCTCCTCGGCAACCTCGGACGACCGCTCATGATTTGGGGCTTGCTGGTGATCGCGCTCATCGACCTCGCCAGCATCATGACCTCCACCTACACGGTCTTCCTGGGCTTGCGGGCACTGGGCGGAGTGGGGTGGGCCATGTTCGCGACGGTCGCAACCACAGCCATGGTGAATATCCCGACCATACAGCGGCGGGGGCGAGCGGTCAGCCTATTGTTGATAAGCGAAACCGCAGGGCTGTTGCTGGGCAGCGCCGCAGGCGGCTGGCTGTATCAGGGGCTGGGACCTGCGAGCCCGTTTGTATTCGAGGCGGCGTGCATGGTCGTAGCGGCCGTGGCGGTCGGGCGATGGGCGTCGCTTGCTGCTAGACGCTCGCCGGTGCCGCGAGGATCACGCGACTGGCACCTCCTCAGAGCGATACTGCGCACACCCGGTGTACTCCTAATGGGCGCAATCAACGCGACACTGATCGCCATCCAGACTGGCGTTCTCGTCTTCCTTTTTCCTCTCTACCTGGTCAACCGGGGAGGCGTTGGCCCGGAAACCGCCGGCTTGCTCATCAGTCTGAGCGTGCTTGGCCGGCTTCTCGCGCTCTGGCTCGGGGGCTCTGTGTCGGACCGGTGGTGCCGCATGCGCATTTTGATCCCCGGCTTGCTGAGCTATGCCGCACTGCTTGGCACGCTGACCTTCCTGACGCATCCCGTGTCGCTCGGCGTCTGGAGCCTGGGGCTCGGTGCGGCCGGGGGCTTCGTGGCCGCCATCCCGACGGCGGTTATCGGCGACCAGGTTTCCCCTCCTCTACACGGAGTGGCTATCGGCTGGCTCCGCATGATGACCGATACTGGTCAGATTCTGGGGCCTCTGGTCATGGGTGGCTTGGCGGATGCGGTGGATCTCTCCACGCCGTTTCTCTTTGGGGCGGCACTACTGACAGCGATGGCGTGGCAATGTCGCCGCCAAGCCAGCGGAATTTCGGCCGTCGTTACTCCCGAACGAAGAGACTCATGACGACGACTGGGCGGGTCATGGTGGTGACCGCGCACCCAGACGATCCCGAATTCTTGGCGGGCGGGACCGTGGCCACGCTCGTCAAGGAAAGCCGCGAGATCACCTACGTCATCGTGACGAACGGCAACAAGGGCTCGGGCGATCGCACCATGACATCGCAGCGCCTGGCGCCTATTCGCGAGGACGAGCAGCGCCGCGCCGCCCAGGTGCTCGGCGTCGAGTGTGTAGAGTTTCTTGGCTACGAAGACGGTGAGGTAGAGGACACGCGCAACCTGCGGCGTGACGTCACGAGGCAGATCCGGCGATGGCAGCCCGATCTGATCATCACGCAGAATCCGAACCGCACGTACAGCAACTTCCCGGGCTGGCACCGGGACCATCGGATCACCGGTGGAGTCGTGCTCGACTGCGTCTACCCGCTTGCCAGAGACCACCTCTCGTTTCCCGAACTCCTGCCGGAGTACGAGCCGCACCAGGTACGGGAGGTGTATCTGATCCAGTGGGAGCAGCCCGGCCTGGTCGTGGACATCACGGGCACCATGGACCTCAAGCTGAAGGCCATCGCCTGTCACGCGAGCCAGCTCGGCGATTTCAGCGCCGTGGAGGCCCGGATGCGAGCGCGCGCGGCCTCCCTGGGCAAGGTGAAGGGCTATACCTACGCCGAGGGCTTCGACCACGTCATGGTTCCAGGCTGAAAAGCGGAGTGTGGCCAGGACGCTGTCTCATCCTCCTTGAGCGCAGCGTGCACTGTGGTATCCAGTCCGAATACTTCTCGCTAGATGAAAGATTGAAGGGGATGGAAGCAAACCGACCGTGATGCTGGACGAGGAGGCGACATGCAAGCGTTCGATCCTCAAAACCTCGATTTCGAATCCGCCGTGCAAGGGAGCTTTGACCGTCTGACGTTGATGAGGACGATCGGCGCCACCCTGGAAAGGGTGGCGGCCGGCGAAGTGGAAATCGCACTGCCCTTTCGGACAGACCTTACTCAGCATCATGGCTTCATGGCTGCTGCTGTGCTCACCGCGGTCATCGATGTCGCCTGCGGTTATGCGGCGATGACACTGATGCCATCCGGATGCTCGGTCCTGACCATCGAATACAAGGCGAACTTTCTGGCGCCGGCTCAGGGTGAGCGAGTGGTCGCTCGTGGGCGCGTCATCCGACCTGGTCGGACCGTGACCGTATGTGCGGGCGACGTAGTTGCTGTAGACCGGGGGGAAGAGAAACTGGTGGCGACCCTGCTGGCGACAATGATGCGAGTGGGCGAGGAGCCAGGTGCATCACAGCCGGTAGCCAAGGCACCGGCGCACCAATCTGTCACTCATCCTCGCGGGGCCAAACGTTGGTGCTTGTGCCGCGCGTGGAAGGCACACCGGCACGACGTCACTCCATTAGTGTGAGAGACGATCACCGTCCAACTTCGCAGTTCAGCGACGGGGGCGGCCACACGCACGTCCAGCAGTACAATCAGACGGGGAGGGAGCCTATGGATCAGGGGCATTCTCATAAGCACGGAGATCACGGTCACCACCACGATCACGACCCCCCCGGTCGGGACTCTCAGGGGCACGGCCACACCCACGGGGTGGTCGATCCCTCGATTGTCTCGACAGAGCGGGGCGTGTGGGCGTTGAAGTGGTCCTTCGTCGGCCTGATGGCGACCGCGCTCCTCCAAGCGGTGGTCGTCGCCCTTTCCGGTAGCATCGCCCTGCTTGCCGACGCGATCCACAACTTCGGGGATGCCTCCACGGCGATCCCGCTCGGCATCGCCTTCGTGCTGGCCCGACGGGGAGTGACTCGGCGCTTCACCTATGGCCTTGGTCGGGTCGAGGATTTTGCCGGCTTGGTGATCGTGGCCACGATTCTGGTGACCGCAGTGATTGCCTGTTACGAGGCCATTCAGCGCCTCGTCCATCCCCAGCCCGTGGTCCTGCTGTGGGCGGTGATGCTGGCCTCCGTGGTTGGCTTCGTGGGCAACGAGGCCGTGGCGATATTCCGTATCCGGATCGGCTGGCAGATCGGCAGCGTGGCGTTGATCGCCGATGGCTACCACGCTCGGGTCGATGGCTGGACTAGCCTTGCCGTTCTCGTCGGGGCGGTAGTGGTGTGGGCGGGATATCCGTTGGCCGACCCCATAGCCGGCCTCCTCATTTCCGCGGCGATCTTCGTCCTCGTCTGGCAGTCGGCGCGCTCCGTGCTGGGGCGGATGTTGGACAGCGTAGATTCCGACACACTGGAAGCCATCTCGCACGCCGCGTCCCATGTTCCCCGCGTGGAAGAGGTGACCGACGTTCGGGCGCGGTGGATCGGCCATCGTCTGCACGCCGAACTGAGCGTCACGGTGGCGGGGGGCCTGTCGGTCGGAGAAGGTCATGAGGTCGCCCGAGAGGTGCGCCACCAACTGCTCCATCACGTGCCCCATCTCGGTGGGGTCACGGTCCATGTCGATCCGGTCGGGCAGGGAGGAGAACACCATCACCGGATCGGCGAGCACACGCACGATGGTCTTCCGGTTCATGTGCACGATTAGCGATGGCGAAATGCAGGCGCTCTTCGACAATTCTCCGAATACTGGGCCCGGCGGCGAACATCCCTACCCAAAGGGCAGTGCCCCTCGAAAGGGGGAACCGGAGGTACTGGCCCACTAAGCCCCCAGATCGCGCCCATGCCCCTCGGTAACCCTCTAAGACCCTTCTAGGATCCTCCTAACATCCTCCCCCGACAACCCCCCGAGCAGCCTCCTGCCACCAACTGCGCCACACGGACACTGAGGATTGGCTGGCCTATCCGAAAAACTGGACGCGCGGATGTTGATCCATTCGGGCATTGACGTTTGGAGAGATCGCAGTGGGAGGCGAGAATTGACGGGGACTAGAAGTCGGTTTCAATTCCCGCCGATTGGGTTTGGCACATTCCTTTGTGCCCGGAAGCCATTCGCCGTTCACCTGGAAAGATTGCCTGGGCTCTCTTGAGACAAGGACTCGATGAGCGGGCAGTCGGAGCTCCTGCCGCTTGCACACTTGGCGACGGTTTGCCGGAGGACGCGCTCCAGGGCTCGGAGGTCCGCGATCTTGGCTTGGACATCCTTCAGGTGCACACCAGCCACGACTCGAACCTCGGCGCACGGGCGTTTGCGCTCATCGGCAAGCTTGAGAAGTGTCCGGACCTCCTCGATGGAAAAGCCGAGCGCTCGCGCGCGGCGGATGAAGGTGAGGCGCTTGAAGTGCGTGCTCCCGTATCGCCGATAACCGGCGGGAGTCCTCGCGGGGACGGGTAAAAGTCCGGCCTTCTCGTAGTAGCGGATAGTCTCGATGTTGCAGCCCGTCTGTTTGGACAGAGCCCCGATCGGCAACCCATCTGAACTGGCGTTCATGCCCGTTTCCACCCCCTCGAAGAAAGTGCTTGAGTCTGTAGTTACTACAGGCTGTACCGTTGTGCCAGCGGTTAGGGAGGTCACCGAAGGCCTTCGGGGGGGAGGCTCATGACACTGCAGATCAAGACCGCGGAGGAGCTGGTGGACCCGGAGCTGGAAGCGCGATGGACCACGCGACGCGCGGCCCGGGAAACCGAAGTCTTACAAGCCATCCTGCGAACGTTCGTCGAACGGCCTGACCCGATCGTGGTTGAGCAGTTCATTCGGGCCTTCCCCGAGCAGGCCCCAGACGAGACTCGAGCGGCCCTGACAAGACTGGACGAGGACGATCTGATCCAGATCCGCGACGGCCGCGTGGACTTGGCGTATCCCTTCTCGACCACGCCCATGCCCTTTGTCGTCCATCTATCCGGACGCGGAGACCGTTACGTCTGCTGCGCCATTGACGCGCTGGGAGTGGCGCCGATGCTGGGGGAATCGGTACGCATCCGGTCGCGCTGTCATCATTGTGGGGAACCCCTTGAATTTTCGGCCGATCCCTTCGGGCCGGGGCCGGACGCCGAAGGGATCATGATGTGGGCGGGAAAACGGTGCGCCGACGAGCGCCGAGCCTTGACGTCAACCTGAACGACCCTCAACTTCTTCCGGTCGGAAGAACACATGAGGGCGTGGTGGGAAGCCAATCCCACAATGGAAGGCGCGGGGACTCCAGTGTCCGAGGCCTTCAAGCTCGGCGAGCGGGCCTTCGGAGGGCTCCTGAGGGCCCAGAAGCTATGACAACCCGGCAGATCACCGTCTATTGGTCGTCCACCTGACAGTCCTGCCACGCGGCGAAAGAGTTTCTTTCGTCTCAGGGGATCGCCTTTGTCGAGAAGAATGTCGCGGAGGACGCGACGGCGCGGGCCGAGCTGGTCGCCAAGACCGGCCGCATGGCCGTGCCCATCATCACGGTCGACGACGAAGTGATTCTCGGCTTCGATCGGGGGCGGCTCAAGCGCCTCTTGGGCCTCTAACCACGATGACGGTCCGATGCCCCGACTGCGGGGAAGAGATCGAGCTGCCCCCCGGAGTCACATCCGGGGACCTGTTCGACTGTCCGAACTGCGCGGGCCACGCCCTGCGCATCAGGGAGGAAGGAGGGCAGTGGTCGGCAACGCTCGCGTATCGGGTGAGCTGTCCAGACTGCGACGCGGTGCTGACGCTCCCGGAAGACGTCAAGGCGGGAGACCTGATCGAATGTTGCGGGCGGAAGTATCGGCTCACCTTTGAATTCGGGGCCTACGCCGCGGAGGCGCTCTAGGAGGAGCCATGTGGCGTGATAGCTGGTTGGTCCTCGGTGTGATTGGGGCGGCGCTGACGTGCCTGGCCTGTCTCACCCCGGCGCTGGTGTTGCTGCTGGGAGCCGTTGGCCTCGGCGCGCTCACGGGTCGTCTGGACCTGATCGTGCTTCCTCTGCTCATCGGATTCGTCGGGTTAGCGGTGTACCGGGTTAGACAGGTTCGGAGGAGAAAGCCATGAAACTCGGCTCCCTGGGCGCGGGAATGGCCGCCTGGGTCGGCGCCCTGCTGTCATCGCTCTGCTGTCTCTTGCCGCTGGCCGTCATCGCCCTCGGCCTCGGGAGCGGCGCCTTCATGGCGGTGACCATGCAATACCGATGGATCTTGATCCCGACGGCGATCTTTGGCGTGGCGGCGGGCTTCGCCCTCTACATCCGGGAGCGTCGTCGGTGTGAGGCGCTCGCCTGCCGCATGACAGGAGGCCGGGCCACTCTGGGTCTGCTGGTCTTGGCAAGCCTCGTCGTGGTGACGGCCATTGTGCTTGACCGATTCCCCGAGGCGACCTCCGACCTCCTGGCCCGCTTGAGTGGCGCGAGCGCTCACGGCGCGGCCGGGCATGACATGAAGGGCATGGGCGGGAGGTGACGCCATGAGACGTGGGCACGGATTCTGGCTCGCCGCCATCATTCTGCTCGCAGCGGCGCAAGTCGTGCTGGCCGCACAGTCGACGGTCGTGCTGGCCGTTGAAGGGATGACCTGAGGGGCCTGACCGGTCGCGGTCAAGCGAGCCCTGGAAGGGCTCCCGGGGGTGCAGCAAGCGGACGTGAGCTTCCGCAACAAGGAGGCATGGGTGACATTCGATCCCGCGCGCGTGACCACCGATCAGCTCATCCAGGCTATCGACAAGCTCGGATTTCGCGCATCCCTGAAGGCGGCTCGTATTCCTGGTGCTCCCAATTCTTTGGTTCATCAAAGAGCCGCGCAAATAGCACGAGGATCAGGCTTGCCGGCTCTCTCCAGCAGGAGCTGACCCAAGTCGAGGGCTTTCAGGACTTGCCTTCCCGCTCGATGGCCGTGATCTCCACGTCGGGGGGCACGCCCTTGAGGGTGAACTTGACGACGTCGCCCACCCGCGCCTGCTCGAGCACCTTCGGGCTCGCCGCCTTGAACCCCATGGTCATGCCCGCCGGCATGTAGCCCGGGATCTCCTCGTGCGTCACCACGATGAGCTGGGTCTCGGGGATGATGGCGCGGACGACCCCCGACACCACCCAGGTTCGCTCGACCCCGACGAGGAGCACGCGCTGCTGGGCATCGCGCAGCCGCTGCTCGAGCCGCGGGATCTGCTGACCCCAGGCGAGCCAGCCGAGCAGGAGGCCGACGCCCACGGCCAGGTTGAGCAGGATCACGGCGCGCCAGAGCCTCATCAGTGCACGTGCTCGTCCGCGGGCGCGGCCGCGACGGTCTCCTGATTGAGCGCCTGCAGCTCCGCGAGGAGGGCCTTGATGTCGAGCCAGCCGGGCGTGGAGCCGCCGGGAATCCAGCGGGCGCGCAGATAGCCGCTCCGGTCGATGAGGAATTCCATGTGGGGCGGCAGCGGGGAATCGTGAAGGGCGCCTGCAGGCGTCACGGCGCGCCGGAAGAGGCCATAGGTCGCGACGATGTCCGCGGCGCCCTCCGTCGCCACCGGAAAGAAGACGGGCGGGCTCGGACCGAGGCGGGTCAGCACCCGATCGCTCCCGTCCATGGGCACCGCGATGACCGCGGTGTTGAAGGCCTGGAGATGACCGTACGCCCGGGCGAGCTGGTGCACTCGCGGCAGCGAATGCGGCAGGGTGAAGAGCACGAGGAGCACCGGCTGGCGTCCGCGATAGCTCTTGAGGCTGCTCTGGGCGGGCCCCGTCGCGAACGTGAAATCGGGGGCGGTGAGGCGTGCGCGGCCCGGCTCCGCGATCGGCGTCAAGCTCCGCGCCTGCTCGGCCGCGGACAGCGCGCGAGTGAAGTTGATCAGGTCCCAGCGGTCTTCCACCGACAGCTGGTCTCCGAAGCCCGGCATGGCCTGGCCGAAACCATGTGTCAGCCACCAGAACATGTCGCCCGCAGTGTGGTCATTGGTGTGCGGCGCGGTCAGATCCGCCGCTCGCTTCGGCAGGCCTGCCGCCGCGGGTCCGTCGCCGCGTCCGGTCGAGCCATGGCAGCCTGCGCAACTCGCAGTGAACAGCGCTCCTCCGTGAGCGACGGAGGCCGCGGTGTAGGGCACGGCGGGGCGCAGATACGTCGTCGGATACGCGTCGACGGCCAGGGGAGGTAGCGCCTGCTGCAAGCCGGCCACGAGCGCGATGGCGGCGCCCGCCAGCAAGAGTGGGCGCCAGCGCCTCACGAGGCATCCGGCGATCACCGCGAGGATGCCGATCAGCACGATCTGGGCGCCGATCATGACCTGCGTCTTGACACCGGGCAGGCTCCACGTCACCTCGGGCGCCAGACGAAAGCTGAAGGGCCAGAGGGGCGTCTCGTGCCGGCCGGGCGGCGTGACGGCGAGGGTGCCGGCCACTCCCAGGATGAGGAGCCCCGCCAGGGCCTCGAGCCCGATGAAGCGCGCGAGCCCTCGCATGGCGGGCCGACCCACGGTGGCGGCCTCTCCGCCGAGATGTGCCAGAAAGCGCCGCCGATTCCAGGCCGCCAGCGCGAGGACGGGAACGAGGAGCGCGCTCTTGAGCAGCACCAGATGCCCATAGCGCGTTCCGAGCAGCGAGCCTGGGTCACCCGCCTCGTTCCACGTGTTCCAGATCCCCGTCGCGATGATGACGAGCATGATCACGAGGGCACACGCCGAGAAGCGCCGCGCCGCCAGCACGGCGAAGGGGCGCGCATCGGCGCCATCCTCACGGCTGGCCGCCGCGCAGAGCAGGGCCAGAGGTGGCAGGGCGCCCAGCCAGAGGCCGACACACACGAGGTGGAGGGCATTGACGAGGGCAGGCACCGCGCTGGCCGGATTCACGCCGACGGCATGGCCGGCCCACGCGGCCGCGCCCGTGCCGAGGGCGGCGAGGAGCCAGGCTTCGAGCCGCCACGCGAGCCAGTCCGGACGCGCATCATCGTGCTCGCGCAGAAGCACGAGGGCGGCCATGAGGAGGAGGAGGGCATGGCGCACGAGCCAGACGGTGCCGAACTGAGTCTGACCGAGAAGCCGCAGCCAGGCCGCCGGCTCGAGGATCGCGGCGGAGCGTCCCGTCACCACCGTGATCTGGTAACCGAGCACAGCCAGTCCCGAGAGGAGGACGAGAGCGGCAAGCCCGAGCGTGATGCGCCCAAGCCTGTCGTGCCAGGCGCGCACGGTGGGCTTGTCGCTTCGGCCCGCGAGGAGACTCAGCGCGAGGATCCCGACGAGGGCGAGCCCGGCGCCCAGATGGACGACGCGGAGGGCGATGCCGAATGCGCTCATTGCTGGATGCCCTTGGGCGCGGCGGCGGGCCTGACCGTGAAATCGAAGCTCGACTCGACGATGTGCCCGTCCACGGAGAGCACGCGATAGCGAACGGTGTAGCGGCCCGCGCGCAGCCCCGGCGTCCGAACGGCCAGCGTGGTCGAGTCCGCCGGATCCACGGCCGCATCGCCCGCGTCGACCTGCTTGCCTCCGGCGTCCCAGACGCTCAACCGCGCGTAGGCGGGCTCGATGCGCTCGCTGAACCAGAGGCGTACTTCCTCGGGCGGGCGCGTCACCGTGGCCCGGCGCTCGGGCTGGGAGCGCACGAGCAGTGAATGCGCGAGCGACGATACGGGGACAAGCAGGAGCCCGACCGAGAGCGCCGCCATGGCCATGGGGCGGCGGATCATTCGTCCTGGTCGGCCGGCCCGCGTAGCCGCGTGATGATGACGACGACCAGGACGCCCGCGAGCAGGGTCAGCCCCCCGGCGAGCAGAGCCAGGACGAGAGGATTCATCGGCGCGGCTCTGAGCGGGCCGCCGTGATCGGCGGCGGCGACCATGGGCAGCGCAACGATGAGGGCGCCGGCGAAAGCAAGCGGGGTGCGCGTCACCTCGACATTATAATAGGCGCATGCGGCCCGCCTCAGCGCTTCCCGTGACCCGGGCCCTGCTCTTCGATGCCGGCAATACGTTGCTCAGGATGAACTACCCGGCCATCGCGGGGCACCTGGCAGGGCGCGGCCACACCGCGGCCCCCGAGGCCATCGAGGAAGCCGAGCTCCGCGCCCGGGTGCGGCTCGACGCCGACCTCGCGCGGGGCGCTTCCACGGAAGGTCGCGCGGCGCAGGACAGCTATCTGGCCTATCTCCTCGAGGGCCTCGGCATCACCGATCCGGCCGAAGTCGAGGCCGCCTCGGCTTTTCGTCAGAGCTACAACGCGCCCGCCGGGCTCTTCGACCGCGCCTTTCCGGAGGCGCACTCGACGATCCGTCGGGTGAAGGCGGCCGGGCTCGTGGTGGGTGTGGTGTCGAATTCGAACGGCAACGCTCACGCCTTGCTGAAGCAGGCAGGCCTAGGCGCTGATCTGGACTTCGTCATCGACTCGGCCGTGGTTGGCGTGGAGAAGCCTTACCCGCGGATCTTCGAGCTGGCGGTCCGTCAGGCCGGCGTGGCGGCGCACGAGGCGGCCTATGTGGGCGATCTCTACTCGGTCGATGTCCTGGGCTCCCGGGCTGCGGGCCTGCACCCGATTCTCCTGGACCCGCGCGGCTTCTGGGGCCCGCGCGACTGCGCGGTCGCGCGCGATCTTGCCGAGGTGATCCTCATGGTTCTCGGTCCAGTCGGTAGCTAGGCTGTCGTCCGGACTTCTTCACGAAAGGAGCAGGGCGATGCGTGGCTCACAGCGTTTCATCCGCTTCCTGATGGCGCTTCTCGTGGCAACCGCTCTCGTGACGATCGGCGCCGTTGCGGCGTGGACGGTGGCTATGGCGCAGCACCAGCACGTGCCCTCGATGCAGGGTATGGAGAAACCAAACTGGCTGGCCAAGCTCGCCCCGGCGGCCCGCACGGAGGCGATCCAGCGTCAGCTCCGCGGCTTCGAGACGACCATGGCG
>WNFA01006870.1_pt1 | contig 15610 bp, 9 predicted proteins | sample 5400481 | NCBI WGS metagenome assembly WNFA01 (sample SAMN13153340, study PRJNA577476) | soil metagenome | isolation source: 120 cm saprolite under Douglas fir tree site 2 hole 1 replicate 2 | place: USA:California | collected 2015-04-18
TTTGGTGAGGCAACCATCCATGGAACGGCACTGACCTATATGGTGATGCCCTTTTGTAAAGAGGACACCCTTGCTGCCTGGATGCAGCAGCGCAGAAATACTGCCTTGCTCTCCACACACGATGTTGGATTGATTGTACAGCAGGCTGCCAGTGCCCTTCAGTACGCCCACAACCACCAGGTTGTGCATCAAGATGTCAAACCTTCCAATTTTCTCATTCGCAGTGGTGAAGATGCTTCAGGCCGTCCTGATCTGATGCTGGCGGATTTTGGCGTGGCAAAATCCACCAGTACCACCGCAAGTGTGAGCCAATCTGTTCGCGGCACACCCGCTTACATGGCCCCCGAACAGTGGGAAGGGACTCCCGTCCCGGCAACCGACCAGTATGCCCTTGCGATTATGGCCTACGATCTGTTAACGGGCCGTCCTCCTTTTCAAGGAGGCTTAGGGCAAGTGATGTATCAGCACCTCCATGTGACACCACAACCCCCAGGCAAACTCAATCCACGCGTTCCAGCAGACGTCGATACGGTGCTGCTGCATGCGCTGGCGAAAAAACCTGGAGAGCGCTTTGCTTCCATCTCTGCCTTTGCACGCGCCTTCCAGCAGGCCTTGCCCGTTGATAGCTCCGGTCCCACTATAGCGAACACTCCACACGAGCTAAACAGCAGCGATATTCGCGCCGCCTTAGTAATCAGTGAGGCAGAGGCACTGACGGGTACCAACCGTATCCTCACCCTGCTGGGAGGCAGGCAAGTTCCTGTCTCTGTGCCAGCAGGCGCTCAGGATGGGCAGATTATCCGTTTAGAAAGACAGGTCGAACCGGCCAGCGATCGTGACGTAAAAGGCGCATTGATCCTCACCATTACTATTGCATCCCCAGAAGAGCAGGCTTTCCTGTCCAACGCCAGTAGTGATGCAACAGTCATCAACAGTAGCTCCGTAACCAGCTCCACAGGTGCAGCGGGACTTGCTCCCCAGGGACTTTTGCAGGAGCAAACATATGTAAGCGTTTCCGTAACCGGCTCCACAGGTGCAGTGGAACTTGCTCCTCCCTCCCGCGCCTCCGTCAGCACAGAGACCATCAAACGCCGTCGTGGTCCCGGTACAGCGATTCTGCTGGTGGGATTGGCGTTACTCGTCGCAGTCGGAGGCAGCGTTGGCTTCTTCTATTTCACGAGAAGCAGCCAGCAAAATCCAACATTGCCTACTACAACGAGGAGCACTCAGCAAAGTCCAACACTGCCTACTGCAACGAGTAACAATCAGCAAATTCCCTATCCTCCCTATGGAACGCTCGCACTTGATGACCCCTTGAGCGATAATAGCCAGGGTCACAGCTGGGAGGAAAGTGATCCTAGTCTTGGTACCTGTACATTCACGAGAGGAGCGTATCACGTGAATGCAATTCTACATGATAGCACTAATGACTGCTTAGCAAGCCCCAACTTCAGTGATTTTGCCTATCAAGTACAGATGACGATTGTCAAAGGCGACGGAGGAGGCATAATCTTCCGTGAAGATAATGCAAGAGGGAACGCTTACTACTTCGCCATTGGCCAGCAGAGTGGAGTATGGGGGTATAAACTCTGGAAATTCAGCAATTGTAACAGTAACAATTGTAATGTTTCTGAATTACGCAGCGGTTCTAGCGCTGCCATCAAAACTGGTCTGAATCAGTCCAACCTGGTGACAGTTGTAGCCAGCGGCAGTACCATCGATCTGTATGTGAATAGTCATAAAATAGATAGCATGAGCGACAACAGCTACAACCAGGGTCAAATTGGCGTTGCTGCGACGGATCTGAATAATCCGACTGAGGTAGTGTTTAGCGACGCCAAGGTGTGGACCTGAGGAACAGCATCATCTGCCGGGACCATCACTGTAGAGTGGCTCTACGGGAGTATCCTTGACGATCTGTATAAGCCTGCGGAAGTCATCCTCCCCGAGCATGTCTTTAAGCCCCTGCTGGGTATTGCTCTTCGTCTCAAGTATGCCCAGTAACAGGTGCTGCTCCGTCACGGCAGCGCTCCCCTCTTTCATGGCCCATCGTTGGGCCAGGCGTACATCTGCCCGTTCTTCCCATTGGAAGTCCGCGAAGGAGGACCCTGCGCCGCTTGTAGGAACCGCAGCTAGGAATAAAACTCTAAGTTTGCTGCCTTGCACTGAGAGACATGTTCGTATCTTGACCTCTTCTCCGTTCAGGCCACAAAGGTTACGTACATTGGCCTGCATCGTTCTAACTATGGAAGGGGGAATGTTTACAATGCGAGATTCATATTTCCACGGGCACTTAACCACATCTGGCTTACCTTCATAGTTATCAGCATGATTGCCATGTTCTTGAACGGCTGCCCGCTTATCATTGACTCTGGCGGAGTGGGCAACATCAGAGCGAAGATTGGTAACTTCACCATCGGGAGCACTGGGGGGTGTGACCTTTGGCTTGATCATTGTACGAGACCCTTTTGATCATCCCTTATCCAGGCATGTATTTGTAGGAGGAAAGTATGACACGTACAAAGTCCTTCAGGTCTGCTGTTGCTGGGGTGCTGATAGTCAGCGTTGTCCTGGCAGCAGTTGTATTCCATTCTTACGCGGCACACGCAGCGTCTTCAACCAACTTCCAGGTGAATAAGGTACTCCCTGGTCCCTTCCCAACAAACAAGCAGAATGAACCCAGCTTAGCCCAGAATCCGACGAAGCCCCTGAATTTGATCTCAGGTTCGAACGACGAGATCGGCGAACCTGCATGCACGAACACGGCACCTTCGTCATGCCCCTTCGTGGCGGGCGTCCAGAGTTCAGGCTTCTACGCCTCCTTTGATGGCGGCCAGACCTGGCCATGCCAGGGGCTGATTGACCTCTCCGCATTCCACGAGTATAGCTTTGGTGACCCTTCGCAGGCGTTCGACAGCAAAGGCAACGCTTACTATGGCACACTCGCATTCCCTTCCCCCCCGACGACAGAGGAGCTAGCCACCGGACTGCAAGCCGATTTCTTTGTCGCGAAGTCTACCGATGGTGGCTGCACCTATAGCTCAGCTGCCAGGGTCAGCGGTGCTTCACCAGCAGTCTTCGACGACAAGGACGCTATTACAGCCGATGCCAACCCCAGCAGCCCATTCCATGATAACGTCTATGCTGCCTGGACGAAGTTTGCCAAGCCGGGTGGCAAAGGCGTCGGTAACGACCAGATTCTCTTCTCGCGTTCGACCGACGGAGGAAAGACCTGGAGCCCTGCGCTGCACCTCAGCCCGGCCCATAACAATAACTCAACTGGCGGACGCCAGGGTGCAGCCGTGAAGGTCGGTCCCGATGGGACGGTCTACGTTGCATGGCTCGATACGGTGCAGAAGCAGACAGTCGAGGTCATTACTGTTTCCCATGATGGTGGTGTGACTTTCTCGTCGCGCATTACCGTTGCACCTGTGACCGACGATGGTGTCAACCCCCTACCAGGTTCGAGTTTCCGTCAAGATGCACGTACATTCCCCTCGTTGACCATCGCTCCAGATGGGACACTGTATCTCGCGTGGAGCAACCGCACCAACGGGCATGCAGTGGTCCTGGTGACGAAGTCTACCAATGATGGGCAGACGTGGTCCACGCCGGTGGTGGCGGGTGACGTGAGTGGACGTAGCGCTTTCTTCGCATCTGTGGCGGCTGACCCAAACGGCAAGGTGGATGTGGGCTTCCTGGCCATGGATGACGTGCCAGCAGGGACGCCACCGGGTCCAGGCGTGGTTCACTACGACGCCTACTTCACGCAATCTACCAACGGTGGGACGAGCTTTAGTAGTCCCCTGCTGATCAGCACAGCCACTTCCGACCCCGATGGCTCAAGCACGAATAGCTTGGGGGCACAATTCCTGGGTGACTATATCACTGTAGTGGCTGATAGTAGCCACGTTTATGCGGTGTGGACCGACTCGCGCAACGCCTCAACATGTGCTGCGGTTGATGCCTTCCGTGCAGGCACAGGGCCTAAGCCCAATGTGATCAGCCAGTGCCCAAACACATTCGGCAATACGGATATTTTCCTGGGCATTGTGCAATAGTAGTAATGGGAGTGTAGCGCCGAGTCTGGCGCTTTCGAGGTCTGGAGCGCCCCCGGGAATAGCCTGGGGGCGTTTTGTTCTCTACCCAGAAGATGGTAAGGTTTCAGGCCAGCTTATCTAGGTGAGAAGCGGTTTGGGGCATTTTCATTGTTTGCCTACAACTAATTCATACACCCATTGGTGCTCGCCTGATCGGGTTGCTGTGGTCGTTACTGTAGTCGCTCCATCTTGCCCAACAATGAAAACGCCTCAAACCGCTTCTGACTTAGCTTGAGGCATCTCCAAAACGTGTTTAGTAGCGCATACGGGAACCGCAACAATGTGTTTTTAGCTGTCCCTGGTGGTCCCTCGTTGCTCTTGAGAAGCCAATTTATGCCTCTTATTGTTTGTTGATTTCCCTCAAATTTGTGGAGGTTGCTGTAGTCGTTTTGGTGTGTATGCTCCTCTTTTTGGTAGTGCCCCAGTTTAATACGTTATCATGATATGACCTACAGGAAAACAAATGGCTTGCCATCTAAAAAGAACAAAAGGAAGTGTTCTAATACATAGAAAGTAGCTCAGAATGGATTCGCTTGAGATAGAAAAATACCTGGTTGAAATAGGAGCAGAATTAAAGAGACGAAGCGTCAAGAGACCTATTCGCATGATGCTTATAGGAGGTGCATACATGCTTCTCCTTGAGAACTCACCTCGTGCCACGAATGACATTGACATTTTCTGGCTCGAAGAGGAGGCATTTCGACAAATGCGCATCATACTGAGCGAGAGCGTACTGGCTATCACGAGGAAACATACATTACATCCTAACTGGTTCAATTATCTCACACAAATACTCATGCAAAACGACATTATTATACCTGGCTGCAAGCTATGGAAACGATTTGGGCCATTGCATATCTATATCCCTCCCCAAAAGTATATTCTTGCACTCAAAATCATGGCTGGACGGGACAAAGACCTTGAGGATTGTGGTATACTACTCCCACAGACAAAAATTAAGACACGCAAACAAGCCAAACAATTGCTAGACCATTACATCCTACCCGAAGCACAAGAGAAGAATGCTGAACAGATCGAATATTCACTTAGCGAACTTTTCAAAAACCAGTAGTACAGTTGCCTGAAAGAAAAGGGTAGCAGACGATGACTCCCGAAACGCTTCAACTTATGGCACAAATGCATGAAGAAAACATGCGAGAACAACCAATAATATCTGAGCCTATCGAAACTGTGGCATGGGCCTACAATGATATCTGTGCAGGAGAAGACCCCTGGACAGCTCTAGGTAACTTTACCAACGCATGGTATGGCTACGCGAAAAGTATCCGGGCCGCCCTGGTGAGCGAACCCCTGGTAAGACCCGAGCAGGAAACAGAATATACCCGTCGTTGGGGTGCTTTCTGTGCAGCATCCGTCGAGTTCCTCTGTGACCGCTATCAAGTCCCCTGCCCTGCTTGGGTTCGCGATCCCTACTATACCTTAGAAACCCCCTGGTGGCGCACAAGACAGGTACATGACCCATCCATGCGAGCATATCTAGTAAAAATCACGCCTCCCCCTTTCGCACGTCGCAACATCTTTTGCAGTAACCGGCTCTTTCAAAATAAGTACGAGATGTACGAATGGACTCAGGAAGCAAGGGCCAAAGGCATAACAAACCCTGGTGAAATCTGGAACTATGCCCGTGACAAAGAAATCAGCATCCACGGCGCCTGATAGCTGGCTGCGGGTCTTCTTCGCTAGGCTATCGTTGGCTGGGGGCTTGCTGCTGTTATGGCTATCTTTCGCCAGTCGCCTTCGAGTTCCGCCAGACAGGCTTCTAACTGGTTGACTTGCTCACGCAGCGCTGCATTCCCGGCTTCCAATTGTGCTATGCGTTCTTTCTCTTTCTGCAATCTTCCACCTGGGTAGTTACGGCATAAAAGATGTGATATACTATTCCTGTCTTTACAGATGTGCTTTCACGCTATTTTTTGCCTACTTGAAGCAAGGTGGAAACAATGTCATTAGCAGGGTCACACATAGGCCGCTTCCGCCTTCTACGTCTGCTCGGACGCGGGGGCATGGGCGAAGTGTACCTTGCGGAAGATGAGCAGTTGAGACGGCAAGTAGCCATCAAGGTCATTCAGGCTGAATATCCCGACCCCGATGCCGCTCGTCTTTTTCAGCGCGAGGCCAGGTCTATCGCCATGTTCAACCATCCTCACATCCTGCCCCTTTTTGACTTTGGTGAGGCAACCATCCATGGCACGACCCTGACCTATATGGTCATGCCCTTTTGTTCCGAGGGCACCCTTGCTGCCTGGATGCAGCAGCGCAGGAATACTCCCTTGCTCTCCCCACACGATGTTGGATTGATTGTCCAGCAGGCTGCCAGCGCCCTTCAGTACGCCCACAACCATCAGGTTATCCACCAGGATGTCAAACCTTCCAACTTCCTCATTCGCAGTCCTGAAGATGCCTCAGGCCGTCCTGACCTGCTGCTGGCCGATTTTGGCGTGGCAAAATCCACCAGTACCACCACCAGTGTGAGCCAAGCTGTTCGCGGCACCCCAGCTTACATGGCTCCTGAACAGTGGGAAGGGACTCCTGTCCCGGCAACCGACCAGTATGCCCTGGCGATTATGGCCTACGATTTGCTCACGGGTCATCCTCCTTTTCAAGGAGGCTTAGGGCAAGTGATGTATCAGCACCTTCATGTGACACCACAACCCCCAGGCAAACTCAATCCACGCGTTCCAGCAGACCTCGACACGGTGCTTCTACATGCGCTGACGAAAACACCGGACGAGCGCTTTGCTTCCGTCTCTTCCTTTGCCCGCGCCTTCCAGCAGGCATTGCCCGTTGATAGCTCCGGTCCCCCTCTAGCGAACACTCTACAGCAGCCAGACAAGAGCGATATTCGTGCCGTCTTAGTAATCAGTGAGGTAGAGGCACTGACAGGTACCGACCGTATCCTCACCCTGCTTGGAGGGAGGCAGGTTCCTGTCTCTGTACCAGCGGGCGCTCAGAATGGGCAGATTATCCGCTTAGAAGGCCAGGTCGAACCAGCCGGCGATCGTGACTCATCAGGTGCATTGATCCTCACCATTACGATTGCCCCCCCAGAAGAGCAGGCTGTCCTCTCCAACGCCAATGGTGAGGCGACGGTCATCAGCAGTGGCTCCGTAACAGACTCCACAGGAGCAACAGAACTCGCTCCCCAGGAACGTTCGCAGGCACGAATTCGTGAAAGCGTTCCCGTAACCGACGCCAAAGGTGTAGCGGAATTTGCTCTTCCCTCCCGCGCCACCGTCAGTACTGAAACCATGAACCGCCGTCGTGACCTTAAAGCGCTTCTACTGGTAGGATTGGCGTTACTCGTTGCAGTGGGTGGCAGCGCTGGCTTCTTCTATTTCACCAGGAGCAATCAGCAAAGTCCCTATCCTCCCTATGGAACCCTGGCACTCGATGACCCCTTGAGCGATAATAGTCACGGTTACAAATGGGACGAAAACAACCTTATATTTGGCATTTGTGCATTCACGGGAGTAGCGTATCAGGTGAATGTAGGAGGAGGCGGCTGGAGATACTGCGAATCATCTAGCCCCAAGTTCAGTGATTTTGCTTACCAAATACAGGTGATCATTGTCAAAGGCGATATAGGAGGCATTATCTTCCGTACCGATAACACGAAGGGGAACAGTTACTTCTTCGGCATCGACCAGAATGGAGTCTATGTACTCCGGACCATCAACAATTGTCCTTCTAACAATTGTAACGTTTCTGAATTGCGCAGGGGTTCTAGCACTGTCATCAACACTGGTCTGAATCAGTCCAATCTGGTGGCGGTTGTCGCCAGCGGAAGTACCATCGATTTGTATGTGAATCATCAAAAAATCGATAGAGTGATCGACAGCACCTACAGCCAGGGTCAAATTGGCGTCGCTGTGTCAGATGAGAATGGTTCATCCACCGAGGTGGGGTTTAGAGACGCGAAAGTATGGACCTGAGGAACAGCAGATGTTTGATTTGACAGGTGCCACCTCACTCGAGTAAGTCGCGTTGGAGTAAGTCACGTATCCACGGGGTGGGACCATTACTGTAGAGTGGCTCTACAGGAGTATCATTGACGACCTGTACAAGCCTGTGGAAGTCATCCTCCCCAAGCATGTCTTTAAGCCCCTGCTGGGTATTGCTCTTCGTCTCAAGTATGCTAAGTAACAGGTGTTGCTCCGTCACGGCAGCGCTCCCCTCTTCCATGGCCCATCGTTGGGCCAGGCGTACATCTGCCCGTTCTTCCCATTGGAAGTCCGCGAAGGAGGACCCTGCGCCGCTTGTAGGAACCGCAGCTACGTAGGACTTCAGCCTTCTCTCAAGCTCTGCCGCAAGTCCGGATCTCAAGGTTTCTAGAGCGCGTCGTGCTACACCATTAGCCATCTCAAGCAGCACCAGCAGCAAGCTTGGTGTGCGGAACGGCACATTTCTCTGCCGGCACCAGTCCTTCTGCAGGTTCAAGACAGCTAACAACGTTCTGTCAATCGGGATAGATGCAGAGCCTTTTCCTTGAAAGTCTCCTCTTAATTCTTCGACCGATGCTCGTATTCCTTGAGCAATGGCTAAAAAGGCAGCATCTCGATTCGACCAACTGGTCACGGGTTTGCCATCGGGCGGCAGTGCCTGCAGTTTACCAAACGGAGCATCATGCCAATCTACCGGGCGAAGGATAACAGGGATGACGCAAGCCTTGCCAGCATCATGCCTCTCCACCGCTCGCGTCATCTCTTGACTGTAGCAATACTCAGAGGCCATAAAAGCCGGGCTGATGAGGAGCAGAATGAGTTGAGCAGTGTTAAGATGTAGCGTAATTGCCTGCTGCCAATCTGTTCCTGCACTGATTTCACTATCATGCCAGATGCCAATGAGCTTTTGTCGCTTCAGCAGAGCGAGTTGTTCTAGCAGTCTGTCTAGTAGAGCTTTGTCTCTGTGGGCGTAGGAGAGAAAGACATCTATGCTTTCTTCCATGATTGTTCCTTCTGTTTCCTCCAGGCGACCTGTGTGTACTGATCTACTGTTTCTACAAGGTGAGTGCAAGAGGTGATGTCAATGCCTCTATTATATCCTATAAACGCAGCTAGGAATAAAATATATATCACCACTTTAGTTTGGTAAGTTTCATGATATAACCTATAGTAAAACAAACAGAAAGCAGCTCAGAATGGATTCGCACGAGATAGAAAAATACCTGGCTGACCCCTTTCGCACGCCGTAACATCTTTTGCAGTAACCGGCTCTTTCAGAATAAGTATGAGATGTACGAATGGACTCAGGAAGCAAGGGCCAAAGGTATAACCGACCCTGGTGAAATCTGGAACTATGCCCGTGACAAAGAAATCAGCATCCACGGCGCCTGATAGCTGGGCTGTTTGGAGTGATGGGTGTCGAAGGAGGGATACGAGTAGGCGTGTTTTTGGACGTTCCTGCTCGCTCTTCCTGTGGCTTGTAGAGGGGCTTCACGTTCGCCTACATCCGTGGTTGTTCGCTGAGAGTTGGCAGCGTTCCTGTCAATTTTCCTGTCAAACTATTACTTAGTCAAAGCTAGCATCAGCTTGCTCAACACTTGCTCTCGTTCGACGACGCCCTTGATCATGTGGTCGTCGTCTGCCACAATCAGTACATTCGTTTTTAGTTCCGTCATTTTCTTCAATACAGAAATATTTGTATCCGTTGGTTTTACTGTCATCTTAATCAGTCCATAGCGCAGCAGTTCCCCTCTCAATCCCTGGTTAATTGCCATAACAAAGTCGATATAGAATTGACCAAGTTGTTGTCGTTTCGCCATTTCCTCCTCTAACTCTATAATTTGTATAGCTTGCCAGCCTGATATATAGCCAAAGAGTTTTTCATCTGTTTCAAGGACAGCTAGGAACGCGAAGTTTTGATGTTGTGATAATGCTCTTAGATAATCAAGAAGCTCTGGCCTACCATACCCGCCCCTCCCAAGAGTCACAGTCAACACAATGTATCTGGCTGTGCTTACAGATTGGAGCATCTCTTGCAGTTCTGCTAGGCCCCGCTTCATTACAATCGCCACCCGTTCTTCATCTATTGGCGTGGCATTCCTCTCATCTTCGTTGAAAAGAGGCCTTTGAGCAGCATCGTTAAATTTTGCGCTCACGCCTCCAGCATTGATTTCTAGCAATTTACCAGATAAGATCAGATAGACAATGACCGGCACAAGTAATATGGCTACTAACACAGCATCCTGTTGCATGTTGAGCATTGATCTCATAATCCAGAGGGTCAAGAGACCGAAAGCAAGGAACAGAAATGATACAAAGAGTGCCCTACATCCTCCGGGTAAGGACTGCCATTCCTCATTTCTGCTAGAAACCCATTGTGTGGTTCGCTTGATCCATCGTTTATCTTTCTTGTCTGTACTTGGCGCCGTAGAGTTGAGGCTGGTAGATTTGTTATCTTGCTTTGTTTCGTTCATGTGAGTACTTCTTGTTTCCTAACCCACAAATGCCAGCAGATCATAGAACTCCACCGGCTGTAGCTTCTGATACTCCTTCTGCGGCACTTTGACATAGCGCCATTGTTCGCCTGTCAGCATTGAGGCGTTCTCACACCACAATTGAGCGGCTCTATCCTTGAAGGCTACCTCAACCGACTCCTGGCCTTTTGTTTCGACAAGCCACATTTCGCCAGTCTCAGTCTTAATCACAAAATCGGGATAGTAGTAGCGCAAGTTGGCATTGTTGTCGGTATACTCTATCGAGAAGCCAAATTGCTGCGGTAACTTCGCAAAGGCTACCACATCCTTTGCATTTTCGAGGAATTTGGCAAATTCATACTCGAAGTCGTTGTCGCAAGGCACCAGGTTGAAGACGCATTTTCTCGCTTCTAGGACGGAGCGTGAGAAGGCAAAAGGCTGCATGGATGATAACTGCTTGCTTTCTCCTTCGATAGCGGGTTCTACCTGTTCAATGATCTTGTCTCTGAGTGCCCTCGCAAACACATCGAGTACGACGTAACCGGCTATGCGGTGATTCATAGCCTGTATAATAGCCTGGCTGTACATGTCGATCTTCTGACCGAAGGCGCGGTTCTCAAAGAAGTCCCATACTTTGGGGGCAAGAGCGCTAAACTGGCTGGGCAGTTTCAGGCTAGCCGCTATCAGCTTGGCATAGTAACTGACGATTTCATCAGGACGTTGAGCTTCCTTGATGGCATATTCTCGTTATATCGAAAGCCTGGTACTGGAACTTCTTGATATCCGCATCGGTCGGCTTGCGCGGTAGGGGATCGGGGCTAAATCTGAAGTTCGTCACGTCCAGGGTATTTATCTCTTCAGACAATGTCTTTTTACGCACGAGAATGGGTGATAATCTCGGCAAAGATAGATCATAAGCAGCTTTTGCGGGCATTTGTGGTTCAATAGCGATGATCTTCAGCTTGTCTTTACCGACCTCGAATGTATCAAGCTGGATATCTTCCAGCTTTTCCAGGTCATCTACAAAGGCAAGGAATGCCTTATTGCCGATGATATCTACTCGCTCTGCATAGGTTTTCCCTCTAAACATAAGGCGTAGTCCGCGACCGATTGCCTGTTCTGGCAAGATGTTGGCTTTAGCTGTATAGGGACGCAGGCCAACGACGACTGTCACGTTCTGCGCATCCCAACCCTCGCGCAGCATGAGGACGCTCACGATAGCATTAGTTGGGCACTCCGGGCTATCTACCTCACGAGCGAGTTTGCGGGCGGCATCAAGGTCCTTCTTCGAGATTTCACCTGATTTGTCGGTGTGAATGACCAGCGCCCTGTTGTCGCCCCCAAATTCGGATGGGTATGTTTTGCGTAGCCAATCTCCTACGTCTTCCGCCTCCTCTGTCGTGTTCATCATGATAAACAGGACAGGCTTTTTGCTCATAGGCGCAAGCTGCTCTCGATACTCGCGCCAGCGTTCCACTCCCGCCGTTAAATAGACTCGGTAGCGCACACTGGCTACATCACTTCTTGCCTCCTCAAAGTCAGCAACACCTTTCACGGGCCTTTTCACAATACCATCTAAAATCGCCTGCTTGATTGGGTAGTCGGAAATGACCCACGGAAATAACGCACCTTTGGTAAAACGTGGGGTCGCGGAAAAATCCAACTGGGCGGCTAATGGTAAACTTGCATGGAGCCCGCGGATAACCTCGTTCCATTCATTCTCTTCATCATGCGTGTGATGCGCCTCGTCGTTGAGCACCAATAGCTGGCCAGCACGCTTAGCAAGCATCTCAGCAAAGCTGGTAAGCTCACTATTCAAATCGTCTTTGGGCTTTGGGCCAAGCACCTCGGTCATGATGTCGGGTTCATCATCACCATCCTTCTTGTGCTCTGTCCTGTCGTAAAGCTGCTGAATGTTGGTGAGAAAAAGCATGCCGTCTGCCGGGGCGCGTTCAGCATCGCCACGCATGACACAATCGAACTCCCAGGAAATTTTGAGTTCTCGCGGGATGAGCGGATCAAGATTGAAGATGCGCCCGCCCTCAAAATCGCTTTTCAACCGTTCATAGACGATGACGTTGGGGGCAATAATCAAGAACGTTTTGGCGTAGTCATCTTCGTTCTCACGCACTGCATTGAAGTACTGCCAGGCAATCGCCAGCGACATCACTTTCGTTTTGCCGCTACCTGTAGCCATTTTTGTGCAATAGCGGGCGAACTCATCATAGGCGGGCAGGCGTACCTGGCTACCGGCGGGAACGTAATGCTCCAGGAGGTCTTTACGAGAGTGAACCTTTGCGACTTCATAGACATAGATAAGCGTTTCTATAGCTTCGCGCTGGGCATCGTGGTACTTGAACAGTTGCCCATTAGGCAATTTGTGATCGGCAAAAAACCAGTAGTTGAGCAAAGTCCTTGTGGTGTGGGTAACTCCCTGGTAGCCGTCATCTCGCCATTCTGCTACAAGCTTGCGCAGGGCAGGAACACAGGGAGCTGTTCTGAGATATAGAGTGAGATCAAATAGACCAGGTTGAAGATCATTCTCTTGCGTTTTGCGAGTACGTGCCATAGTTGTTACTTCACCTCTACCGTCACAGCTTTTGTGGTATCGTTGCCTAAAATGTCGATGACTTTGATGACTATCGTATAGGTTTCGGGCTCATCATACTCATGGAAAGTTCGCAAGAGTATTTTCGGTTCCTTTTTCGTGCGATAGGCTTGCCACTGGTTATGGAAGGTGTCATCGCGATAGTCCCAGTCGACGGCCCAATAATCGATCCACTGGCTCCAGTGCTTGATGGCGTTGCGTACATCATCGGGTACGTCATCGGGTGGCACGAAGAAATTCTTCAGTTCAACTGAGATCGATTTCTTGATTGGCTTCACTTCGACATCCAGGGCTGCCAGTTCATAGAAGACAATATCTCCTTGCTCGACAGCTTTTTTCTCAAGCACTTCGCGCGGAATCTTTTTGAATGCCAGGCGAATATTTGCATCCGCGGCCATTTGCTTCGCGGTTTCGTTGAGGTCAAAGGCAAAATCCCAGCCGAGGATATCAATGCCATTGCTATGCTCACCGACATCTTTCCCTCTTACCCGCCAGAACTCGTTGACGATTGCTCGTACCTCGCCTAAAGCAATCGGAGCGTCTACAGAGCCAACATGCACAAGTCGTCCATCCTTGATGCCATGGATCCAGTTATAGCCGTCAATTGAGGTAGCATGATAGAGTTGGAGAATAAAATTGCGGTAGCGCAACTGCACACTTGCTCGCTGAGTTGGGTCGGAGAATTCGGCGGCTTGCCACGCCTGCCGCTCGTATTTGCCGAGGTTCTGGACGACGAAGGGTTTTACGTTATCGATTGAGAGAAGTCGCTTGCGCGTTGTGTGGATAGCAAAGCGTCCGAGGTCGCATGCTATCCAGCGCCTGCCGAGTTTTTCGGCCACGGCGGCTGTCGTGCCGCTGCCGCAATAGCAATCGAGTACCAGGTCGCCTTCGTTGGATGAGGCTTTGATGATGCGTTCCAGCAGGGCTTCTGGTTTTTGCGTAGGGTAACCAACACGCTGAGGATCCTTTTGTTGGATATGGCTAATATCTGACCATACGTCTGATGGGGTTAACTTCTCATCTTCATAATATTTGTATATTTTTCCTGCTGACTTAATGGAAAAGTAGACACGGCCATCTGCATCAATTTCTCTCTTCATGTTATTACGCTTTATAGTTCCCCTTACTTCTCCAATTTCATCACTGTTGAATATCCATCGACTTGAACGCGTATAGAAGTAAATGGTGTCATGCTTTTTAGAATATTGATCTTCCTGTCTCCCACCCGACTGATAGTGCCAAATAATTTCGTTGCGATGTTGTTCCGAGCCGAATACTTCATCTAAGATAAGGTGAACGGGACCACTTACACGCCAGTCACAATGTACGTAAATACTTCCATCTTCGCTAAGCAACTCTCGAAGCAATACAGCCGTTTCATAAAACCACTGCAAGTAACTATCAAGGCCTTTTCCCCATGTATCACGGTAGGCTTTCTGCTCTATAATGCTAGGTTCCTTAGTGAAGCTCTCGTCACTTTCGGGAATAGTAGCAGTAAAGGAGAAATCTGCACCAGTAGCAAAAGGTGGATCGATGTAGATCAGGTTGACTTTACCAGCAAACTCCGCTAGTAGGCTTGGCAATACATACTTTTTATCGCCCCAGATCAGTCGGTTGCGCCAATCAGTTGGGCGACCGGCAAAGAGCATGTCGAGGGTCAATTGGCGTTGCTGGGCTGTTTCGTTCACGGTTTCTACGGGCTGAAAGGGGAGTTCGATGCGGACAGGTGCGACCTTTTTACCGTCTTTGTACTTACCATCCCATATTAGCTCGGTCATGATATATATTTCCTGTCTATCGAGGGTTGTAGTTATGTGGAGGGCATGATAGAGCCATGTGACAGGCAGGTTTCAACCTGACATTCCCTCCCTTGCTATGTCTGTCGTTGATGCTGGTTGAGTCCCTTTATGTGCGCAGTGCATCCTTAGTTTAGCGTATGGATGGCTTTATTGCAAGCTTTTTAAGTCCTCTCTTGCGCCTCTATGGATTCTCTCTTCGCCTTGATTGCCCTTGCCACCTCATCAACCCCATAGGTATGAAACAAGAACTGGATGAGGCGCATTCTGGCTGTCGGGTGTCATTGCTCCGACTAGGTCAGATTGTCATATCTCTTAATTGAGGTTTGCGTAGGCTTGGAACGAAAAGTTGGGGGAGGAATATAATCCATAGGGGCAACTGTGATCGTGGCGAATCTCCAACTATTCCTCAGGTTGGGCCGTCCTCACTGGGGATACGGATATCTGCACCCTGTTCAAGCAGGTGGTGCATGATCCTCCTGATCAGCTCTGCCACTTTCTCAGGACACGGGCATCTCTCGGCAATGAAGCGACTCATGGCCACTTTGTTCTTGCCAAACTTCGTTTCGGCGTCGGTCCAGAGATCCCGCCGGATCTCTGTCCGTACAGCCTCCTCGAATCCTTCAATTGCACCGCTGGCCAGCGTGAAAATTCCATAAGCTTCCAGGTT
>WNFA01002347.1_pt1 | contig 15601 bp, 19 predicted proteins | sample 5400481 | NCBI WGS metagenome assembly WNFA01 (sample SAMN13153340, study PRJNA577476) | soil metagenome | isolation source: 120 cm saprolite under Douglas fir tree site 2 hole 1 replicate 2 | place: USA:California | collected 2015-04-18
GTTTTGGAACCTGTACTGCTCCCTGAGGAAAGAGGTGAGGTTTCGAATTTCGGGGAAAAAGTAGTGTTCAGAAAAAAGAGAGAACATGGAATAGGACTCCTTTTCTTATTTAGGTAATGAAACTTTGAAGTCTTCGCTAATGAGTCTCGTGAAATAAAGTGATGAACATCTTAGAGTTGCAGTCCTGTATGCCGAAGGAAAGCAAAGGCAAGCTCCGACTGTCGACGCACGCGGGCGAAGCCGGTGTGCAAGGGTCGGCGCAGCGCGGTGAGCTTCTCGGCGCACACATTGGCCAATTCGCGCGCTTTGACATTGCCCCACACCTGTTCGATCGGATTCAGTTCCGGAGCGTAGCCGGGCAGGCGTTCGACGTGCAGCCAGCGGCGCTGGCGAGCCAGGTAGGCGCGCATCGCGCGGCTCGTGTGCGCGCCCAAGCCATCCCAGATCAGGATCACACGGCCCCCGCGGAAGTGCCGTTTCAACTGGCGCAAAAACCTAATGAGTGGTCCGGCCGAATAGGTGCCAGGGCACGTCTGAAAATAGAAGCGGCTCCGCCGCCCATCCCAGCGGAAGGCCAGGGCCCCGGCCACGGAGAGCCGTTGCCAGGACCCGCCGGTATGGGTCAAGACGGGGGTCTTGCCGCGTGGCGCCCACGTGCGACGGATGACGGGCTGCTGCGAGACACCGCTTTCGTCCTCGAAGACGAGCCAGGCGTGCCGGCGCCGGGCGTTTTTTTTAGGGTCGGCCAGCGCTCGGCCACCCATTGCCCAATGGCCCGTTCGTCCCGCTCGCGCGCCTGGCGCGCGGGCCGTTGCAACGACCACTGCAACCCGCGCAGGATGTACCACACGTGGCCGGCGTGATAGTGCACGCCCGTCAGGCGCTCGATGACCGTCGCCACGCGAGGCAGTGTCCACAGCTCCGTGCTGAAGCCGTAGTGCTGCGGCCCCCGCCGCAGGGCGCGCTCGACCCGCGCCAACTGTCGGGCGTCGAGCCGCGGCTTCCGGCCCAGCCGCCCCACCGCCTTCAAACCCTCCCGCCCCCGCCGGCGCCAGAGGTGATACCAGCGATGGGCGGTCTGCCGGCTGACTCCGAGCCTCCGCATGACGACTGCCTGCGCCATGCCTCGCGCGAACAACCGCGCCGCTGCGAACCGCCGGGCTTCCAATGCGGCCATGCGCCGTCGCCCTCGGGGTGGACTGGTCATGCCTCAGCATCGGATAGTACTCGATGAACTCCATCACTTTATTTCACGAGACTCATTAGGCTCTCGCCGCCGGACCTCGGCCCACCACCACAGGTGGATTGCCGGCTTGGCGCGCTTCCAGTGCTAGAATCGAAGCTGATCCCCTCACGAGGAGGTTCACGGGAAGCTTCATGGACTCTTCGAGCCTCGAAGCCAGAAACCTGATCAATGCACCGGCCGCCAATACCGCTCCGGAGACCCCGGACCTCGAGACGAAGCCGGCGGTGAGAGAGCAAACCGTGGGCCGGCGTGCCAGCGCGGCGAGCGGCGCGGATCGCACGTGGCAGAAGCGGCTGTTGCCCGTGATGGTGGGCCTGCTCGTCACCTTGACCGCGTTCTTCTTCGTGGCCAGCTTCGTCCAGCTCTACTACCTGCAGACCCGGATCGAGCGCGCGCCTCGACTTGACCTCGGCCCGGCCATGGCCTCGCTCGACGAGATCGCGAAGGATGTGCGGGACGGAAAGGTCGGGGATCAGCTCGCCTTCAACAATCGGCTCGAGTATGCGCGATGGAAGACCTTGTCGCTCCTGGAGGCCAACGCGCTCCAGCGCCGGTATCACCATGCGGGCGTCTTGCTGATCTCGAGAATCTGGACCCGCTACCTGGGATTCGTGACGGGCACCATCCTGGCCATGGTGGGCGCGGCCTTCATCCTGGGCAAGCTCCAGGAAGCATCCTCGAACCTCGGCGCGGAAGGCGGTCTCTGGAAGGTCTCCCTGACCACGGCGTCGCCTGGCCTCGTGCTGGCGACGCTGGGTACGGCGCTCATGCTGGCGACCCTGGCCACGAGCATGGACCTGCAGGTGAACGATGGCCCCGTCTACCTACGAGACCAGCCGGGCACGGCCGCCAGCGCGCCTCCGCCCCCGCTCGCCCGTGAAGACACGGCACAGAAGCCGCGAAGCGACGCGGATATTCTCAAGGACCTGAAGAACCCGGGCGCGCCGAAGAAGTAAACGGTGCTCCCCGCGCAACCGCATCACCGTCCAGCAAGGAGGCCTTCTGTGTGGCGGCTCGGTGTGACCTCGCGTGTCGTGCTCGCCGCGGTCCTTGCCGGTCTGGCGCTGGTTCCTGCCGGTGCCGCTTCGGCGGACGCCGATCTCGACCGGATCGAGGCGATGTGGGCCCGAGGGGACTACGCGAGAGCCACCCAGGAGCTCATCAACTATCGCGAGCGGACCGGCGTCCGGACACCGCAGCTCGACTACATGATCGCGACCAGCGCGTGCCGCATGCCCGATCGGCGCCAGCTCGGCAATGAATTCTTCGCCTGGATCCTCCAGAACTACAACCTGAGCCCTTCGATCCGTACGCAGGTCGAGATGCAGCGGCAAATGTGCTCAGCGAGCGCGGCGCCGGAGCGGCTGCCGATGACCGCTCCCCCCGCCATGGTCGGCATCGCCTACCATGGCAAGGGCGGCACGGGCTATGAGTCCCAGCCCGCCGGCAATCGCGCGAGTACGCTGGCCGTGGCCATCCCACGGGAAGAGTTCACGAGGCGACTATTCGTCCCGGCGGATTCCAAGAAGGCCGTGCTCGCCGTCGCCAAGGAGCTCGGGCCTGAGTTCGAGGTCCAGGCGGTCGGTCACTTCGTTCTCGCAGGCCCGCGGGACGTCGCCCGTCCGTCCGTGGGAATTCTCAATGCGGCGGCGCCCAATCGAGCCAATACCCAGGGGCCGCCGCCCAATGCGCCGCTGGGAGCGCAGGCGCCGAATCAGCCCGCCCGCAAGTCGGCGGCACAGAGCCCGCGGCAGGATCTAACGGACCCACGGGATATGGTCCAGCAGATGGCGCCCACCATTGCCTCCAGCGCGGCTGATCTGAAGAAGGTCGGCGAGAGCCTGGAGGACTACCTACGCTTCTTCGTCTCGGAGTACGGGATGCGGCCGCCCTCTTTTCTGATCACTGTGTATTTCGCGGGAGACCGGACGCAGCTTTGGGATCTGGCCAGGAAACTGCACGGCATCGCGTTGGCTCCCGGCAGCATCGGGTATTCGTTCCCCTCCGATCAGAGCATGGTGGGATGGGCGGACGGCAAAGCGTACGGCACCTTCGCGCACGAGCTGTTTCACGTCATGGTGCGCAACAACTTTGGAGACATTCCGCCCTTCCTCGATGAAGGCATGGCGGCCTTGTACGAAGTCTCCGGGTTCGAAGGCACCCGCGCCGTCGGCGTACCCAACTGGCGCGGCGCCATCTTGAGCAAGTCCTGGGCGGAGCGTCCACGGATCAAGGACCTGGTGCAGATGAACCGGAGCTCCTTCGATGACATCGCGGGGCCGTCCGACCAACTGGTTCCCGGGGAAAAGCAAAGCGCGAATCACGCGACGGCACGGTACTTGATGCTGTACTTCCAGCAGCGGGGAGAGCTTCTCCCCGTCTACAAAGCCTTTCTCAATCGGAAGGTGAATGACCGCCCCGCGGCCCAGAGTGTCCTGCTCCTCGAATCCGTGCTTGGACGCTCGCTCGATACCGTGGATGCGGAGTTTTCCGCCTGGTTCAAGGCGCTTCCGCCCTGAGCCGGGCGGCGCGCGACTACATTCCGCCGCCCCCGCCTCTGAGCTCGAAGGACGACACGGACACGCGATATCCGGCCCCCGTCACGGGCAGGGCCACGTCGAAGTAGACGCGGTCGAAGGCGTTGACGACGCCGAACACCACGCCGTAGGTCTTGCCGATCACGCCGCCCTGCGCGTCGAGGATCTCGACGAGCAAGCGGACGTCCGTGGCGCCGGTGGGGCGCGTATTGTAGACATAACCCTCGAGGATGGGGGCGCCCTTCCGACTCTTGCCCGCCTGCCATTCCACGCGGAACTGGGCTTCCGTCTTCGGTGTCGCGTAGGTCTGGGCCGCGGCCCCGCCCGCGCCACCCATGAGCATGAGCGCCACCGCCGTGGCCACGCCGAGACGCCGCGCGGTCATTGACCGGTGGCGAAGGTGTCCCAGGAGAGCACGCGCACGCGATAGCTCGCGCCCGTGGTCTGGATGGGCACCTCGAAGTAGAGCCGGTCACGCGAGAGCACACTGCCGAGGGCCTCGCCATGGGCCTGGCCGATGACCTGGCCCTGGGCATCGAGCGTCTCGACGAGCAAGCGCGGATTCCCCACGCCGCCGGCGCCGTCGTTGTAGAGATAGCCCCAGACGATGGGGACCCCTTTCTTCGACTGGCCCGCCTGAACCTCCGCGCGAAAGCGACCCGCGCCCATCTGGGCGTGGGCGACGGCGGCGAGCAGGATCAAGCAGGCCGCGACGCTGAAAGCGAAAGCGGCCCGACGACGAGCGCCTACTGTCCGCCGGCGCACTTGAGCCACGAGTCGGCCGAGACGCGATAGGCTGGTCCCGCAACCTTGATGGGGACCTCGAAGTAGACGTGATCGTCTCCGCCCACGTAGCCGGGGACGAAACCGGTGTAGCTGGCGATGACGTTGCCCTGGGCGTCGAGCGTCTCGATGAGGAGGCGGATGTTGCAGTAGCCGGACATCGCCCGGGCGGTGTTGACGTAGCCCGTGATGAGCGGCTTGCCTGATCGAGTCTGGCCGGGCTGCCAGTCGAGGCTCAGCTTGGAGTCGTAGGCGGCGCCGCCCACGCTGGCCGCGCTGGCGGCGCTGGCCTCGGCCGCTCCCAGGGCCAAGGCGAGCGCCACGATGCCGCCCGCGATCATGATTTTCGCGACACGCGTGCCCACGCCCTTAAGAAGCCGAGAGAGGGGCAAAGGGTTCCCGGAAGCCATCTACCGCCGCCCCCCCGCCAGTCGGAGCGCCTCGGGCAGCCCGCGCAGGCGTCCCATGGCCAGGACGCCCAGCGCGGGACCGAGGGCGAGCGAGGCGAACGCCCAGCGCCAGCCCACGACGCGCACGACGGGCGGGATGAGCCAGATCGAGATCATGGTCAGCGCGAAGCCGACGCACGTCTGGGCGGTGAGGGCGGTGCCGACATAGGCGGGAGGGGAGAGCTCGGTGACGGCGGTGGAGAATTGCGCTGAATCCGCGATGACGGTGACGCCCCAGAGCACGGCGAGCCAGAAGGTGAGGGCGGGCGGGCCGCCGAAGGAGAGCCCGATGAGCGCGGCACAGAGCCCCGAGAGCGCCATGGCCCCCATGGTCAGCGTGGTCCGTCCCCAGCGATCCGCGAGCGCGCCGCCCGCATAGGCGCCCAGGGCGCCCCCCACGCCCATGGCGGCGAAGGTGGCCGCGGGCGAGGAAAGGCCGAGATAGCTGCCGCCGCCGCGCGCCTCCAGGCTGGCCCCGAGAAAGAGGCCGAGCCAGGTCCACATGGCATAGAGCTCCCACATGTGGCCGAAATAGCCGAAGCAGGCCAGACGCGGCCCGCGCTCGCGGAAGACGGCGGCGGCCATGCCGAGATCGAAGCGCGCTGCGGGAAAGCGATCGGGCCCTTCGCGCACGAAGCGCCAGACGACGAGCGCGCTGGCAAGGGCCAGCGCGGAGGCCGCGAGCAGCGTGCCCCGCCACGGCAGCTCGGTGACGCCACGGATCAGATGAGGCGCGGCGGAGCCCACGGTGAGCGCGCCCACCAGGATGCCGATGGCGAGCCCGCGGGAGTCGCGGAACCACGTCGCGACGATCTTCATGGCCGGCGGATAGGCGCCGGCCATGCACAGACCCGTGGCGAAGCGGAGGACGAGCGCGGGGACCAGGCTCTCCACCCCCAGGGCCAGCGCGGCATTCAGGGCGGCGCCGACGAGCGCGCTCCAGCCCATGAGGGCTCGCGGCGAGACGATGTCCGGAAGATTGGCGAGTGCGGAGCCGAGCGTGCCCAGGATGAAGCCGGCCTGCACGGCGATGGTGAGCCCCGCGCGTCCGCCGTCCCCGAGCGCCCACTCGCGCGAGAGCGCGGGAAGCACGGCCGAGGCGCTGAACCAGAGCGAGAGGGCCCCCAGCTCGGCGGCGGAGAGGAGGGCGAGAGCTCGCCAGCGGCCAGGGGCCGGGTCGGGCGGGGGCGGTTGGATCACAGCCGCTTTATTTGATGGTGTAGCCGCGCCCGGCCAGGCAGGCGTAGAAGGCTCGCTGGGTGTCGTTGAGACCCTTCTCGTAAAGGTAGGGGCCGCCGAGCATGGCGCCCGTTCCGCCGCCGGCGATGGCGCCAACGGATGCGCCCGTCCCCACCACGCCTCCGCTGATTCCCGCCGCGGCGCCCAGCCCCGCGCCGAGGGCCCCGCCCACGATGAGCCCCGTGAGGGCCCCGGCCGTCATCGAGCCTCCCGGATCGTAGTTCGTCTGCTTCTGTGCCTGGAGCCCGCACTCGTAACGGTCGTGATCCAGCGTCTCGCTGCTCTGGCCCTGGCCGGGCAGGACCTGATAGCGGGGCACGTGCGACACGCACGCCGAGGTGAGAAGGAGCGCCACCGTCACCACCGCGGTGAGCGGCCGGCTGGAGAGTCGCGATGGGAAGCGCGGCGCACGCACAGACGCCATGGCGACGCAAGAATACCATTCCGGAGGCGGTTGACTGAAGCGCAGGCATCGCTTAGCATCCGAAAATGAACGCCATGCGCCAGACGCTCGAAGAGCATCTCGCCAAGCAGCAGGCTCTGCTGGCTTCTGACCAGGCACGCGGCATGGCGGTCATCATCAGCTGCATCGCCGCCGTCGCTGCAACCATTGCCCAGGAGCTCGCGCACGCCGCGCTCCGAGACCAGCTGGGCTACGCCGGCGGTTCGAACATCACGGGCGATCAAGTCAAGAAGCTCGATGTGTGGGGGCACGACACCATGCTGGCCGCCCTCCGCCAGAGCGGGGTCTGCGCAGCGCTCGTGTCGGAGGAAGCGCCCGAGCCCATCGAGATTCGGGAGGGCAAGGGGCCGCGCGGCGTCGTCGTGGCCTGCGATCCGGTGGATGGCTCGTCCAACCTCGATGTCAACGGCTCGGTGGGAACGATTTTCTCGGTCAAGCCGAGCCTCGGCTGGGATCCGGCCGGACCGGCCGCGCTCACCCCTGGGACCGACCAGCTCGCCGCCGGCTATGTCATGTACGGCCCCGCCACCGCGCTCGTCTACACGGCAGGCAATGGCACGCACGGCTTCACCATGGATCGCGAGACGGGCACGTTCTACCTGACCCATTCGAACATCCGGATTCCCAGGAAGGGCAAGGCGTACGGCATCAACGAGGGGAATATCTCGACCTGGCATCCGGGCCAGCGGGCCTTCGTGGAGTATCTGAAGACGCCGGACAAGGCCACGGGCCGGCCGTACTCGCTCCGCTATTCCGGGGCCATGGTCGCCGACGTCCATCGCACGCTCCTGGACGGCGGGCTCTTCATGTACCCTGCGGATATGAGCGACCCTACCAAGCCCAAGGGCAAGCTTCGTCTTCTCTACGAGGTGGCGCCCATGGGCATGGTCGTCGAGCAGGCGGGAGGACGCGCCAGCACGGGCACCGAGCGCGTGCTCGAGCTGAAGGCCACCGACTATCACCAGCGCGCGGCGATCATCGTGGGCAGCCCCGACGACGTCACGCTCGCCGAAGAATTCTACCGCCGGTAACAGAGAGAAAGGACGGCACGGCTATGGAAGCCCGCGTTCGCGAAATCCTTTCGTGGTATGCCAGCGACAGTCCCGGCACTCGCACCAACCTGGCGCGCCTCCTGAACCATGGGCGCCTGGCCGGCACCGGCCGCCTCGTCATCCTCCCCGTCGACCAGGGCTTCGAGCACGGTCCGGCGCGGAGCTTCGCCGTCAATCCGCCGGGCTACGATCCCTCGTATCACTTCCAGCTCGCCATCGCCGCCGGCTGCAATGCGTACGCGGCGCCCCTCGGCTTCATCGAGGCGGGGGTGGCGGAGTTCGCGGGCGAGATCCCGCTCATCCTCAAGATCAACAACCACGACCTCCTCCACGACGAGAAGGATCCGCTCTCCGCCGTGACGGGCTCCGTGAAGGACGCGCTCCGACTCGGCTGCGTGGCCGTGGGCTTCACCATCTACCCGGGCTCGGCCAATGCCCAGATCATGTACCAGCAGTGCCGCGAGATGATCGCGGAGGCCAAGGCCAACGGCCTCGTGGCGGTGGTCTGGTCCTATCCACGGGGCACCGACATCAGCAAGGAAGGCGAGACGGCCATCGACGTGGTCGCCTATGCCGCGCAGATCGCCGCCCAGCTCGGGGCGCACGTGATCAAGGTCAAGCCGCCCACCCAGCACATCGAACAGCCCGAGGCCAAGAAGGTCTATGAGAAGACCGGCGTGCCCATCTCGACCTTGGCCGAGCGCGTGCGTCACGTCGTCCAGTCGGCCTTCGATGGACACCGCGTGGTGATCTTCTCCGGCGGGGCCACCAAGGAGAACGACGAGGCGATCTACGAGGAGTGCCGGGGCATCCGTGACGGGGGCGGTTTCGGCTCCATCATCGGGCGGAACTCCTTCCAGCGGCCCAAGCCGCGGGCCCTCGAGTTCCTCTCGACCGTGATGAAGATCTACTCGGGCGAGCTGAAGTAGCCCGTCCCTTGGCCCTCGCGCCGGCAGTCACCGTTCCGACAGAGGCGCAGGTGCGCGAGTACATGCGCACCTTGTCCAACTGGGGCCGCTGGGGCAAGGATGACGAGCTCGGCACCATCAACCTGATCACGCCGGAGAAGCGCGCGGCGGCCGCGCGGCTCGTGAAGGACGGCGTGAGCGTGACCTGCGCGCGCCCCTGGAGCACCGAGCTGGCCGCCGACACCTCGGTGCAGCCGATGCGCTTCATGGTCGATTCGGGCGAGGGACGCGATCACGATTCGAACGAGCGGATCCTCCAGCGTCGCGGCGCCGCCGAGTTCATCGGCATGGTCTTCCACGGCTACAACATCACGCACGTCGACGCGCCCCCGCACTACTTCTGGGACGGCAAGTTCTACAACGGCCGGTCGTGCAACCTGGTGACCTCGCGCGAGGGCGCCACCGTCAACTCCGTCGAGGTGCTGCACGACGGCGTGGTGAGCCGCGGCGTGCTCCTGGACATCGCGCGCGCCCGCGGCGTGAAGTGGCTCGAAGCGGGGCAGGGGGTGATGCCCGAAGACCTCGAGGCCGCGGAGAAGGCGCAAGGGGTCCGCGTCGAATCGGGCGACATCCTTCTCGTGCGCACGGGCTTCTACGGGCGGCGTCTCGCGGAGGGTCCCGTGCATCCGATGGAGGCGGGGACGCCCGCCGTGCACGTCGCCTCCTGCCCCTGGCTGCGCGAGCGCGGCGTGGCCATGATCGGCTCCGACACCCATAACGACATCGCGCCGCTGCCCTACCCGGCGCTCGGCAACTCCTTCCACGTCGTCTGCCTGGTCGCCATGGGTCTCTGGCTCATCGACAACGGCAATCTCGAGGATCTCGCGCGGGCCTGCGCGGAGCGCAAACGCTGGGAGTTCCTGCTCACCGTCGCCCCCCTTCGTCTCAAGAACGTCACGGGCTCGCCCGTCAATCCCATCGCGGTGTTCTGAGGACGCCCGGCCCCGCCACCTCTCTGTAAGGTTTCTTTACAAGTCGCGGGGTCTCCGCCGGGAAGGATCATCCTGATTGCCTTGTTTATCGGGGTTTGCCTCGCACCGGGACCGCTGGAATTCTTTTTGCTCTCATCCTCTCGCCGCTGCGCCAAATGACAAAGCCGTAAAGCCTTGAGTCGTCGCCCCCGAACGGGCTGACCTGGCCGATCGTGCTGAGGCCCTTGGTTTCCGGCGAACCCGAACGGTGAGGTTGGCATCGACGATGAGGGCGATCTGCGCATGGTGCAAAGCCGAGGGCCGACCAGGCGACCTCGGGGAGCGCGAGCCGTTCGATGATACGAGCGAGACGCACGGACTCTGTCCAGCTCACCTGGCGACGGTTCTTGCCCAGCTCCCCTCTCTCTCCTTTCCCGGCGTTCAGCTTCTCATCGTCGTGGAGAACGGGGACACCGGTCTCTTTCAGCATCTCTCTCGGAGCATGGCCGCCGTCGCCGGCGTGAAGGTCATCCGGGAGCGGCGACTCCAGGAGCAGCGACGAGCGAGCGAGTCCGTTCTCGTCGATCGACGCCGCAGCGATCGGCGGCAGTCCCGCGACGTCAGGCACTCCATGGGCTGCATGTTCGTCCGCTTCGGGCCGAAGGTCTCCACGTCCCGGCGCCTGCTCGATCCGGGGACGTGACCCGGAGCGTGGAGGCTTCTCCTCGCGTCGCTCCCGCTTGACTCCTCTGGACACGAGCCTAGACTGATCCCAGGAACTCAACCATCCCGGGAGGTCTCCATGCCCACCAAGGTGCGCGTGAATCTCGCCAACCCCCTCGAGTTACTGGAGCTCCCCGGTGTCGGCCCGCGTCAGGTCGAGGCCATCTTGAAGTTCCGCGCCGAGCACGGTCCCATCCAGGACGAGCGACAGCTTGCCACCATCCTCGGCGGGCAGGCCACAGCCACGACGCTCCGGGAACTGGCGGACTTTTCTCCCGCCGACGCGACGGCGCCCGAAGCTCCCGGCGCCTAGGTAGCTCGGAGGGGGGCTCCGCCCCCCTTCCGAAGCCTCCCCCCAAACAAGTTGCGCCGGCGAAGCCGGCGCTCGAAGCGGAACAGTCCTGCTCGCGAGTGTGGGAAGGATTACCGGACAGGCGCCTAGCCTGTCTCCCTGGTCTCCGCGCGGCGCGCCGCCGGCCAGTGTCGAAGGACCGGCGAGGCAAGGGGCAACGCGTGGCGGACGAGCGCGCCCAGGGCGGCGAGCCGGCGCTCGTGGCGCGTCGTCCACGCGAATCCGTACGCTTCGCGAATCGCCGGCGGGAGCAGGCCCACGGCGGGCAGCCGCGCCAGCGCGAGAAACGGGCGCAGCGGCCATGACCCGCGCGGCATGAGCACCTCGCGCGCGAGGGCGCGGGCCGTATCGGTGACCGCGATGTCGCCGCTCGCCACCATGCGCTCCATGTACGCGGAGAGCTCGCCGACGCTACCGGGCACAACACCGGGCGGGATGCCGAGGAGCGGCCCGCCCGCCCCCGCCTCCCGGCAGTACCGATCACGCTCCGCGGGCGTCAGCGGCGCCACGAAGCGCTCGTAGGTGAGGAGAAAGCTGTCCACCAGCGTGGCGTGGACCCAGGCGAGGAGCGCGGGATCATGCGCGCTGTAGGGGGCGCCGGGAGCGAAGGAGCCCGCGGCCTCGGCGAGCCGGCCGTGCACCCGATCATGTATTCGGTTGATGGCGGCGGCCGCCTCCCCGGCGCCTTTCGGGCCGCCGAAGGTCAGGGCCAGCATGGCGCGCAGCGTGCGCTTGAGCCGCTTGACGTGTCCGTGACGATCAGTGGCAAAGCCGCTGTGGTCGGCGACCCCCTGGGCGACGAGCGGATGGGCGAGCTGGAGCAGGATGGCCCGTCCCCAGCCGGCCAGCAGCACGACCTCGCGGTGGAGCCGCCAGGTCATGGGGGCGGGTGCGGGCTGATCCAGGGCGGCCATGGCCGTGACCTCCTGCCATCACGGTACCTGAGGGGCCGCCGGCCGGCCAGCCGAGAGGGGGGTCAGCCCCCTTTCGCCAATTCGTCACTCACGATTTCACAATTGGCGGGCTACGGTGTCTCATGGTCAAGGGTATGACGCAGGATCCCTTCGAGGCGGTGGTGGCCACACATCACGCCGAGATACACCGGTATCTCGTCCGCACCACCTCGCGCGCGGGGGATGCCGATGACTTGTCACAGGAGACTTTCGTGAGAGCGTACAGGGCCTATCAAGCGCTGCCCCCGGACGCCAATGTCCGGGCCTGGCTCTTCGCCATCGCCACCAACCTCTGCCGGAACTACTTCCGGTCGGAGAAGCGGCGGCGGCAGGCCATGGCCGTGGCGGCGGCCAACGCCTCGGAGCGCGGTCCCGTGTGGCCCGAGGGTGAGGCGATCGCCAATCAAGTCGGTGCCCGGCTCGACCGGATCGTGGCCGCGCTGCCCTTGAAGCAACGCCTGGCCTTCACGCTCCGAAAGGTCCACGAGCTCGAGTACGAGGCCATCGCCGAGAGCCTCCAGTGCTCGGCCGAGAGCGCCCGCGCCCATGTCTTCCAGGCCCTGAAGAAAATCCGGCGGGAGCTGCACGACCTGGCGGTCGTCCACGCGGAGCCCCAGTCGTGACGGACGCGAACCCGACCTGTCGCGAGATCGAGCGTGACCTGGTGGCGATGGCCGCCGGTGAGGCCGCGCCCGTGGCCGCGCGCGTGGTCGAGCGGCATGTCCTCCGCTGCCGCGAGTGCCGCGACGAGCTCGAGCGCTACCGCGTGCTCGAGGGTATGGTCACGGACCTTCGCCGCGAGCCCGTGCCGGGCGCCGACCCCGCGCTGTCGCGCGCCGAGCTCGAGTCGCGCCTGGCGGACATCCGCGCGCGCATGGTCGGCTACGGCATCTTCTCCTCGCCCCTCGGGAAGATTCTCATCGCCCGATCCGAGCTGGGGATCTCGCTCGTCGAGTACCTGGAGTCCGAGAGGGCGGGCACGTCGTATCTGGCCCGGCTGGCCGGGGGAGAAGTGAGAGAGGACAGGGCCGGCGTGGAGATGGTGTACCGCGAGCTCCTCGAGTACCTGGACCGTCGACGCACTCGCCTCGACTGGCCGCTCGACCTGCGCTGGGCGGGGAGCGATTTCCAGCGACGCGTGCTTGCCGCCACCGCCGAGCTGCCCTATGGCGCCGTCACCTCCTATGCGGGGATCGCGCGGCGCATCGGCACGCCGTCGGCGGTGCGGGCGGTGGCCCAGGCGCTCCGGCGCAATCCCGTGCCCATCGTCATCCCGTGCCACCGGGTGATCGGCAACGGGGGTGATCTCGTCGGCTATGCCGGGAACAAGATCTCGCTCAAGCGGACCTTGCTTTCGCTCGAGGGTGTGCCGGTGGCCGCCCGCGCCCGCAGGATCGAGCGCGACCACATGTACGTGCGGGCGGGAGCGGACACGGAGTACTGCGTGCCCACCTGTGGGTCGCTGTCGCGCCAATCACTGGCCGGGCTCACCCTCTTTGGCTCGCGCGACCACGCCGAATCGGTGGGTCTCACGCCCTGCACGAGCTGCCGCCCCGATCTGCATCCTGTGTCCGAGTAGCGTCACCGTTCGCCGTCTCCTCGCCTTTCACACGCGCCCGCCTCCGGTGTCTTAGTGAGCAAAGGAAAGGAGGCCGACTGATGACGGCCTTGTTGACGACGCTGGTAGTGCTCCTCGTCCCGTTTCTCGCCATAAGCGCGCTGCTCGTTCTGGCCGAGCGACTACAAGACAGGCGCGAGCGCGCGCGGTACCGGCAGATCGCCCTTACCGATGCCATCCACCGCGAGCTGGGCGCCGTTGCCGCTCCGACCGTGCGCCAGCGACTCGGCGGCGGCTGGGCAGTTGCCATGGCCGTGCCGCTCGATCGGCCCGCCGCCGTGGCCGCCATCCTCCGGGTGACCGGGCAGTATTTCTCGCGAGAAGAGCAGGAGACCGTGCCCCTGGAGATCATCCTCACTCCCGAGACCTCGAGCGCGTGGCCTCGCGCTGCTCGCCCCATGGCGCCCCCGCGCGGCACTGCCGGCACGCCGCTCGCGGCCTGAGCCACGGAGGATCACGATCATGGACACGAACATTTACGCTTTGGAACGGTACGTGGAGATCAGGCTGGGCCAGCTTCGTTCTGACGCGGCGCGGGGTCGACTGCTGGCGTCGCTCCAGAGGCGTCCGCTCGGAGTGCGGGCGGCGCTGGCCCTTGCCCTCCTGCGGATGGGACGGCGGCTGAGCCGGCGGGGTCTCGTGGTGCCCCGGGCCGCCTGAGAGCCCGGCGGCCGACTTTTGCCTGGTCCTTTGGCCCGGCCCCGACGTATAGTGGACCGACCATGAGAGGCAGGCTGGTTTCGCGGCTCGTGACCTTCGTGGTAGCAGGCGCGCTGGTGCTCTCGCTGGCCGCCCCCGCCCGCGCCCAGCTCGACCCCATGACCCTCAGCCTGATCATCAGCGGGGCGCAGCTTCTCATGGGCGTGGTAAGCACGGTGGTCGTCGGCGGCGCCTACGAGTCGGGGAAGAGGAGCGGACCGGTCCCGCTCGGGACGCCCTGCGGCGTGCAGGACGGCGTTCCCCAGATATGCTGGACGCAGCCGGGGGGCGGGTACGAGGGCACGGACGTCCTGCCGTATTCGGCGCCCGTGCCGGTGGCGCCGCGCGTTCCCGGGCTCTCCCTGGACCTCGTGCTCCAGGAAGCCCAGCCCGTCGGGCCTGCCGTTCCCAGCCAGGGCCAGTAACGACTCCCGCGGAAACAGAAAAACGGCCGGCGGGTCATCCCGCCGGCCGTTCTGCTTTCCGCGGCCCCCTTTACTTCTTGCTGGCGTCGACCAGCTCGCCGAAGACGGCCCAGCGTTCCCCGTCGAACTTGGCGAGCTGCTCCTGCTCGACGGGCGCGAAGTCCGTCGGGCTCGTGTTGACCTTGATGCCGGGCAAGAGCAGCGGCAGCTCCACGTTGTGGAGATTCGCCGCCTGACGCATGATGTTCTCCCGCGAGAGATCATTGCCGCACTGCTTGAGCGTCTGCGTCAGCAGGATGGCGACATTGTAGGCGTAGGCATTGGACTGGTCATCGAGCGCTCCCTCCGGATAGTACTTCTTCATCCACGCCACCCAGTCCTGGAAGCCCTTGTCGTTCTTCCACTGCGGGTCGGTGATCTCCTTCATGTACAGCGCCGTGATCAGGCCCTTGGAGGCGTCCAGCCCGGCCGGCTTGAGCACGGTGCCCAGCGAGCTCGACACGTTATTCAGGAAATGCAGCGGCTTCCAGCCGATGTCGTGGGACTTCTTGATGGCCTGCACCGCGAACTTCGGGATCGTCACGTTGAAGAAGACGTTGGCCCCGCTGTTCTTCAGGTTGACGATCTGCGAGTCGATGGTGGGGTCGGTGACCTCGTGACTCTGCTCGAGCACGATCAACTTCTTGGCGGCGTCGCCCAGGCCGTCCTTGAAGCCCTTGACGTAGTCCTTGCCGTAATCGTCGTTCTGATACAGGATGCCGACCTTCGCGTCAGGCACGTTCTTGAGGACGTAGGCCGCGTAGATCCGGCCCTCCGTCTGGTAGTTGGGCTGGAATCCCATGGTCCACGGAAAGTTCTTGGGGTCGTTCCACTTGGTGGCACCCGTTGCCACGAAGAGGTGCGGCACCTTCTGCTGGTTCATGTACTTGTGAATGGCGCTGTTGGTCGGCGTGCCTAGCGTCTGAAAAACGAACGCCACCTGGTCCTGCTCGACGAGCCGCCGGATCATCTCCACGGTCTTGGGCGGACTGTAGGCGTCGTCGTGGGAGATGTAGTTGATCTTCCGCCCGTTGATCCCGCCCTCGTCGTTCACCTTTTTGAAGTAGGCGCCGAGGGCCTTGCCGATGGTGCCGTAGGCGGAGGCGGGACCGCTGTAGGGGTTGGTATTGCCGATCTTGATCTC
>WNFA01002348.1_pt1 | contig 15591 bp, 12 predicted proteins | sample 5400481 | NCBI WGS metagenome assembly WNFA01 (sample SAMN13153340, study PRJNA577476) | soil metagenome | isolation source: 120 cm saprolite under Douglas fir tree site 2 hole 1 replicate 2 | place: USA:California | collected 2015-04-18
ATCGGGCCCGAAGGACCGCGGCTCCGGCCGCAAGGACCGTCCGTGGCGCGGCGAAGAGCGGTCGTCGCGCAGCGATCCTCCTGCGGCACCCGAAGGAAAGCCGTGGCGGCGCGAGCGCGCCTTCCAACCGGATCGCCCATTCAAGAAGCCGGACCGCCCCTTCAAGAAGAAGATATGGCGGCCGCAGCCGCGCGATCGCGACGGGCCGGTCATTCTTTATGGCTGGCACAGCGTGAAGGCGGCGCTGGAAAACCCGGCGCGCAAGTTCCACCGCCTGATCGCGACCGAGAATGCGGCGCGCCGGCTCACTGACAGCGGGCTTTCCCTGCCGCTCCAGCCGGAGCTCGTGCGGCCGGAGGCGATCGAGGCGCTGGTCGGCCCCGAGGCGGTGCATCAGGGCCTGCTCGCGGAGGCCGATCCGCTCGACGGCGGCGCGGTCGAGGACCTGGCGCCGGCCGGGCTGCTGCTGGTGCTCGACCAGATCACCGACCCGCACAATGTCGGCGCCATTCTGCGCTCGGCGGCTGCTTTCGGCGTAGAGGCCGTGATCACCACCTCGCGCCACAGCCCGGAGGCGACCGGAGTGCTCGCCAAGGCGGCATCCGGCGCGCTCGAATACATGCCGATCGTCACCGTGCCCAACCTCGCGCGCGCCCTGCACGCGCTCAAGGACAAAGACGTGTTCGTGGTCGGGCTCGACAGCACCGGCGAGACCGACCTCGCGGCGATTCCGCTGCGCGCACCGCTCGCGCTCGTGATCGGCGCCGAGGGCAAGGGCCTGCGCCAGCTCACACGCACGACCTGCGACGCGGTCGCGCGCCTCGACCTGCCCGGCCGCATCAAGAGCCTCAACGTATCGAATGCGACCGCGCTCGCCCTCTACGTGGCGAGTACCAGGACGGCGCAAGGAGTGACGTGATGGTCGAGATTTTCGGCGAGCTCGATCCGCCCCCTCGCCTGCTGATGGGCCCCGGTCCGGTCGGCGTCGATCCGCGCGTGCTGCGCGCCATGTCGATGCCGATGCTCGGCCAGTTCGACCCCGCCTTCACCGCCTACATGAACGAGACCATGGCGCTGCTGCGCCAGATCTTTCGCACGCAGAACAAGTGGGCGCTCCTCGTCGACGGCACGGCGCGCGCCGGCATCGAGGCGCTGCTCGTGTCGCTGATCGCGCCCGGCGACAAGGTGCTCGTGCCGGTGTTCGGCCGCTTCGGGCATCTGCTCGCCGAGATCGCGTCGCGCTGCGGCGGCGAGGTGGTGACCATCGAGCGCGACTGGGGCAGCGTGTTCACGGCCGAGGAGATCGAGCGCGCCATCAAGACGCACAAGCCGCGCGTGCTCGCGCTCGTCCACGGCGACACCTCGACCACCATGGCGCAGCCGCTCGACCATATCGGCGACGTCTGCCGGGCGCACGACGTCATCTTCTACAGCGACGCCACCGCGACGCTCGGCGGCATGCCGGTCGATGTCGACCGCTGGAAGGTCGACGCGGTCTCGGCGGGGCTGCAGAAATGCCTGTCCGGCCCGCCCGGCTCGGCGCCGATCACGTTCAACGAGCGCGTGGTGGAGATCGCCAAGCACCGCAAGCACGTGGAGGCCGGCATCCGGGCGCCCGGCGTGGTCGAGGGCAACGGCCCGCGCATCCAGTCGAACTATTTCGATATCGCGATGCTGATGGACTACTGGGGCGAGAGCCGGCTCAACCACCACACCGAGGCGACGTCGATGCTCTACGCGGCGCGCGAGGCGGTGCGCATCGCGCTCGCCGAGGGTCTCGAGGAGCGCTTCGCCCGCCATCGCCTGGCGAGCCGCGCGCTCACCGCCGGCCTCCTCGCCATGGAGTTGCAGCTGTTCGGCGACCAGATGCACAAGATGCCGAACGTCACCGGCGTCGTGATCCCGCAAGGCGTCGACGGCGACGGCGTGCGCCGGATGATGCTCGACGACTTCGGCATCGAGATCGGCACCTCGTTCGGACCACTGCACGGCAAGATCTGGCGCATCGGCACCATGGGCTACGTCTGCCGCAAGGAGAGCGTGCTGGTCTGCCTCGGCGCGCTCGAGGCCTGCCTGCGCCGCTTCGGGTACAAGCGCGCGGCCGGCGCCGGCGTCGACGCGGCGCTCGCCATATATAATGAGAAGAAGGCTTAAGAGCCGGCGGTCTTCGCGGTCGCCTTGTCCATCAGCGCGATCAGCCCCTACAATAGATCGATCGGCCGCGGCGGACAGCCTTTGATGTGCAGGTCGACCGGGATCACCTTCTCGACCGCGCCGACCACCGCGTAGCTGCCCTCGAAAACGCCGCAGCCGGCGGCGCAGTCGCCGACCGCCACCACCCATTTGGGGGCCGGCGTCGCCGCAAACGTGCGCTCCAGCGCGACCTTCATATTATGGGTGACCGGGCCGGTGACCATGAGCACGTCGCAATGCCGCGGCGAGGCGGCGAAGCGGATGCCGAAGCGCTCCACATCGTAGACCGCGTTGTTGAGCGCGTGGATCTCGAGTTCGCAGCCGTTGCATGAGCCGGCATCGACCTCGCGGATCGTGATCGAGCGACCGAAGAGGCGGCGCGCCCGCTCCTCGAGCGCGCGGCCGGTCTCCGCCAGCGCCACGTCGTCGGCAGTGGGCGCCGCGATGGTGACGGGCCGGGCAAAGAGCGATTTGAGCAACAGCGTGCGCATCGTCAGAGGTCGTGGCCCGAGTAGGAGCAGTTGAACGATTTGTTGCAGAGCGGAAAGTCGGCCACGATGTTGTTCTCGATCGCGGCTTCGAGCAGCGGCCACTGGAAGACGGATGCGTCGCGCACATGGGCGCGCGCGACGCGGCCGCCGACGAGACGCAGCCAGACCAGCAGATCGCCGCGGAACGCCTCGGTCACCGCCACGCCCTCGCGCGCCTCCGCGACGGCAGGCAGCGCCACGCGCACCGGGCCATCCGGCAGCTTGGCGAGCCAAGTCCTCAGCATCGTGATGCTCGCCTTCACCTCGGCGACGCGCACCAGCACGCGTGCGTGCACATCGCCGCCGGAGAACACCGGAACCTCGAAGCTCATCCCCGCATAAGGCGGATAGGGCAGATCGCGCCGCGCGTCGAAATCGCGGCCGGACGCGCGGCCCACATGGCCGCCCGCGCCCCAGCGCGCCACGAGTTCAGGCGACACGATGCCGGTGAGACAGGTGCGGTCCTGCAGCGACGGCGTCTCCTCGTAATTCTCGACCACCTCGGTGAAACGCGGCGCGATCTCGTCCAGCGCCGCCAGGATGGCGCGCACGCCTTCATCGCTCAGGTCGCGCGCGACGCCGCCGGGCTCGACCACGTCCATCATCAGGCGGTGGCCGAAGGCGCGGTCGCAAGCGGCGAGCACCGCCTCGCGCAGGATGCCGCAGTGCGCGTGGATGAGCGAGAAGGCCGCGTCGTTGCAGATCGCGCCGATGTCGCCCAGATGGTTCGCGATGCGCTCGAGCTCCGCCATCACGCCGCGCAGCACCTGCGCGCGCGCCGGCACTGCGACGTCGAGCGCCGCCTCGACGGCGCGCGCGAAGGCGAAGCTCGCCGCGACTGTCGAATCGCCCGACACCCGCGCCGCCACGCGCGCCGCCTTGTCGAGGTCGCAATCGGTCAACAGCCCATCGATGCCCTTGTGCACATAGCCGAGCCGCTCCTCCAGCCGCGCCACGATCTCGCCATTGGCCGTGAAGCGGAAATGGCCGGGCTCGATGATGCCGGCATGCACGGGCCCGACCGGAATCTGATGGAGGCCGTGGCCATGCACTGGCAGAAAATCGTAATCAGCCGGATCGCGCATCTCGATCGGTGTCTTCGCCCCGAGCGGCGCGCGCACGCCCCAGGCGCCGTGATCGAGCCAGGGCCGCGTATCGGGCGCGCCAGCCGCGACAAACCCGTAGAGATCGCAGATCGCGCGCTCGAGGCGGATCGCCGCCGGATGATGGCGGCCGATGGACGGAAAACGGCCGTCAGCCACCCGTAGCGAGACGACGCAAGGCTCCTCGAGGGACGACGCCATGAGCGCGAGATGCACCGCACCGGCCTCGCCCCACAGTCCGAGCAAGGTCCCCTCGCCTGCGAGGGCGGCGCCGATCGCATCCCAGGCGGCGGCGTCGACCTCGTGGCGCGGCCACGGCTCGTGATGCGGCGCCGGCGTGCGGCCGGCGAGCAGAGCAACAAGGTGGTTCTCGTTCATGGCGCTCATCCCAGCAGCGTCGCCACGGCGCGAAACCAGCGCACGACCTCGCCGGGGAGCCACAGGCCGGCCACCAACACGAGCGCGAGATGAATGAAGAGCGGCAAATAGGACGCTTTCACGGGATCCTTCGGACCCTTGGGCGGGCCGAACACGATCTCCTGCAGCCGCAGGATGAGCGCACCGAAGGCGACGAGCAGGCCGACGATCAGCAGCAGCGCGAGCACCGGCTGGCGCGCAAACGTCGACGACACCAGCATGAACTCGCTCGCGAAGATCCCGAAGGGCGGCAGGCCGGCGATCGCGAGGACGCCGAGCGCGAGCCCGGTGGCCAGCACCGGATGCGTCACCGACAGCCCACCCATGTCGGCAATGCGCTGCGTGCCCTTGACCTGCGCGATATGGCCGACCGCAAAGAAGATCGCCGACTTGGTGAGCGAGTGCATGGTCATGTGCAAAAGCCCGGCGAAATTGGCGAGCGGCCCGCCGATGCCGAACGCGAAGGTCGCGATGCCCATGTGCTCGATCGAGGAGTAGGCGAAGAGCCGTTTGATGTCGCGCCGGCGGTAGAGCATGAAGGCGGCGAAGATCAGGCTGATCAGGCCGAGCGCCATCATGATGGCGCCGACATTGAGCGTCGATGGGTTGGCGGCGAGCACCATCTTGAAGCGGAGCAGCGCGTAGAGCGCCACGTTCAGGAGCAGGCCCGAGAGCACCGCCGAGATCGGCGTCGGGCCCTCCGCATGGGCGTCGGGCAGCCAGGCGTGGAAGGGTGCCAGACCCATCTTCGTGCCGTAGCCGACGAGCAGAAAGACGAAGGCGAGCGACATCAGACGCGGATCGAAGCGGCCGGCGTTCTGCGCCAGCAGATCCCACGCCATGGCGGAAAGGCCCTCGCCCAGCACCTCCTGCGCGGTGAGGTAGATCAGGATCGTGCCGAAGAAGGCGAGGCCGATGCCGACGCTGCCGAGGATGAAATATTTCCACGCCGCCTCGATCGCCTCGGGCGTGCGGTAGATGCCGACCATCATCACGGTGGAGAGGGTCGCGACTTCGACGCCGACCCACATCAGTCCGATATTGTTGGCGAGCAGCGCCACGTTCATCGCGCCGAGCATCGCCTGGAACATGGCGTGATAGAACCGCAGGAAGACCGGCGTGATCCGGCCGATCTCGAGCTCGTGGGCGATATAGGTCGCGCTGAAGATGCTGGTGGTGAAGCCGACGAAGGTGGTGAGCACGATGAAGAAGATGTTGAAATCGTCGACGATGAGGAGCTCGCTGCGCACACGTTCGCCGAACAGCAGCGCGACGCCGGCCGCGCAGGTGAGCGCGCAGGCGAGCACGTTGAGCGCCGCGCCCAGCCGGTAACTGGTGACAAGCGCCAGCACCGGAATGGCGACCGCCGGAATCACCAGCAGAAGATCGACCGGCGCGATCATATGTGGTCTCTCCGCTCGCCGCGGAAACTGTCGAGCGCGCTGACGTCGACCGTGTCGAAGCGCTCGCGGATGCGAAACACGAACACGCCGAATACGATGAAGGCGATCAGGATCGAGAACGCGACCGAGATTTCCACCACGAGCGGCATGCCCTTGGCGCCGGTCGCCGCCAGCACCAGCCCGTTCTCCAGCGACATGAAGCCGACGATCTGCGTCACCGCGTTGCGCCGCGTGATCATCATGAGGAGGCCGAGCAGCACGACCGCGAGCGCGAAGGCGAGGTCCTCGCGCACGATGATGCCGGCCCTCTCGCCCACCGGCTGCACCAGCAGGATCGAGAGCGCGACGAGGCCGAGGCCGGCGAGCATGGTCGGGCCGCCGCCGATCACCTGCTCGATCTCGCGGTGGACATCGAGGCGACGCACGATGCGGTGCAGCGCGGCCGGAATGATGAATCCCTTCACCGCCAGCGCGACGGTCGCGGTGACGATGAGATGCGGCGCGTTCTGCACGACCGACTGCCAGGCGACGGAGAGCGCGAGGGCGGTCGCCTGCAGCGCAAAGACGTTGAGCACCGCGGTGACGCGATCCTGGTAGAGCAGCACGAAGCTCAGCACCAGCATGCCGCCGGCGAGCAGATGGGCGATGTCGAAGGCGAGCGAGCTCACTGGAGCGCGTCCCATTCCTGCGGAATCCGGACGCGCTCCAGATTCATGCGTTGGCGCATGTCCTTGTCGGCGAACCGGTAGCCACTTCGACGGGACATCCGCTAGAACCCCCGCGAGACGAAGAGAAGGAACACGGCGAGCGCCGCCGCCGCGAAGGCGCCGCCCAGGAAGATCGGGTAGCGAAAGACGCGCATCTTGGCGACGCTGGTCTCGCCGATCGGCAGGAGCAGCGCGAGCACGAGGATCTTGGCCAGATAGACCGCGGCGCCGAGCGCGATCGCGCCCGCCGTCTTGTCTCCCGTCGCCATGCCGAACGGCACGAACAGGCAGGCGATGAGCGAGAAATAGAGGACGAGCTTGAGCGCGGCCGCCGCCTCGATCATGGCGAGATGCCGGCCGGAATATTCGAGCACCATGGCCTCGTGCACCATGGTGAGCTCGAGGTGCGTCGCCGGGTTGTCGATCGGGATGCGGGCGTTCTCGGCGATGCCGACGAACATCAGCGCAAAGAGCGCCAGGCCGAGCGAGACGCGCAGTCCCACGGGCGCGGTGGTGAAGATCGTCGCGATGGCCGAGAGCTGGGTGGTGCCGGCGACGAGCGCGACCGTGAACACGATCAGGAGCATCGCGGGCTCGGCAAGCGAGGCGATCATCATCTCGCGCGAGGAGCCGATGCCGCCGAACGCGGTGCCGACGTCCATGCCGGCGAGCGCGAGCGCGAAGCGCGCGGTGCCGAGCAGGGCCACGATGGCGATGAGGTCGGCCGACCAGGAAAAGAGGAGCCCGGTCGCGTAGGTCGGGATCAGCGCCGCCGCCACCCAGGTGACGGCGAAGATGCAGTACGGCGCGACGCGGTAGATCCACGAGGCATTGTGCGCGAGCACCGCCTCCTTGTGCATGAGCTTCCAGATGTCGCGATAGGGCTGCAGCACCGGCGGGCCGATGCGGCGCAACAGATGCGCCCTCACCTTGCGCGTGATGCCGAGCACCAGCGGCGCAATCGCGACCACCAGGACCATCTGCAGCCCCTGCAGGGCGAGCTCGAGGATCAGCGCCATGCCGCCACCACGATGAGGAGCAGGATCAGCCCGCAGAACACCAGCGTGAGATACTGGCGGATGGTGAGGAACTGGAAGTGGTTGAGCCGCAGCGATAGCGAGGCGACCGCGCGCGCGAGCGGCCCATAGCCGAACCGCCAGGCCGGGTCGATCACCCGCACCGCGAAATGGCCGGCACGGGTCTCGCCGGGCCGCGGCATGTCCACCACCTCGTGCACGCCGAACACCACCGTGCCGAAAACGCGGCGGATCGGCATGGCGAAGCTCGACGAGGTGTACTGGGTCTGTGGCGCATCGAGCGGGAAGCCGCAGTCCCAGATGGCGCTTCGGCGCGTCGCGCGCGTGGCGAAGCGATGGATGGCGAGCGCGGTCAGCGTGCCCAAGCAGATGAGGAACGCGAGAATAATGAGTCCGTTGTAGGAGCTGCGGCTTTCGCCGATCGGCACGATCGACATCCAGGGCACGCCGACCTGCTTCGGCATCACGTCGCCGGCAAGCGCCTTCGCTACCGGAGCCAGCGCGTCGATGACGAAGCCGGGCAGCACGCCGGCGACGACGCAGAGCCCGGCGAGGATGAACATCGCGGCGAGCGAGAAGCCGTCGACCTCGCTCGCATTCGCCGCCGCGGGCGTGCGCGGACGGCCCAGGAAGGTGACGCCGAACGCCTTGACGAAACACGCCGCGGCGAGCGCGGCGGAAAGCGCGAGCAGCGCGCCGACCGCCGGGACCGCCAGCTTGAGGCCCCACTGCGGCAATTGCGGACTTACCAGGATCGCCTGGAAGGTGAGCCATTCCGACACGAAACCGTTGAGCGGCGGCAGCGCCGAGATCGCCATGCAGCCGATCAGAAAGACGATCGCGGTCTGCGGCATGCGGTGGATCAGCCCGCCGAGCCGCTCCATGTCGCGCTCGCCGGTCGCGTTCAGCACCGCGCCGGCGCCGAAGAACAGCAGGCTCTTGAAGACCGAATGGTTGAACACGTGGAAGAGCGCGGCGGTGAGCGCAAGCGCGGCCGCGACGTCCATGCCGTTGGCACGGAACGCGAGCGCGAGCCCGAGGCCGATGAAGATGATGCCGATGTTCTCGACCGTATGATAGGCGAGCAGCCGCTTGAGATCGTGCTGCATGAGCGCATAGAGCACGCCGAGCGTCGCGGTGATGCCGCCGAGCGTGAGCACCACGAGTCCGCTCCACGGAGTCGGCGCGCCGATGAGATCGAATACGACGCGCACGAAGCCGTAGACGCCGACCTTGGTCATGACTCCGGAGAGCAGCGCCGAGACGTGGCTCGGCGCCGCCGGATGCGCGAGCGGCAGCCAGACATGGAGCGGCACGAGCCCGGCCTTCGATCCGGCGCCCACGAGCACGAGGATCACGGCGAGGCCGGCGGCGAGCGGCGCCGGTCCCGCTGCGCGCATGGCCGCGAAGGCGTAACCGCCGTCCGCCCCTGCCAGAAGGCCGAAGGCGAGCAGCAGCGCAAGTGTGCCAAAACTCGCCATCACCAGATAAATGTAGGCGGCGCGCATGTTGGCGGGATCGCGGTGATGCGCGAGCACGATCGCCCACGACGCGAGCGACATCAGCTCCCAGGACAGCAGAAAAACGAAGGCGTCGTCGGCGAGCAGCACGAGATTCATCGCGGCGAGGAAGGCCGGATAGAACGGCAGCACCCGCATGGGCGCCTCCTCGTGCCGGCCGTAGCCGATGGCGTAGAGGCTCGTGGTCGCGCCGCCGAGATTGACCACCGTGAGGAAGAAGGCGGTGAGCGCATCGATGCGGAAATGGGCGCCGTCCAGGATCGGCAGGCCGAGCGGCAAGGCGACCGTCGAGACGCGCGCGCCGATGAGCTCGGTCAGTCCGAGCGCCAAGGCCATGAGCGAGATGACGAGCGTCGCGCCGTAGACGAAGGCGGTACCGAACGGACCGCGGACGAGCGTGAGCAGCGACACGGCAAAGAGCGCCGCCACGCACCACAATCCAATGGTCACGGCCATCTCGCCTGCCTCAACGCATCCGCGCCGAATGCAATGCAGGAGGCATCAATGCATGGCGCGGCCCGCGCCGCGGGCGCGGACGTGACCGAGAGCGGGGATGTGGATCGGAATCGGCCACTGGGATGACTCCTTTTAGGGAGCCGGCCGGGTCATGCCAAGGGGAAAATACGGAGTGGCCTGTAGGGCGCAATAGCGAAGCATATTGCGCCGCTGCAAGTCAGCTGGCGGATTACGCTTCCGCCTTCGCGCAGAGCGCTTCGGCGGACTCCAAACCCGCCGTAGCTCGCAAGGCGAGCGAAGGCGGGTCGCTGATCCGCCCTACGATCTACCGCGTCAGCACGATGAAATCGGTTTCCAGGCCGGTCTCCGGACCGAGCCCCTGATCGGAGATGATCAGCGAGGCGCCGGGCGACATCAGCGCCGAGATCTGCGCGAGCGCCTCGGGCGGCATCTCGATGCGTTCGAGCGCCTGCGCGGCGGTTTGCGGCGGCGGCGGCACGTCGAGCGCGGCGATTTTCGCGGGCTTGAACGTCTTCGGGTCGCGCGTGTCGATCTTGCGCGGCGCTTCGCCCGGAATCGAGATTGCGAGCCAGCGGAAGCTTGCGCCGTCCGATTTCGCCTCGACGGCGGTGAACAGATGAGTGCCGAGCGGCAGGTCTGCGCGGGCGATCTTCACCGGTGCGTCGAACAGCGGCTGGAAGGCCTTGCGGACGAAGACCTTGCCCTCCTTCTTGCTGACGAAGACGGTGATCGGGCCCGGGCGCAGCGGCCGCGGCGGCCCGAATTGCTCCAGCGCTTCCGTCGGCGCAGCCGCGGGTGCGGGCGCTGCCTTCGGCTCGCTCGGCGGCTCGGCCTTTTTGGGCGTCTCGACCGGTGGCGGGGCGACCGCCGGGCTCGGCGTCACCAGCACGGTGCCGGTCAGCGTCTCCACATCCTTCAACGCATCGGTCGGCGGCAGCGTTATGAGCGCGGTCGCGGGCGCAGCCGCAGGCGGCTCGACGGCGGGGGCGGCAGCGGCCTCGACCGGCGCGTCCTTCGGCGGCTCCGCCGCGATCTGATCGGCCGGCGGTTCAGCGAGCGGCGGCGGCTCGACGGCGGGCGCGGCAGCGGCCTCGACCGGCGCGTCCTTCGGCGGCTCGACCGCGATCTGATTGGCCGGCGGTTCAGCGAGCGCCGGCGACTCGACCGCCGCCGTGCTCGGCCGCAACTCGATCGCCGGGTGATCGTCGGCCGCTTGGGCGGGCGGCGGCAATTCTGCCGAGGTCTCGGCCGGCTTCTGCTTGGCGATGCGGGCGAGCGCCTGCGCGACGGCGGCAACCGCGTCCGTCATCACGGTCACCTCGCCCTCGGCGAGCCTGATCCAGGATCCCGGTGCGAGCAGGTCGGACCTGCGCTCGGCCTTTGGCTCGTTCACCACGCCGACCTTCGACGGCTCGGTCTTGTGCAGCACGAACAATCGCTGATGCTCGAACTCGACCGGCGTGATCTCGTTGCGCGTGATGATGACGCGCGCGCCCGGCCGCGTGAGGCTGTAGAGCTTCGTGGCGAAATCATGCGGCAGGCGGATGCAGCCGTGCGAAGCCGGATAGCCCGGCAGCACGCCCGCGTGCATTGCGACGCCCGACCACGTGATGCGCTGCATGAACGGCATGGGCGCGCCGCTGTAGATATTCGAGACGTGAAATCTTTCCTTCTGGATGACGCTGAAGATCCCCATCGGCGTCGGATGGCTGGCCGTGCCGGTGGAGACCGGCGCATGCGCGACCAGCACGCCGTTGTCGTAGACCGTCATGCGCTGGTTCGCGATCGAGATGGCGATCAGCGGCACCTGCAGCGGTTTCAGCGGCGGCTCTTTCTTGACCTGCTTGGCGGGCTGAGCCTTCGCGTGTTTCGCCGGCACCGGCTTGTTGGCGGCTTGGGCCGGCGCGGCGCGCCTGACCACCGGAAGCTTCTTCGGAGAGGGTTGGCTCGGGTAAAGCTGGCTCGGATAGAATTGCGCGCGCGCGGGCTCGAATCCCGCCATGAGCAGGATCATGGCGGTGCCGCCCGCAAGCGCGGCGCGCAACTCCGCCATCGAGGACTTGGCACTGCCACCGTCGGATGATGCGGCCCCAGCAGCGTCAACGTTCTTCATCGTGCTCCCCAGCCCAATGTGATTCATACTCTACAGGCCGGCGAAAACTTACGCGAGGCCTGTGAACAACTCCATTCAACGCGGCCGCCGGCGAACCCATTATTTCCCACTATTCTTAAGGGAGCCGTTACCGCGGAGGGCCCGGCGCGGGGCGTTCACGATTTTGTCACCTGTTTACCAAGCTGCGTGTGGCCGGACGGTCGCACCTGCCGCGCCGGGCGGTCCAAGCTACGCCCTGGCGGAAGCCCGGTTTCATCGTGCGGCGGCGCTGGCGCGCTTTTGCGCATCGCGGTGGCACCGATGCTATAATCCGCGGGCTATCCGTGATCGCTTGAGGGGAGGAGATGATGGCGGGAGGAGCACGCGTCTTAACGGCTGCGATCATCATCACGGCAGCCCTGGCCGGACCGGCCGCAGCGCAGAGGTCGCAGGCCTGGACCTGGTGCGTGAATGACGACAATCGGTATTCGGCCGACCAGCAGATCAGCGGCTGCACGAGCGTCCTGCAGTCGGCGAACGAATCGAAGAAGAATACCGCCATCGCGCTCAACAACCGCGGTAACGCATATCACGCCAAGAAGAACTATGATCGCGCGATCGAGGATTACGATCGCGCCATCAAGCTCGATCCGGGCTACGCGCGCGCCTTCTACAATCGCGGCATTTCCCACAGCGACAAGGGCGACCAGACCCGCGCGATCGAGGATTACGACCAGGCGATCCGGTTCAATCCGAACTACGCCCATGCCTACGGCAATCGCGGCCTCGCCTATGCGCGCGCCGGCAAGGTCGATCGCGCCATCCAGGATTACGACGAGGCGATCCGGCTCGATCCGACCAATGCGATCGATTTCAACAATCGCGGCAATGCGTTTTACGACAAGAAGAACTACGAGCGCGCCGTGCGCGACTTCGACGACGCCATCCGTCTCGATCCGAAATATTCCAAGGCGTACAACAACCGCGCCAATTCCTATTATGCGCTGAAGGATTTCGACCGCGCGATCATCGACTACAGCCAGGCCATTCGGATCGACCCCGATTACGGCATCGCCTACGCCAATCGCGGCCGCGCCTTTCGCGAGAAGGGCGACCAGGACAGCGCGCTCGACAATTACAACCAGGCGCTCCGCTACGATCCGGACAACCCGCGCACGCTCAACGACCGCGGCAATGCGTTCCACGCCCGCAAGGACTACGACCGCGCCATAGAGGATTACGACAGGGCGCTTCGGCTCGATCCGAACTATGCCCTGCCCTATCACAACCGCGGTCTCACCTACGCCGACAAGGGCGACCTCGACCGCGCAATCGGCGACTACGACAACGCCATCCGGCTCAATCCGAAATACATCGATGCCTACAACAACCGCGGCCACGCCTACGCGCGCAAGAAGGACTATGACCGCGCGATCAAGGACTACGACGAGGCGATCCGGCTCAATCCGGATTTCGTGCGTGCGCGCTACAACCGCGCCGACGCCTATGAGGAGAAGAACGAGTATCAGCGCGCGCTGTCCGACTATGACCAGATCATCCGCCTGGATCCGACCAGCTCCACCGCCTGGAACAGCCGCTGCTGGGCGCGCGCCATCCTCGGCGACCTCAACACCGCGCTGACCGACTGCAACGAATCGCTTCGGCTCAAGCCCAACACCGCGAACACGCTCGACAGCCGCGCGCTCGTCTACCTCAAGCTCGGCGATCTCGACAAAGCGCTCGCCGACTACGACGCGGCGCTCGCGCTGTCGCCGAAGCTCGCGGGCTCGCTCTACGGCCGCGGCGTCATCAAGCAGAAGAAGGGCGACGCCACCGGCGCGGCGGCCGACATGGCGGCCGCGAAGGAGAACTCCCCCGGCATCGCCGACGAATGGGCGAAGTATGGGGTGAAGTGAGCGGCAGTCCCATGCTTTCGCCCCAGCGCCTGCTGACAAAATCGTCGACCGGCGCGGTGCTGATCGTCACGACGATGCTGGCGATTTCCGGAAATGGGGCACGATCGCAAGAGCTTTACGGAGCGTCGCCGGCCGATATCAAGGATCGTCTGGCTGGCCTGGCGCGTTCCTATCCGGAGTGGATCGCCGGTTTCGACGACGAATTCCTGATTCTGCGGAACGGGCAGAAATTCGCGATTTCGGATGGCCAAGCCAAGAAGTCGTTCGAAGAGCTGCTCGAAAAGCCTGACATAGATGACATGTTCTATGCCACCTATCCTGCCGGGACCGTGCCTCGACAGCCTACGAGGAATTCGGATCCCGGCCGCGTCCGATTCGAGCCGCTCTTCGTCGCCATGTACGGCGACTGCAAGAAGAACGGCGTGGCCGCCAAGCTCCGGCCTGTCGAATGGGTCCCGCGGCAGGGCGGCGGGCGGGTCATGATCACGACCGTGAACGGCGTCGACAAGGCGCTCGCCGCCGTATCGCGCGAGCTCGACGCCCTGCCCCACGATTTTGCCAGATATCTGAGGCCGTCTGCCGGGACCTACAATTGCCGCGCCATCGCGGGATCGACCGCGCGTTCGATGCACGCCTATGCGGCGGCGATCGACATTAACGTGACCTATGCGGACTATTGGCGATGGGCTGCGTCCAGCGCGCCGACATGGAAAAACCGAATCCCGATCGAGATCGTGCGCATCTTCGAACGGCACGGCTTCATCTGGGGCGGTTACTGGTATCATTTTGATACCATGCACTTCGAATATCGGCCCGAGCTCTTGCCGAAAGCGCCGGGCTGACCAACAGGGGAGGTAGAATGACCCGCAAGCTCACATTCGCAATCATCGTCGGCGCCATCTCGCTCATCGCGCCGAATGTCCACGCGCAGGGGCTGATCGAAAGCTACGTCGCGTTTTTGAGCGAGGCCGATCACTTCAACTCGAATGGGCAACGGCTGCAGTCGGCGGCAGCGATCATCCGTCAGGACCGCGCCAATTTTCACCGTTTTGGCCGCGGCGATCCGCAGGATCAGGCGGACAGCTTTTTTGCTAGCGCGGCGAATCGCGAAGCGCTCGAGCGCATGCTGGAGCGCGGACGGGCGACCCCCGGGGCCATCTCGCGGATTGTCAACGGAACGCCGCTCATTCGCGTCGATATCTATCGGGACAGCGCGGGGCCTTTTATCCGCGTCACCGTCCTCAACTGATGATCTTTGCGGGCTCGCCGACGCAGTCGCCGTGTGATTGGACCTTTGGCGCGCGTTGAGGTGGGCAGGACGGGCGAAATTTGCGGCACTATGTCGAGAAGCTCTCGCCGCTCGCGGAATTCGCCGTGGTCATTCTCGGCGCGTTCGGCTTCTTTTTTGTGATGTATCTGCAAGCGGTGATCTGGCCGGGCGCGCCATGGCGCATCGGCTACGGCGGCTTCAAGGGGCTTATGGCCTACGAGGTGGTCGTCTTCGCCGTCCTGATCGGCTTCCTGCACGTGCGCGGCTGGACGCTCGATCGCCTCGGGTTCGGCGGAGGGATGAAAGATACCCTGATCGGATTGGCACTGGTGCTGGCGGTCTACGTCGCCTGCGCGGCCATCTATTGGACGATCCTCGCGGCTTGGCCGCCCGCCGAGCAGGTGATGAACCCCTATGAGTTCTCCCACCACTCGTCACTGCCGACGGTCATCGCAATTTCCATCGTCAACCCGATATTCGAGGAGACGTTCGTTTGCGGCTACGTCATGTCGGCGTTGAAGAAGCGCACCGGCGTGTGGAACGCGATCAGCATAAGCGTCGCAATTCGGCTTCTCTATCACCTCTATCAAGGCGCCGCCGCGTTCATCACCATCGTCCCGTTTGGAGTCATTCTCGCCTATTGGTTCGCACGAACCGGGCGGCTCTGGCCGGTCATCGTGGCGCACATCATTGCCGATTTCATCGCACTGACGGGGCATGTCCTATGAGGAACACGCTCCGCCCTGCGGCTCTCCGAGGCGCTCCGATTACCCCCGCTCCGCCACCAGGCGTCGCACACGCTCGCGGCTAGCGTGGTGCGCGGCGACGAGGCTGTGGATGTCGCGCGGCAGCTCCGGCCCGCTGCGCTGCTCCGGCGGTTTCGATTGCGCGGAAATGTAGGCGCCCTCCTCGCGGCCGTAGGCGAC
>WNFA01002349.1_pt1 | contig 15588 bp, 10 predicted proteins | sample 5400481 | NCBI WGS metagenome assembly WNFA01 (sample SAMN13153340, study PRJNA577476) | soil metagenome | isolation source: 120 cm saprolite under Douglas fir tree site 2 hole 1 replicate 2 | place: USA:California | collected 2015-04-18
TGACCGGGCGCGGCTCGTTCCGCACCCGCGCCAGATGGGTCCAGGAAGAAGGCGCCCGCGGCACCTGGGTCGTCGTCATCACCGAAATTCCCTGGCTGGTGCAGAAATCCCGGCTGGTCGAGAAGATCGCCGAACTGCTCAACGACAAGAAGTTGCCGCTGGTCGGCGACGTCCGCGATGAGTCCGCCGAAGACATCCGCCTCGTGATCGAGCCGAAATCCCGCGCGGTCGATCCTGAATTGCTGATGGAATCGCTGTTCCGGCTGACCGAGCTGGAAAGCCGGATTTCGCTGAACCTCAACGTATTGGTGAAGGGCCGCATCCCCAAGGTGCTCGGCCTTGCCGAGTGCCTGCGTGAATGGCTCGACCATCTGCGCGATGTGCTGCTGCGCCGCTCCAACTATCGCAAGGAGCAGATCGAGCATCGGCTGGAAGTGCTCGGCGGCTATCTGATCGCCTATCTGAACATCGACAAGGTGATCAAGATCATCCGCACCGAGGACGAGCCGAAGCCGGCGCTGATCAAGGCGTTCAAGCTCACGGAAATCCAGGCCGACGCCATCCTGAACATGCGCCTGCGCAATTTGCGCAAGCTCGAGGAATTCGAGATCCGCACCGAGGACAAGCATCTTCGCGCCGAACTGAAGGGCATCAAGGAGCTGCTCGGCTCCGAGACCGCGCAATGGTCCAAGGTCGGCGAGCAGGTCCGCAAGGTCCGCGACCTGTTTGGGCCGAAGACGCCGCTCGGCAAGCGCCGCACCACATTTGCCGACGCGCCGGAGCACGATCTTGCCGCGATCGAGGAAGCCTTTGTGGAGCGTGAGCCGGTCACCGTCGTGGTTTCCGACAAGGGCTGGGTGCGGACGCTGAAGGGCCACGTCGCCGATCTCTCGGGGCTGACCTTCAAGACCGACGACCAACTCGGCTCCGCCTTCTTCGCCGAAACCACGTCGAAGCTTTTGTTGTTCGCTACCAACGGCCGCTTCTATTCGCTCGAAGTGTCAAAACTGCCGGGCGGGCGCGGCCATGGCGAGCCGATCCGGATGTTCATCGATATGGAGCAGGACGCATCGATCGTGTCGCTGTTCGTCAACAAGGGCGGACGCAAATTCATGGTGGCGAGCCATGAAGGGCAGGGTTTTGTCGTCAACGAGGATGATTGCGTCGGCAACACCCGCAAGGGCAAGCAGGTGCTGAACGTCGAGATGCCGAACGAAGCCCGCGCCTTGACGACGGTAACCGGCGACACCGTCGCCGTCATCGGCAATAACCGCAAGCTTTTGCTGTTTCCGATCGATCAGGTGCCGGAGATGGCGCGCGGCCGCGGCGTGCGCCTGCAGAAATACAAGGACGGCGGCTTGTCGGATATCGCGACATTCGATGCCAAGGATGGCCTGACCTGGAAGGATTCCGCCGGCCGCGAATTCAGCGCCACGATCAAGGAACTGGCGGACTGGCGCGGCAACCGCGCCGACGCCGGCCGTCTGCCGCCGAAGGGTTTTCCGAAGTCGAACAAGTTCGGACGCGGGATCGAGTAGGGCGCAAGCCAGCATAGCGGTTCCCGCCTTTCCGGATCACGCTGGCTTGGGAATCGCCTTGCAGTCTTCGTAAAGCGTGGTGAGCCGCGCTTGAAGCCGTGAGCCGCGCGCCTTCCGCAGATACCCCGCGCGCCGCCTCTTTCGTCAGCACGAATGTGGCTTTTGTCCGCCCGGCATCCCCAGCACGAAAATTGCATGGATCAGCCCAGCGCGGGAGTGTGAGCCATTCAATGAACCTCATCAACCTGGATATCAGGATGCTCCGCTCCCTGACTTCGGTGGTCGAGACCGGAAGCATTACCGAGACCGCGCGACGGCTCGGGCGGACTCAGCCGGCGATCACCCTTCAGTTGCAGCGGCTCGAAGAACTCACCGGGAAGGCGATCTTTACCCATGAAGGCCGCAAGCTGTTTCTCACCGCCGACGGCGAGACCGTCCTTTCCTATGCCAAGTCGATACTCGGATTTCATGACGAGCTGCTGTCCCAACTGGCCTCCCCGGATATCGAGGGACATGTCGTGCTCGGCACGCCGGATCTCTACGCCGCATTCATGCTGCCTTCGATCCTCAAGATTTTTCGAAAGGCCTTTCCTCGGGTGCAGATCGAATTGAACTGCTCGCTGTCGACGCCGCTGGTCGGATGTGTGAAGCGCGGCGAAGTCGATATCGCCTTGGTGACACGGATGAATGATTTCACCGGTGGCCAGGTCGTGCGGCAGGAACAATTGATATGGATGGCGGGGGAGCAATCGACGGCGCACAAGGAAACCCCAATCCCGCTCGCGCTGCTGCCGCCGGGCAACATCTATCGCGATCACGCCCTGGAACGGCTGGAAGCGTCACGCCTGAGATGGCGTATCGCCTGCGTCAGCGATAGCGTCGGAGGGCTGCAGGCGGCGGCATTCGCAGGAATGGCGGTGACCGTGCTTGGCCGCAGCGCGCTGGTGCGCAACATGCGCGAAATCGGGATCAAGGAAGGCTTGCCGGCGCTGCCAAAGGTCGATCTTCTGCTTTACAAATCGCCGGGCGCAACTTCCAAGGCCGCCGGAGCCCTGCACGAGTATCTCGCGCACTATCTCAATCTCGACGACGAGCTATTGCTTGGAAAGGAGTTGCCGCTGACGGCAACCGATGCCGACACCGTGAGCCTGTCAGGCCATGCGGGGACGAAACTGAGCCCAGGGATGCGCCCATTCAAACGCGGCGGCGATCCGCAGGATCAAGCCCTCGTCGAGCCACGGCGCGACAATCTGAAGTCCGATCGGGAGGCCGTCAGTGTCGAACCCGCAGGGAATCGTCGCAGCCGGCAATCCGGTCAGGTTTATCGGCCACGAGAACGGTGACCAGCCGAGGTGGCGATCGACGGCGACGCCGGCAACGCGATCGACACCCAGCGTTCCCGCCGCGAACGCTGTTATGGCGACGGTCGGGGTCACCAGCGCATCGACCGTTTGAAATAATTCCAGGAACGACGAGCGCAGGCTGTTGCGCCGATAACCCGCCTCGACATAGTCGACACCGATATAGCCGCGGCCTTGCGCGATGACTTCGCGGTAGTCCCTGTCGGACGAGGCGAGCGCATCGGCGTCGCGACCTGCGACCGCCGCTGCCTGCTCGGTATAGGCGATCGGCTTCAAGACGCGATCCAGCATGTCCGGAGCGAATGTGACGCAGTCCGGCAATATCTCGGCGCCAAGCGACGCCAGCGAAGCCAGCGCTGATTGGAATACCCCGCGCACGTCGGGGTCGACCGCGGCGTAGCCGAAGTCCACACTGGCGCCGATCCTCAGTCCGTCCAGTTCTCCAGGATGGGTGTCGAAGGCACGCGGCGCCACCTTCAAACTCGCGGCATCGCGAACATCATGAATGGCGATCACCTCCAGCATCAGCGCGGCATCCGCGACGGTTCGCGCGATCGGCCCGGTATGCGCCAGCGACGCCCATGACGGCGGCGAAAATCCGGGCGACCTCGGCACCAGACCGAAGGTCGGCTTCACGCCAACGACGCCGCAGAACGAGGACGGCACGCGAATCGAACCGACGCCGTCAGTTCCGATCGCGAGCGGGCCGCATCCGGCGGCAACCGCCGCCGCGGCGCCTCCGCTCGACCCGCCGCTGGTCCGCTCCCTATTCCAGGGATTGCGGGTGATGCCGGAGACAGGGCTATCGGCCGTGAGTTTGTATCCGGACTCGCACGTTGTGGTCTTGCAGGTGATGATCGCGCCTGCCGATTTCAACGCCGTGACCGCGGCGGCATCGACGGTCGGCACCAGGTCCTTGTTCATGGGCGCGCCGCCGAACGCCGGCACGCCCGCGACGTAGACGAGATCCTTGATACTGACCGGCACGCCCACCAGCCGGCCCTGTGGCCCGCCCGATGCCCATGCTCGCGTCGCTTGGTCGGCGGCGGCGCGCGCCTGATCGTAGGTCGACGTGACGACGACGTTGCAGGAGGCGTCGATCTGTTCCAGCGCCGCGATGACGTCCTCGATGACGTCTCGCGGCGTGAAAAGCCCGGCGCGATAGCCATTGAGCAGCTCGACGGCGGAGAGTCGTGCCAGTTCTTTGGTTTCGACCGCATCGTTGGCACGAGCGCTTCCCGGCTTCACCGCATGCCTCACAATGTGGCGATGGCGGCCGTCACGGCCTTCTTCGCCATGACGGTGATGAGATGGGCGCGATATTCGGGGTCGGCGTGAATGTCGGAATTCAGATTTGCCGCACTGACCTTGATCGAGGCTACCGCGCCGGCCTCAAACGAGTCGGCAAGCGCGGCCTCCATTTCGGCCACGCGGAAAACGCCAGGACCCGCTCCGGTCACCGCGACGCGGACCTGGTCGGCGGTCTTGACGACGCAGACGCCGACCACCGCGTAGCGCGAGGCGGGTGACTTGAATTTCGCATAGCCGCCGGCGGCGGGAATGGGGAAGCGAACGGCCGTGATAACCTCGCCTGGTTCCAGGGCGGTTTCGAACAGTCCCGTGAAAAAACGGTCGGCGGCTATTTCACGGCGGTCGGTTACGATCGTGGCCGCCAGCGCCATCACCGCGGCCGGATAATCGGCGGAGGGATCGTTGTTGGCAATCGAGCCACCGATCGTGCCTCGATTACGCACCGCGGGATCGCCGATATCAGCGGCGAGGGTAGCCAGCAGCGGAATGCTGTGGCGTACACGTTCGGATTCCGCGACATCGACGTGGCGCGCCATCGCCCCGATCACCAACGTATGGCCTTCGACGGCAATCGCGGACAGTTGCGGAATTTGCGACAGATCGACCAGCGCGGCCGGCGACGCCAGCCGCTGCTTGATCGTCGGAAGCAGCGTCATGCCGCCGGCGAACGGCATGCTGTCGGAAACGCTGCCGAGGAGTGCTGCCGCCTCGGGCACCGTCCGCGGGCTGTGAAACGCAAAAGAGATCATCTCGCGTGCTCCTACTCTGCGGCGCGCGGCATCGCCGCATTCTGGATGATGCGCCAGATTCGGTTGGGGGTAGCAGGCATATCGACATGCTGGACGCCGAGGTGCGAAAGCGCATCGACCACCGCATTGATCACCGCCGCGGGCGATCCGATGGTCCCGACCTCGCCGCATCCCTTGACGCCCATCGGAGTGTGCGTGCAGCGCGTCGAATGAGTCTGCACGTTCATGTTCGGAACATGGTCGGCGCGCGGCATGGTGTAATCCATGAACGAGCCGGACAGCAGTTGCCCGGAGACCTCGTCATAAACCGCGCTCTCATACAGCGCCTGACCGACGCCCTGAACAATCCCCCCATGCAACTGCCCTTCGACGATCATCGGATTGATGACGGTGCCGACGTCATCGACGGCGGTGTATCGCTCGAGCGTGACGATCCCGGTGTCGGGATCGATTTCCACCTCGGCGATATGACAGCCGCCGGGATAGGTGAAGTTGACCGGATCGTAGTAGGCCTGCTCCTCGAGGCCGGGCTCCAGCACTTCCAGCGGATAATTGTGCGGGACGTAGGCGGCGCCGGCGATTTCCTGGAACGTCTTGCTGCGGTCGGTGCCGGCAACCGAGAAAACCCCGGCCTCGAACTGAATATCGTGTTCGCCGGCCTCGAGCAGGTGCGCGGCAATCTTCTTGCCTTTCGTCACCACCTTGTCGCTGGCCTTGGACAGCGCGGCGCCGCCGACCACCAGCGAGCGCGAGCCGTAGGTCCCCATACCGAACTGCACCCGATCGGTATCGCCAAAGACGATATCGACATTGTCGAACGACACCCCGAGTTTCTCCGACACGATCTGCGCAAAGGTCGTTTCATGGCCCTGGCCATGATTGTGGGTGCCGATCAGGACCGTCACCTGTCCGGTCGGATGCACCCGCACGGTCGCGCTCTCGTAAAGTCCGCCGCGGGCGCCGAGGCGCCCGGCAAAGCGCGACGGCGCCAGGCCGCAGGCCTCGATATAGGTTGAATAGCCAAGTCCACGGAACTTGCCGTCGCGTTCCGACGCCGCCTTGCGCCCGGCAAAGCCGGCGACATCGGCGGCAACCAGCGCGCCCTCCAGGCATCCCATCGGGTCGCCGGAATCATATTCCACCAGCACCGGGGTCTGGTAGGGATAGGCTTCCTTGGGAATGATGTTGCGCCGGCGCAATTCGACGCGGTCGATGCCCATCTCGGCGGCGGCGACGTCGACGATGCGTTCGACCACGAAGGTTGCTTCCGGCCGCCCCGCGCCGCGATAGGCATCGACCGGAACTGTGTTGGTGAAGACCACCTTGACGTTGCAGTAGATCGCCGGCGTCGTGTAGACGCCCCCGAGCAGCGGGGCATAGAGATTGGTCGGAATATTTGGCCCGAATGTCGAGAGGTAGGCGCCCATATTGGCCAATGTGGCGACTTTCAGGGCGAGGAATTTTCCGTTCTCGTCGAGCGCCAGTTCGGCTTCGGTCAGGTGATCCCGGCCATGGCGATCGGACACAAAGCCCTCCGAACGGTCCGCGACCCACTTGATCGGCCGTCCGACCCGCTTGGCCGCCCAGGTAATGACCGCCTCTTCGCCATAGTGGAATTGCTTGACGCCGAAGCCGCCGCCGACATCCGGCGCGACCACGCGCATCTTCTGTTCGGGTATGTTGAGAACCAGGGCGGCCATCAGAAACCGCACAACATGCGGGAACTGGCTTGTCGTCCACAGCGTGTAGTGCCCGGTTCCCGCGTTGTATTCGGCGATCGCCGCGCGTGGCTCCATCGGATTTCCGATCAGTCGATTGTTGACGAGACTTAGCCGGGCGACATGGGCCGCCTTGCGGAATGCGACCGCGACGGCGGCCTTGTCGCCGAGCTCCCAGTCGCAGCAAAGGTTGTTCGGCACGTCGTCGAACAGCTGGGGAGCGCCTGGACGCACGGCTTCGAGCACGCCGACCACGGCCGGCAAGACTTCGTAATCGATGACGACAAGTTCCGCGGCGGCGCGGGCCTGCGCGAGCGTGTCGGCAACGACGAATGCCACCATGTCGCCGACAAAGCGCGCCTTGCCCTGTGCCAGCATCGGGAACGGCGGCTCTTTCATCGGCAGCCCATCGGTCCCGTGAATGCCCCAGCCGCAGGGCAGGGATCCGAGACCGTCGGCCGCCACGTCGTCGCCCGTCAGCACGGCCTCGACCCCCGGAAGGGCAAGGGCTGCGGATTTGTCGATGCCCCGGATCACCGCATGGGCATGCTGGGAACGGATGAACACGCCGAACGTCGAACCGGGGCGCTTCATGTCGGCCACGTAGTTGCCGCGACCGGTCAGAAAGCGGAAGTCTTCCTTGCGGCGCGGTGCTTCGCCAATTCCGATGATGTTGGACATGTGTCAGTCTCCGATCGCGGATGCGTTCATGGCCGCCGCACCGGCCAGAACCGATGCCACGATGTTCTGATAGCCGGTGCACCGGCAGATGTTGCCTTCCAGGCCATGACGAACCTCGGCTTCGGTCAGCGCCGGGTTTTTCTTGGCCATTGCCACCGCTGTTATCACCATGCCGGGCGTGCAGAACCCGCATTGCAGGCCGTGATTCTGGTGAAACGCTTCCTGCATCGGATGCAACTGATTGGAGCCGCCGGCGCCGGCCAATCCCTCGATCGACATCAGCGTGCCGCCGTCCAGCATGGGCGCGAGCAGGGTGCAGCTCTTCACGGCCTCGCCGTTGAACAGCACGACGCAGGCGCCGCACTGGCTGGTGTCGCAGCCGACGTGAGTGCCGGTGAGATTCAGCGTCTCGCGAAGCAGCTCCGAAACAAGCGTCGCCGGTGGGACGTCCACCGTTCGGGATCGGCCGTTAAGGGTGAAATTGACGATCATGGGACCTCCGTTGGGCTGGCATCAGGCAAGGATGCGGGCGCGGCCCGCCGACCAGGTGGCGAGCAGGACATCGCCGACATTGAACGGATCCTGGAAGAACATTCGCTCCGGGACGTAGGCGACGAATTCCTCGTCGGGAATGGTGTCGAGCATGACCTTGACGAACGACCCCTGATATTCGACCGCGACCACCCGGCTCGGCAGCGCCGTTGCCCCGTTGCCGGGGCCCCCCGAAGTTGCCCGCATCAGTTCGACGTCGTCGCGCCGGACCGCCAGATCGATGCGATCGCCAATCCCGACGCTCGCGCTCGGCCGCACGCCGACTTGAATTCCGCTTCGGTTCGGCTGCGAGATGACAATGTGGTCGTCGCTGACCTTCTCGACCTTTCCTGACAGCACATTTTGCCCGCCGAGAAATTCCGCGACATAGCGATCGCGCGGGTGGGCATAGACGTCGCGCGCCGCGCCGGACTGCTTGATCCTGCCCTTTTCCATCACGACGACGATATCGGCGAGCGCGATCGCCTCGAGCTGGGTGTGGGTAACATGCACGAAGGTGATGCCGAGTTCGCGCTGCATGCGCCGCAGTTCCTGCCGCATCTGCACGCGAAGCTGTTCGTCCAGCGCGGACAGCGGTTCATCCAGCAGCAAGACGCGCGGTTCGGTGATGGCCGCGCGCGCCAGCGCCACGCGCTGCTGCTGACCGCCGGACAGATTGGCCGGCAGACGACCCGCCAGCTCGGTCAGCCGCACCTTTTCCATCATCATGTCGGCCGCCCGGTAGCGTTCGGCCCTGGATTGGCCACGCACCCGCAGCGCGAAAGCGATATTATCGCGGACGGTGAGGTGCGGAAACAACGCGTAGGACTGGAACATCATCGCCGTCCGGCGTTCGACCGGCGCCAACCCCACGACATTGTCGCCGCCGATGACTATTTCGCCGGCCGACGGGTCCTCATGACCCGCGATCATCCGCAAAATCGTCGTCTTGCCGCAGCCGGATGGCCCCAGGAAGCAGCAATAGGCGCCGTCGGGGATCTTCAGGTTGACGCCGTCGACCACATTGGTCACGCCGTCATAGCTCTTGCAGAGACCCGCCAGTTCGATGTCGCCGAGACCCGCGCGCATGGCCGAATTCCTCAATGGCTGCCGGCGCGGATGCCGCGACGCTTGTTGATCAGGATGATGGCGCCGATGCTGACACCGATGATGACGAATGAAACCACCGTGGTCACCGTGCCCAGCGCGTAGAGGGAGGGCGACGTCACGTTGAGCGTCATGCTCCAGATCTCCAGCGGCAGGGTATTGAGCGAGCCGGCCGTCTGCAGGGTGCGGGCGAATTCATCGTAAGACAGCGTGAACCCGAACAGCGCGACGGCGACCAGACCGGGCGCCAGCACCGGAAGCACCACCAGCCGGATGATCTGCCAGCGGTTGGCCCCGAGGTCGCGCGCCGCTTCCTCCCATACGTTGTCGAAGCGCGACATCACCGCGAACATCACCAGCACGCCGAACGGAAGCGTCCACGACAGCTGCGCGCCCAGCGCCGAGGTGTACCAGCTCGCATTGATGCCGACCCACTGGAACAACAGGCCGATGCCAAGGCCGAGCACCAGCCCCGGCGCCACCAGGCTGCCGATCATCAGATAGAACACGAAGGTGTCGCCGAAGAACCGGCGGCGAAACGCCATGCCGGCCATGAACGAGAACAACAGCGTGATCACGGTGACGAGAACGGCAAGCTTGATCGACCGATCGAACGAGCCCTTGACGTCGCCGGTGCGCACCTGGGTGAAAAGATCGACGAACCAATGCAACGAGTGGCCCTTCATCGGAAACACCAGACCTCCGCGAATATCCTGGAACGACAGGATGTAGATGCAGATCATCGGGCCATACAGTGCTGCGACGTAGAGCGTGAAAACGGTGGCCAGCGCATAGAACGTCCAGGGCCGGCTGTCGCCGCGGCGCGCGACGACGCTGCGCCGGGATTTGGCCATCGCGATGTCAGACCTTTCCATCGCAACCGTCATCGGGTGATCTCGCGGCGGATATCGACGGCGCGAAGGATGAGCGAAATCACTGCGATCAGCACCAGGGTGAGAATCACCGCACTTGCCGCGGCGATCGGATATTGCAGCACGCCGACGTTTTCATAGAACGCGCTGACGACGGAAGCCGAACTTCCGCCGGACATCACCTTGACCACGAAGAAATCACCCATCACGATCGAGATCACGAAAATCGACCCCAGCGCGATGCCGCTCTTCGACATCGGAACGACGATGAAGCGCATGACGTCGAGCCGGCTTGCACCGGCGTCGAGTGCTGCTTCGACGATGCGCTTGTCGATGCGCGCCATCGAATTGAAGATCGGAACCACCATGAAGATCGTCAGTTGATGGACATAGGCGATCACCACCGCCAGACCTGAATACAGCAGCACCTCGAGCGGCTCGTGGATCAAGCCGGTGCCAAGCAGCGCTGAATTCACCAGCCCTTCCTTTCCGAGTAGCGGAATCCAGGAGATCATCCGGATGATGTTCGAGGTCCAGAACGGCACCGTGCAGACCAGGAACAGCCCGATCGCAAGCAGCTGGTTGCGGACATGGAACACCAGGAAATAGGCGACCAGAAAGCCGATAATCAGGGTGAAGAACCAGGTCAGCACCGTGAATTTCAGCGTTGCCATATAAAGATGAAAGGTCTGCGCCGACGTCAGCACGTCGAGGTAGTTCGCCAGCGTAAAGCTCGGCAGCAGGCCACCAAAGCCGTCGGTCTCGAGGAAGCTCGCGGCGAGCACCACGACAATCGGCATCAGGAAAAATGGAACGAGCACGAGCATCAGCGGCGAGACGTACAGCCATGAACTCAGATGGTGCCGCAGCATCAGTTAAGGCCTGCCTCGATTTTGTCCGGGGTCAACCGGTTCTGAATTGCGGGACGATGTCTGCCGATGCGCACGCCGCACCGGCAGAAGTTTTCGATCAGGCGACCTTGAAGTCGTTCCAACGCTTGTTCATGTAGGCGGCCTCGTCCATCAGCGTATTCCAGCAGGAGATATTCTTGACGCGCTCGACAAAGGAGCCGCCATCCCGCTTGGTGCCGGCCTTTTCCATCGGCACGCCGTAGGGGTCGTTGATCACCGAGGGCGCCGGTTTGCCGTCGTACCAAAAATCCCATTCCGCTGCGGTGAGGAATTTCTTGGCGGTCGACGGCACCGGACTGTAGTAGCCGTAGCGTCCGACGAAGCCGCCCTGCCAGCCCGACAGATACCAGTTGAGATATTCATAGGCGGCGTCGAGCTTTTTGCCGGACAGGTGCTTCATCAAGCCCATGCCGTTGCACCAGCCGCGATATCCTTCTTTGCCGTTCTTGACGTTGACGGGTGCATAGACGCAAGGGATCTCCTTGACCCGAACCGCGGCGACGGCCGGCGACCACATCGACTGGATCACAACTTCGCCGGCGGCCATCAACTGAACCGATTGGTCGAAGGTGGTCCAGGTCGCGCGGAACTGGCCTGACTTCTTCAGTTCGATCAGCTTGTTGCAGGTGAAGTCGATCTCTTCCTTGGTCATGTTGCCTTTGTTGCCGTACTTGATCAGGTCAGCGCTTTCGAAGCACAAAGCGGCGTCCATGATGCCGATCGCAGGTACGTCGAGGATCGCCGCCTTGCCCTTGAATTTCGGATCGATCAGGTCTTTCCACTCGGTGACCTCGTGGCCGACCAGGTCGGGACGATAGCCGATCGAGTCCGCGTTGTAGACCTGCGGCAGGAACGTCGCCCATTCCGTGACGCCGTCGTTAAGCTCGGTCGAGTTCGGCTTGGCGATGTACATCGCTTCATAGGGTGAAATGCCCTGACGCGGAATCTTGTGGCCGTCGATCTCGCCCTTGGTGAAGATCGGCAGGATATTGTCGAATTCCTTGATCTTCTTGACTTCGATTCCCTGAATCACCGAGCGCTTCGCGGCGAGCTTGGCCTGCCAGCCTTCGAGGTCGGCGATGTCAACCGAATCCGGCTGGCTAATGAACCGGTTGATGGCCGCCGAGGTATCCAGGTTCTGCATGGTGACCTTGAAGCCGAGGTCCTTTGCAGCCTGATCGCCGATCGCCTTGACCACCGAATAGGACACGCCGACGTGTCTTAATTCGATATCCTTGATCTCCTGCGCCCAGATCGTCGGAAAGCCGCTGACGACATCGGAGCCGATCGCGGCGCCCGTCGCCGCGGCGGCGGCCTTGAGAACCGCGCGCCGTGAAAGCTGCTTGGTCTTTCCTTTGGTCTTCGTCGGAGTCTTCAACGAAGATGCGCTATTACCAGCATTGTCATCATCCAACATAACTATCTCCGTTGCGTGTTGATGGACTAACGCTCGCGGCAAGACGGTTCTTTCTCGCGACCGTGTCGACGGCTTTGAGGTAACGACAGGGAAATCGGCTTGTAAAATCGGAAGTAGAAATGCGAGCCATAAGGGCTGCTGATGGTGTCCGCGTTTGCCTGCCGCAGCGGCACATCACACCTAAATTTTGACCTTTACTTCCCGAATTCAACTGCGCCCGACCTGTTCTCCTTTGACTGCGCGCCCGTTCTCGGAGATGCTTGCCGAAAAGCACGGGGAGGGTACGGCATTGCGCAAAGCGGAAGGGCACAAGCGGGTCGTCACGTCGCGCAGCCGCGCAATCATCACGGTCACCATTCTGACGCTGTTGGTCGCGCCGACCGTGCTTCGTGCACAGACCATCCCCGGCGCGCAGGCGGAATCCACCAGCGCGTTGTCGCGCGGCGAATGGCCCGCTTATGCCGGCACCTATGCCGCGGCCCGCTATTCGCCGCTCACCCAGATCGACCGCACCAACGCGAAGGACCTTCACGTCGCCTGGCGCTGGAAGTCGCCGGATCAGGCGGTCAAGGACGCCAATCCGAAGGTTGGTCCGAGCCGTGCCAATGAATCGACGCCGCTGATGGTCGGCGGCACGCTCTATACCTCCACGTCGCTGTCGCAGGTCGCCGCCATCGATGCCGCGTCAGGCGAAACCAAATGGGTGTTCGACCCGAAAATCTACGAGAATGGTCTCGGCATTCCCGCCAACGACGGCTGGCTGCATCGCGGCGTCGGCTATTGGCGCAGCGGCGACGACGAACGCATCGTTATGCTCACGGCGTTTGCGCAGATGATCGCGCTCGATGCCAAGACTGGAAAGCCGGTGCCGACATTCGGGACCGATGGCCGTGTCGATCTCGCCCTGGGCATGCCGCGGCCGGTCGACCGCGACTACTACACCATGAGTTCGCCGCCGGTGATCGTGCGCGGGGTGATCGTGGTCGGCTCATCGGTGATGGACTGGTGGGGACATCGGCCGTCGCCGCCCGGCGATGTGCGCGGCTTCGATGTCGTCAGCGGCCGTCTGCTCTGGACCTTCCACACCGTGGCGCAAGCAGGCGAACCCGGCGTCGAGACCTGGGAGAAGGATTCCTGGAAGGAAGCCGGCAATGCCAATGTCTGGGCGCCGATGAGCGCCGACGAGGAGCTCGGCTATGTCTACTTGCCGGTCAGCACGCCGACCAACGATTACTACGGCGGCCACCGTCCCGGCGACGGCCTCTACGGCGAGAGTCTCGTGTGCCTCGACGCGGCGACCGGCAAGAAGGTCTGGCACTATCAGCTCGTTCACCACGGGCTGTGGGATTACGACTCGCCGGCCGCCCCCAACCTGATCGACATCACCGTGGCGGGAAAGCCGATCAAGGCGGTCGCGCAAGTAACAAAACAGGCCTTTGTCTATGTGTTCGATCGCGTCACCGGCCAACCGGTCTGGCCGATCGAGGAGCAGCCGGTGCCGGCGTCCAGCGTGCCCGGCGAGAGCGCGTCGAAGACGCAGCCGTTTCCGACAAAACCCGCGCCGATCGACATTCAGGGCGTCCGCGATGAGGACCTGATCGATCTGACGCCGGAGATCCACCAGGAGGCGAACGATATCGTCGCCAAATACGATCACGGGCCGTTGTTCACGCCGCCGTCGGAGCGCGGCACGATCCAGGTGCCCGGCGTCGCCGGCGGCGGCAATTGGGCCGGAGCGGCGATCGATCCGGAAACCGGCATGCTCTATGTCGGCACCTATCGGCTGCCGTTCGTCGTCACCGTTCGCAAGCCGGGGGCCAGCGAGTCCTCATACGATTACATCGGCGAATTTCGCTATTTGTCAGGCCCGCGCGGTTTGCCCTTGCTCAAGCCGCCGTTCGGCAGCATCGTCGCCATCGACATGAACACCGGCGAGCACCGCTGGCGGATTCCGATCGGGCGCGGCGAGCTTATTCCGGCCATCCGACAACTCGGCGCCAAGGAAAGGCTCGGGTTTCCTACCCGCAGTTGGGCGCTGATCACAAAGACCGTGATGATCGTCGTGCAGTCCGGATATTTCGGCGCGCCGCGATTGCCGCCCGGAGGCACGCGCCGGATCGCCGATCTTAACAATTTCGATCCGCATTTGTGGGTCTACGACAAAGCCAGCGGCGAAATGCTGGCGGAAATTGCGCTGCCGGCCAACGCGGTCGGCGCGCCGATCACCTACATGGCCGGCGGCAAGCAATATATCGCTTTCTCCGTCGGCGGCGGTCCGTTGGTCGAGGAGATGATCGCGGTTTCGCTTTGACGGCGTTGTTTTTCCGTGCGTCGCCCCGGCGAACGCCGGGGCGCATACGCCGAGGATTCTCGTTTCGGCACTGGTGCCGAGACCTTCTGCAACAATCAGCGCCCGGGGTTATCGGTCCCGGCCTTCGCCGGGACGACGAGAGATTTAGATCACCCCCGCCAGCCGCAACAGCACGCCCGCGGCGCACGATCCCGCCAGCACCGTCAGCATCCCCATGTTGAATCGAAAAATCGCAGTCGCAGCCGCGATGGCCAGGATCAGCGCGGGAACATCGACGCTCGATATCACGGGCATGTCGAACGACAGGCCGAACGACCGCACCGGCGAGGTTTCCCGGAACACGGTGTGCAGCGCGAACCAGATCGAGAGGTTGAGGATCACGCCGACTACCGCTGACGTGATCGCGGTCAGCGCGCCCGCCAGTCCCTTGTTGCCGCGCAGGGTCTCGACGAACGGCGCGCCCAGAAAGATCCAGAGGAAGCAGGGCGTGAAGGTGACCCAGGTGGCCAGCAACCCGCCGAGCGTGCCCGCCAGCATCGGCGGCAACGTGCCGGGATCGCGAAACGCGGCCATGAAGCCGACGAACTGCAGCACCATGATCAGCGGGCCCGGCGTGGTCTCCGCCATGCCGAGGCCATCCAGCATCTCCCGCGGCTGCACCCAGTGATAATGCTCGACCGCCTGCTGCGCGACATAGGCCAGCACCGCATAGGCGCCGCCGAACGTCACCATCGCCATCTTGCTGAAGAACAATGCGATCTGGCTGAACACATTGGCCTCTCCGAACGCGACCAGCAAGGCGCCGACCGGCACCAGCCACAGCAATAGCCAGACCGCGCTGACCTTGAGCGCGCGCGGAATGCTCGGACGCACATGATCGGGCAATTCCTCGCCGAGCATGCTGTCGACCGCGGCTGCGTTCTTGCCGCCGCCGTGCGGGACGGCTGCGAATTCCGGACGGCCGCTTTTGGCGCCGATATATCCGATCACGCCGGCGCCGATGATGATGACCGGGAACGGCACGCTGAAAAAGAAGATCGCGACAAAGGCGATCGCGGCCAGCGCGACCATGATCCGGTTG
>WNFA01010138.1_pt1 | contig 15585 bp, 13 predicted proteins | sample 5400481 | NCBI WGS metagenome assembly WNFA01 (sample SAMN13153340, study PRJNA577476) | soil metagenome | isolation source: 120 cm saprolite under Douglas fir tree site 2 hole 1 replicate 2 | place: USA:California | collected 2015-04-18
ACCATGGCTTCGGCGACTTTGCGGCGTAACGTGCGCTCGTTGCTGAGAAAGAAAGTCCGCGCCACCTGCATGGTGACGGTACTGGCGCCCTGAAAATGGCTGCTGGTGTGGCGCAAGTCAGCCCAGGCAGCGCCGGCGATGCGCAGGAAGTCGAAGCCGCCATGCTCGAAAAACCGCTTGTCCTCCGCGGAGAGAATGGCGTGCACAAGCAGCGGGGGGAGATCGTCGTAGCGGACGGCGCGGCGCTTCTCGCGCGCGCTGTCGAAGAGATTGGTGATCAGCTCCGGCTCGATCTCGGCGTTATCGAGGGAGTTGCCGCCGCCGAGCGGGCGGATGGCGCGAATGGTTTTGCCGTTGAATTGCACGTCCAGCGCATTGCCGCCGACGAAGTAAGAGAGTTTGGAGGGGCGAATGTCGACCGCGTTGCGCTGTACGGTGTACTGCCCGAGGGCATTTTCATCGGTTTCCGGGCGATACCCGGCCCGCTGCAGATAGCCGGAGAGGTCTTCAGGCCCGATGGCTTGGCCAACGGAAATGTGCCCGGGAGCGGAAAAGATTTGCGTGGTGTTCTGCAAGACATGGCCCGAGAGGCGAGCATCGATCATGCGGGAATATTTTGTGTAGTAGTACGTGAAGAGGCCCGCGGCGGACAGAAAAATCGCGAAGAACACTCCGAGAATGGTTAGACCTAGACGGGAGGTCCAAAAACCCTTCAGGATGCGGATTTGCAAGCTTTAGCTCCCAAGTGGCTGGAATTCTATTGTCTCGCAAGTGCGTGCGGTAAGGAAGGCCAGCCAAGGAGTCGCGGAGTTGCGAAATGGGCACACATCGGAAAACGCGGAGGTTTTCTTGACGGTGCAAGGAGTGGCCACGGGAGCACAGGAGTTACAAGATCGACTTATTCTCGCTGGAAGGGGTGAAGTGAAGCTCCATTTTGTACACCATCAAGTCGATCGGTACGGTGTAATCGACGGAAATTCTTACCACCGACGCAGAGGCGAGGACCTTGATCTCGTCCTTTGTCAGCGGGATCTCCAGGCTTTCAGCTTCTTTCAAGACGGCTTCGCGGATTTGCTCTTCCGTATGGCGATTTACCACCGCAAAGCGCGCTTCCTCCTGCATCTTGTCGGCCAGCTGGTATTCGGCAAAGTAGGGAGGGAGGAGCTTGTAGGCAGCATAGAGTCCGAAAACCACAAGCACCGTAAAGGCAATAGCTTTGAGCCTGCCTTCGCCACGTTGGCCGCGAGCGCCGTAGCGCTGCTTGCTGCCAATCTTGCCCACTAGAATATCCCTCCACGGCCAACCGATCACAAAACACGCGTAGTCGCCGAAAAATAGCGGAACGCTTCGTATTTTTACGCTAACACCGCCGGAGAGTGGGTGTCGAGAGCCTGCCGCGGGCGATGTTCCGGCAGAGCAATAGGGCAGGAGTTGCGGCCGCCCCTGCCTGCGCAGGCAGGCCGAAGCGTATTCCCGTTATGCCACAACGCGTTAATAGGCGCGCGCAAAGATCGCGCGTTCAGCCGCTGGCTTCCCGCAGTAGACGCAAACGCCGGGGCCGCCCGATTGTTCGAGCGGGATGCAGCGCATCGTGGCGCGGGTCTCTTCTTTAATTTTGGCTTCGCACTCCGGGCTCCCGCACCAGTAGGAAAGGGCAAAACCCGTTTCAACCGCTTTCTTGAGGTCCTCATAGGTCCTCGCCTCATGCGTGTTGGATTTGCGGAACGCCAAAGCCTTGTCATGCAGCGATTGCTGAATTTCGGCGAGCAGGCGCTCCACTGTAACGGGCAGGCCAGCGAGCGACGCGCTAATCTTCCCTTCCCTCCCAGGACGGTCGCGACGCGCAAGGACCGCGGCTTGCTTGGCGACATCCTTGGGTCCGAGCTCGATGCGCAGAGGAACGCCGCGCATCTCCCAATCATTGAATTTCCAGCCGGGGCTGGCGCCGTCGCGCTCGTCGAGCGTGACGCGAATGCTGGCCTTCGCGAGCTCTGTTTTTAATTTTCGCGCGGTGTCGAGCACCAGGGTTTTCTCTTCTTCGGTCTTGTGTATAGGAACGATGACGACTTGATAGGGCGCAAGTTTCGGCGGCAGCACCAATCCCTGATCGTCGCCGTGCACCATGATGATGGCGCCGACGACGCGCGTGGAGAGCCCCCAGGAAGTTGTCCAGCAATGTTGGAGCTGGCCATTCTGGTCGAGGTAGCGAACTTCGAACGCTTGTGCAAAGTTCTGCCCCAGAAAATGCGAGGTGCAGAACTGCAAAGCCTTGCAGTCCCCCATCATGGCCTCTAGCGAATAGGTGGTGTCTGCGCCGGCGAACTTCTCGGCATCGGACTTCCTGCCGGGGATTACCGGAATAGCGGCGTCGTTGACGGCGAAATCAGTATAAATGTCGACCATCTGGCGCGTTTCAGCTTCGGCTTCCTCGCGCGTGGCGTGTGCGGTGTGTCCTTCTTGCCAGAAAAATTCCAGCGTGCGGAGAAAGAGTTTCGTGCGCAGCTCCCAGCGCACGACGCTGTTCCACTGGTTCATCAGCACGGGCAGATCGCGGTAAGACTGAATCCATTTCGACCACATGTGACCGATGATGGTTTCTGACGTGGGGCGTATGACCAGCGGCTCGGCGAGCTTTTCGCCGCCGCCGATAGTGACCACCGCAAGCTCCGGAGAAAATCCCTCCACGTGGTGCTTTTCCTTGTCGATAAAACTGCGCGGAATGAGCAACGGAAACGCCACATTTTGGTGGCCGGTGGCTTTGAACCGGCGATCCAGGGCCTGCTGCATATTTTCCCAAAGCGCCCACCCGTAGGGACGCACAATCATGCATCCACGCACCGGCGCGTAGTCGGCGAGTTGCGCCTTTAGCACCAGTTGGTTGTACCACTCGGAAAAATCCTGCGAGCGGGTGGGGAGCTTTTCTTCAGCCATGCGGCGGTTTGTCCAGTTTGGCTCGAGCCTTCTGACCTGAGCCTCTCGCAGCTGCACGCAGTGAAATTGCGGGATGCGCGAACTGAAAAGCGTAGCGGAGTGCACGGAGGCGTGTCAACGCGAGGCGAATCAGAGGTGCAGCGCGAACCTGGCCACCAATTTGGCGCTTGGCGGATCGCAGATCCTTCCGTAGCATCCGGTCTATGCGTTCCGGATTTCGCGGCGGTTCCGACATCGCTGGGCAGCTGCTCGCGTGGCTGGAGCCCCGCGAAGACGAGATGGCCGCGCTGCTGTCGGAGCTTGTCAGCGTGCCTACGGAAAATCCGCCAGGAAGAGACTATCGAGCTTGCGCGGACCTGCTGGAGAACAAACTTCGTCACGCGGAGCTCCCTTGCGAACGGAACGAATTCCGCGCCTCGGTCGCCGGAGCTCTGGCAAGCGACGAAGCAGCAGCGAGCCTGACGGCGAGTTTCGGCAGTGGAAGTCGCGCACTGTACTTTCATGGACATTACGACGTAGTGCCGGCGCAATCACCAGCGCAATTTCAGCCTGAGCGCAAAGAGCATTTCCTATTTGGCCGCGGTTCTTGCGACATGAAAGGCGGAATTGTGGCCATGCTCTTTGCGATTCGCGCGCTGAAAGAATGCGGCGCGGCGCTAAACGGCAAAATTGTGCTGACGCTGGTTCCCGACGAAGAAACCGGGGGAGCTCGTGGCTCATCGTGGCTTGCGCGCGAGGGAAAGCTCGGCCGCAACGCAATTGGGATGCTCTTGCCGGAGCCGACCAGCGGCGTCGTATGGAATGCGAACCGCGGCGCGATTTCTTTGCGGATTAAAGTGCTAGGCAAGTCCGCGCACGTTGGTTTGCAACATCGGGGCGAAAATGCGTTCGAGCAGATGTCGCGTGTTGTGGGGCGGCTCAAGGAGCTGAAGCGCGAAGTTGAGCAGCGCCAGACGGCCTACGCGATCGGCGCCGAGCAGACTCGCAACTCCATTTTGATGCTGGGCGGCGCGAGCGGTGGCGGCGCGAATTTCAACGTCGTCCCCGAGCAATGCTGGTTCACCCTCGATCGGCGCATCAACCCGGAAGAAGATTTCGACGAAGAAAAAGACCGGCTCATCGGAGTGCTGGCAGAGTGCCGGCATGATGGAATTCGCCTGGAGTGGGAGATTTTGCAGGAAGGCCGAGCGGCGGCTTCCTCGCAGGATGAGAAGCTGGGCCATGGACTCGCGCAGAGCGTACAGGCCGTAAGCGGCGAAACACCGCGATTTGAGATGTGCCCCGGTTTGCTGGAGATTCGCTTCTACGCCGCCCTGGGAATTCCAGCATACGCATACGGGCCTGGGTTGCTGTCGGTTGCGCACGGGCCGCAGGAATATGTCGATTTGCGGAAGGTGCGCGACTGCGCCGCTATTTACGCGCTCACCGCGACTGAGATGCTAAACGCGTGAATGGTTCCAGCGCGCTTATGGCAAGCCGAAAGCGAATAGTGCCGAGCCCGCGGCCACCGCGACGTACTCTTTTCCGTCGATGGCATAAGCCATCGGCGACGAATACACCGACGCGCCGGCCTGGAAGTGCCAGAGCGGTTTACCGGTGGCGGCATTTAGCGCGATAAAATTTCCTTCCGCGTCGCCGGTGAAGACGAGTCCGCCCGCGGTCGAGAGCACTCCGGACCATGTCGGCGACGGATGCTTCCATTCCCAGTTGATTTTTCCGGTGCCGGGATCGATGGCGCGCAGCGCCCCCCAAAACGGCTCGGCATCGTCGTTGGGAAAATACGCGCTGCCGTAATACGCATGCCCCGCCTGGTACGGCTGCGCCGCGGTGCTGAAAATGTCGCACTGTTCGCGCGCGGTCACATAGAACAAGCCGGTTTGCGGGTCGAAGGTGGGCGACATCCAGTTGGTCGCGCCAGCCGCGCCGGGGCAGACGCGGCTGCCCTCCGGAGTGGGACTCGCCTCCTTGTTGGCGACAGGCCGTCCCTCGGTGTCCTTGCTGCTGCTCCAGGTAACTTTGGCAAACATGCTCGAGGAGAGTAATTTGCCGCTGCCGCGATCGATCACGTAGAAGAAGCCGTTGCGGTTGGCCTGAATCAGCAAGTGCTTGCCGTCGCGCTCGAGCAACACCGGAACTTGCGTGGCATCGTAATCATGCTCGTCGTGCCTGGTGAACTGGAAATACCACTTTAGCTTGCCGGTGTCGGGGTCCAGGGCCAGTAGCGAATTGCTGTAGAGGTTGTCGCCTGCGCGGCCCTCACCGCGATTGGAAGGCGACGGATTACCCGTGGTCCAGAACGTCGTGTTGGTCGCGGGATCGTACGAGCCGGTGATCCACGCGGGGGCACCGCCGATTTTCCAGGAGTCGCCCTCCCAGCTTTCGTGACCGGGTTCACCCGGACCGGGAATGGTGTAGAAGCGCCACTTGCGCTCACCAGTGTTCGCTTCGTAAGCATCGATGAAGCCGCGAATGCCATACTCGCCGCCGCTGACTCCGACGATGACAATATTTTTCACGGCCAGCGGCGCGAGCGTGATGCTGTAGCCCTTGGCGTAATCGAAGGCAATCACATCCCACACAACATTGCCGGTCTTAGCATCCAGCGCAATCACGTGCGCATCCAAAGTGCCCAGGAGAACCTTATCGCCGAGAATGGCTACACCGCGATTGATGCGCCCACAACATGGCCGAATATCCGCCGGCAACGCCCGCTGATATTGCCAGATGGGTCGGCCGGTCCGCGCGTCCAACGCGAAAGCACGGTCGTCTTGGCCGGTGCCATACAGAACGCCATCGACAACCAGCGGCGTAGCCTCGAATTTTCCGCCGGCCATGGTCTGGTATGCCCATTGCGGCACCAGCGCATGCGCGTTGGCCGTATTGATTTGATCGAGCGTGCTGAACCGGCGGCCGGCGTAGTCACCAGAATAGGTCAGCCAGTTTTGCGGCTCCTTGGCGGAGTCCAGCAGCCGCTGCGGTGTCACCTGCGCTCGCGCAGAGCAACACGACAACCCGCAAATCACCAGGGTCGCTGTCGTACAAATCGCATGCTTCATGGCCACGCTCCCACGGATTTCGCGCACAAAGATCCCGAACACGCCCTAGACTCCCTCAACCAGCACAATGTTGGTTCTTGCCGCCTTAAGTCTGGCGGTCTTCATTTCCTTATATTCTTCGCAGTCATACCAGCGTTTGGCCTGCTCCATATTGGGGAATTCCAGCATCACCACGCGCGATGGCTGCCAGTCTCCCTCGATCACTTCAAACTGGCCTCCGCGGACGATGTAGCGCCCGCCATACTTCGTCAGCGTGGCGGGCACGCGTTCCAGGTATTCGCGCATTCCCGCACGGTCATGAACATCTATGTCGACGACAAAGTAGGCCGGCATCTTTACTTACCCCCAGAATTCAATAGCTCCCAACTCACTTGCTCCCACCCAGGCTCAGCAAATACGCGACGATGTCCTGCAAATCGTTCTCCGGCAGCATTTTTTCGTCGTATTTCGGCATCAACGATTCGCGGCTCTTGTCGAGCGCCCGCAACTTGTCTTTCTCGAAAAGGTGCAGCTGCTCCCGTGTGTCGAGCACTTGCAGCGTGAAGTTGTCTTCGTTCAGCACGACACCCAGGAATTTCTGGCCACGGTCGTCAACGACCGTCACCGTCTCGTATTCCTGCGAGAACTCCTTCATGGCTTCCGTGATTCCCTGCGCCAGGCGCCGGCTGGGATTGCGTACAGAATCGACAATGGATTCCACGGAGCGACTCGAGCCCGTCCCCGTCAAGTCCGGACCAAGACGGCCGCCCTTTCCGTCAATCATGTGGCAAGTGGCGCATGAGGCCGAGCCGTTGAAAAGTTCTTTCCCGCGCGCCGCATTTCCCGTCGGCGAGCCCGATGTTTTTACTTGTACGCTGCGAATGTAGGAAATCACCTGCCAGATTTCCTCTTCGGTCATGCCAACGCCTTGCTGCGTCGCGCCATTCTGCGGCATGGCTGTGCCAGGGACTCCTTCGTTGATGGTACGAAACAAATCCGCGTCGGAATTTCCGTGCTTCTTCTGCGCGCGCGTCAGGTCCGGACCGCGTCCACCGCCGCGGGCGCCCAGCCCATGGCAAAACGCGCAGTTCGCGCGAAATTCAAATTCCCCCAGCTTTGCGGCGTTGGAATCATTGCCAAGCGGATTCTTGTCCTGCGCGCGTGCGGGCCTTGCAGCAAAAATAAAATGCGCTGCCGCAAGGACAGTGAGAATTACTATCCACCGTCGCCGCGTACGTGAGCAAACAATACCCATGCTTCCTCCTGCATCGGAGCACGCCGAAAATTTGCCCGCACTATACCACCGCGGGACGCAAATCGCTCCGCGCCCTGTTTAATAAGGTTGTACTCGCTTAGTTTTTTGCAGCAGTCACGGGGAGCGGCTTGGTCTTGCGTTCCGACAGGTTTTCTCGCCTCATCTTATCGGTGCACTCGGCTATTTCGTCATCAATCTTCTTGATTTCCAAAGCAAGCTCAAGATCATGGGGATTTCGCGAATATCTCTTGAACAGCGCGTTCCTTTTAACGTTCAAGTCTTCCCGTTGTTTCTTCCAGAGGTCTTTGCTTGCCAACGTGTGGTTGCCCATGGAACCAGTGTGGACGCCTTTTCGCATTATTGATACAGATTAGTGCCCCTTGGTGCCCGCCCCGTCATTCGGTTTCGGCAATTCTTGCTCGGACGACCCGATACCGGATTGTCCAAGGTGAATCGTTTGACTTGGACCTGTCGCTGGCCTACTATCCGCGACAAACATAGCAGGGACCGCGAGGAACGTTGGATGAGCGATTGGGTACACATACAGGCGGACTCCGGAGAGCAGTTGACGCAGTTGCATCACTTTTCTATAGTGAAGCAGCAGGCCGGCCGTAACGTCACATTTGCGATCACCGTGAAGGAGTTTGCCGTGCCGCCCCCCGGACAGCGCCTGCGGTTTTTACGGCTTATCCGGCAGTTTCCGTACGAGGACGCGGAGCGCGCCACTTCGTGATTCTGCACTTCACAAAACGAACAATGCAGCCGGGTGTGACCGTACTCGCGATGCAAGGCAGCATCCACTGCGGACCGGAATGTGCGCGCCTGGAGCGAGAGGTGGATGAGATGATCGCGGCGCACGAAACGCACGTGATTTTCGATATGGCCGGCGTCACCCATGCCGACAGCGCGGCGATTGGCTCGATCGTAAGGTGCTTGACAAAGCTAAAAGCTGCGGGCGGGGCGCTGCGCATCGCCGCGGTACAACCGATGATTGACTATAGCGTGAAATTGACGCAGGTGAACAAGCTGATCGAAATGTTCCCCACGGTTGAGCTAGCAGCGAAGGGATTTTCCGCGCCGGAGACGAGTGCAGGTCGGCAAGCGTAGCATCCTCGAGCGATCCCTTTTTGCGCTTCTAGACATAATCGAGCAGCGTCATGAACCCGAAATCCATGTGCAGAGCTGGTGGCGGTGAAACAGCTGGTTCCCCGATTCTTCGCATTTTCACTTAGACAGGAACGCAGCGTCCCGACTACTCTAGGCGCCAAACGGAGAACTGATGCTAACGGACAACTACGCAAATGCGAACGGCATTCGACTGCACTATGTCGCCGCCGGAACAGGCCCACTCATGCTGTTTCTGCACGGTTTCCCGGAGTTTTGGTACGCCTGGAAGAATCAACTGACTGACTTCGGCAGCGATCACCACGCCGTCGCGCTCGACATGCGCGGCTTTAATCTCTCCGACAAGCCCGGCGACATCGCTCAATATCGCCTCGACATTTTGGTCGAGGATATTCGCGCGTTCGCCGCCCATCTCTCCCCAGGCAAGAAATTCGTCCTCGTCGGTCACGACTGGGGTGGCTTCGTAGCTTGGGCCTTCGCCGCCGCCCATCCGCAGGCTCTCGAGAAATTAGTGATCATCAACGCGCCGCACCCCGCCGTCTTCGCTCACCTCTTGACTTCCGATCCCGCCCAGCAAAAGGCCAGCGAGTACATGGAAATATTCCGCAGCGCTCAAGCCGAGAATATTCTGACAGCCAACAATTTTGACATCCTCGCGAACAAGGTTATGGTTTTCGGCTCGCAAAACGGCCTGCTGCCGGAAGATAAGCCCGCATACATCAAAGCCTGGTCGCAGCCCGGCGCTCTCACGGGCAGCCTCAACTACTATCGGGCCAATCGGCTTAGCACGTCGCCGCTAGCCGACGTCGCGAATGCTTCCTCATTCGTGGTCAACGTTCCCACCCTAGTCATCTGGGGCGAAAAAGATCCTGCCATGGTGCCAAAAAACCTCGATGGCCTCTCCGAATTCGTTCCGCAATTAACCATAAAGCGCATCCCCGATGCCTCTCACTGGCTCGTCCACAGACAATCGGCCGATGTAACCGCTTATATCCGCGAGTTCCTCCGACCAGCCCGGCGAGGCGAAGCTAAGGCACAGGCTTGACGATCAGAGCCAGCTCAGGCAGAACTTTTGCACACCCGTGCACAGATTTTCACAACTGTGGCGCGAGATTTCGATTGACCATAAAAACAAGAAAAACTATCTTCACGCCAGATTGAACCGAGAGCGTAAGAGCTTTGCGGCTCAGTTTATAGAGGGCGCAAAAAGCCTAACTGGCGCATGCGCCCTCATTTTTTTGGGCCTCGCAAATCCTCATTCGTTCGGGCATGCTGCAAGGTGCACCCTTCGCCCCTATGACTCGCATCACACCTTCCGATGCTTTCGCCAGCGCCCAATCCTAGTCTGACCCCGCGCCAGTTGCTTGCCGCCTGGGGCAAAATCTTGAGCGGCCGCGTCCCCATGCTGTCCATTGAGATCACCCGCGAGTGCCCGCTCAGTTGCCCCGGATGCTATGCCTATGGTGAGACACACTTGGGCGGCGAAGTCACCCTGCGCGACCTGCACGATTTGCGCGGAGACGCACTGGTCGAAGGTGTATTAGAACTCGTGCGCAAGCATCAGCCCCTCCACGTTTCCCTGGTGGGCGGCGAGCCGTTGGTGCGGCATCGCGAGCTGAGCCGCATTCTTCCCGCCCTCAGCGACCTGGGCGTATTCACGCTCGTGGTTACCAGCGCCGTGATCCCCATCCCGCTGGAGTGGATGAAGATCCCTCGTTTGCGTGTAGCCGTGTCGGTGGACGGCCTCCCCGAGGATCACGACATCCGGCGCAAGCCGGCAACCTACGAGCGCATCCTCAAGAACATCCACGGTCGCGAGGTCAATGTCCACTGGGTCATTACGCGCCCCATGCTCGAGCGGCCCGGCTACCTGGAAGAGTACGTATCCTTCTGGAGCGCGCGGCCGGAGGTCAACCGCATCTGGGTGAGCGTTTACACTCCTCAGCTTGGCGAAAAAAGCTTGGAAATGCTGACTCCTGATGATCGCGAAGTCCTGGCGCGGCGCTTGCCTTCCTTGTCTCCGCAATTTCCGAAACTCCTCCTTACCGAGGGCATGGCTCAGGCTTTCCTTCATCCTCCAAGCAATCCGGATGATTGCCTTTTCTCCAAAATGTCCGCCAACTATTCCGCCGATTTGCAAAGCCGCGTGGAGCCTTGCGTCTTTGGCGGCACGCCAGACTGCTCTCAGTGCGGTTGCACCATCAGCAGCGCTTTACACTGGATCAGAACGATCAAACTCGCGGGTCCCGTGAAGATCGATCATTTCGTCAGGGGCTCGGTGGGCGTTGGCACGCTGATGAACCGCCTCCGCTCGCACTCGATCCGGCCTTCGCGTTGGCGTTCCGGTGCCGCGAAGCCAAAGCCGCCGGCCGATCTCGTGCAAATCCAACCCTGACCGTCGAGCGAGAAGCTCCGTCACCGCCCGTAGACCAACACGTGAAACGTTCCTTGAATTGCCGGACGCTGCGGGTGCGGCCGCTCCGTAGTGGGCGCCGGTGCAGGACCAAAATCCGCCGTGTCCAGGAACAGGTTGTGCGTCTTGGTGTCGAGGCCCATGGTTTTGGCGCCGTATTCGGTCTTGATGGTTTCCGCTTCGCTGAACTTGTCGGAGGAGTCTTCGTGGAAAACGTGGACCATACCCTCCCGCGTAGAAACGAAGACCAGCCCGGATTCCGGCTCGTAGGCCGCGGCATCCACGCCGGCAGAGATCGGGAACGACTGGAGTACTTTTCCGCTGTCGGAGTCGAGCACCACAAGCATCTGCGGATTGCGTCCTGCGCTGAAGAGCCGGTGGTGCGCAACGTCCATCGCCAAAGCTGTCGGCGCTCCGGCGGGAGCGAGTGGCCAGCGCGATTTGATCTTTAGCATGCGGGAATCAATGGCCACAAGTTCGCTCTTGTCTTCCAGGTTGACGTAAACAGTTCCGTTGCCATCGGCCACGGCAAACTCCGGGCCGCCGCCAAGATCGATGGTCCCCACCACGCTGCCGCTCTTCGCGTCAATCACCGTGGAGCTGTGCGGATCGCCATTCATTACGAAGACGCGCTTCGAGAAGGGATCGTAAGCGACGCTGTCGGCGTCCTTGTCGGCCTTCGCTTCGCCGGTCACCTTGAGGCTCTGCAGATCGAAAATGACCACCTTGCCCTCAGCGCCGTCAGTGATGAAGCCGCGCCCAAACTCGCTGGCCACGGCGACCCCGTGATCTTGCTTCAAGCCGGTGATGTTGCCGATGAGCGCGCCGCTGTCCGCGTCGATGACCTTGATTTCCGTGCCATGGGAAAGGTACACGCGGCGCGCGGCAGAATCGACCGTGATGTAGTCGAAGTACTCGCGAGCGGCCCCCTCCGCCGCGCCGAAGCTATATTTCTTGAGCAGATGATAGCCGGGCGCGGCCGCCATCAGCGAGAAAGCACCCAACACGATCACCAGCACACCACTTGCAACACGTCCGACACCATAAAACTTCATGCGAACCCTCCCTTGCGCTTGACGGCGTTCCTCTTCAATACGTCGGATCTCCGTCTCCGAACGAAACTATCCCCACGAGTCTAAACAGAAGATAAACAGAAGCTTCTCCAATGACGAATTCCTCGAACGAACTCTTGCCTTCGAGATGCGCCAAATATGATAGATTGGCAGCCATCCGGTGAGGAAGTCACGGCGCAAGAATGCGTTTGAGTAGGCTTTCCCGAAGGTCCCGCAATTTCTCACCTTCAGGATCCCCAGGAGGTTCCATGAGGCAACCGAATCTGCTGGCTTCCCTGTTTTCAGCAACATCAATGAAGGCTGCGCGAAGAGTGCTGGCGTCCCTGCTGCTTTGCCTCGTCTTGCTTATGGCCACGCCAGCGCATGCACAAGACCATTCGGCGATGCCCGCGACACCAAAGAAACCAGTCGTCGATGAGTATCACGGAATCAAAGTTACCGACGACTATCGCTGGCTGGAAGACTGGAACGATCCCGCGGTCCGCGAGTGGAGCGACGCACAGAACCGCACGGCGCGCGCATACTTCGATGGCCTTGCCGTCCGCGAGCCAATTCGAAAGCGCCTTCGCGAGGTGGCCAATGCGACTTCGGTCAGCTACTACGGCATTCAGGGGCGGGCGCCTGCATTGTTCGCCGTGAAGGCCCAGCCCCCGAAGAATCAGCCGTTTCTTGTTGCACTGAAATCTTTGGACGACCCGGCTTCAGAGCGTGTGATCGTCGATCCCAATCAGCTCAATCCGAAAGGCTCAACTGCGATCGATTTCTATGTGTCTTCGCTCAACGGCCGCTTTGTGGCCGTCTCACTTTCAGACGGCGGGAGCGAGGAAGGCACGGTGCACATTTACGATGCATCCACGGGTAAGGAGACCGGCGACGTCATTCCGCGCGTCAACAAGGGCACCGGCGGCGGAAGCGTGACGTGGAACGGCGATGCATCGGGGTTTTTCTATACCAGGTATCCGACAGAAGGAGAGCGGCCCCACGAGGACTTGGATTTCTTCCAGCAAGTCTATTTTCACAAACTGGGGACGCCACCGAGCGCGGACACGTATTCGCTCGGGAAAGGCCTTCCGCGCATTGCGGAAATCCAGCTGCGAACCTCGGAAGATGGGCGGTACGCCCTGGCGGCGGTAGCGAACGGCGACGGCGGTGAATTCGCACACTACTTGTTGGATCTCAAGAGCAAGAAGAATGATGCGTGGATTCAGGTAACCCAATTTTCAGACAAGATCACACAAGCTGTGCTTGCGAGAGACCAGGCGCTTTATCTGCTATCTACAAACGGCGCATCGCGCGGCAAAGTGCTGCGCCTGCCGCTGGAAAACCCAACCTTGGCCAACGCACAGACCGTAGTGCCGGAGAGCGAAACGGCCATTGAAGCAGTCGTACCAACCGCCACCCTTCTATACACCATCGATTCGGCTGGAGGACCATCTCGCATCCGCGTTTTTGATCACCAAGGGCATGCCAGAGGCGAAGTAAGCACGCCACTGCCGACGTCGGCCGTGTCCGACGCGAGTTCCCCGCAAGGGGACGATCTGCTCTTTGACAATGAGTCGTTTCTCGTGCCCAGCGCGTGGTATCGCTATGACGCAGCGACGCAAAAAGCGGTCCGTACCGCCTTGTTCCAGACTTCGCCGGTCGACTTTAGTGACACGGAGGTGGTCCGCGAATGGGCTGTTTCCAAGGATGGAACGAAAATCCCGATGAGCGTAATCCGGCGCAAGGGTATCAAGCTGGACGGCACTGCGCCTACGCTCCTGACGGGCTATGGCGGCTACCGCATTAGCTTGAAACCATACTTCAGGCCAAGCTGGCGGCTATGGCTGGACGCCGGGGGAGTGCGCGTGGTGGCCAACCTACGCGGCGGCGGGGAGTACGGAGAGGAATGGCACCGCGCGGGTAATCTCACCCACAAGCAAAACGTTTTCGATGATTTCGAGACGTGTGCCAGGCATTTGGTGGAGGCTGGTTATACGCGGCAAGGAAATCTGGCGATTCTCGGCGGGAGCAATGGCGGCTTACTGATGGGTGCTGCGCTTGTGCAGCATCCGGAATTGTATCGTGCAGTGGTTTCCTTCGTGGGCATCTACGACATGTTGCGCAGCGAAGCGACCACAACCAATGCGGTATTCAACATCACGGAGTTCGGCACCGTGCAAGATCCTAAGCAGTTCAAAGCGCTCTACGCCTACTCCCCATATCACCACGTGGTGGACGGTACCGCGTATCCCGCCGTGTTGTTCCTGACCGGCGCGAACGATCCGCGCGTCAATCCAGCCAACTCGCGAAAAATGACGGCGCGCTTGCAAGCTGCCACCAGCTCCAAGGCGCCGGTGCTGCTGCGCACCAGCGCGACCTCCGGTCACGGCGTGGATACCAGCCTGGACGAACAGATCGAGGAAAGCGCCGATTTTTACGCCTTTCTGTTTGACCAGTTGGGACTAAAAGCCCCCGAAAGCGCAAAGAAATAATCCTTCGACCTAGCTGCTGATGTCAGACGCTTTCTTCATAGGGTTATTCATTTTCGCGATTGCCTCGGACATCGCTGCCTGGTGGTAGTTCGGAAAGACGAGGCGCCCCGGAGCCGTTTTCGCGAAGGGTCCAACTCTCCGGCGCTCGGACGTTCAGACGTTCCAGGTTCCTGTTGTAAGATGGAGCCCTCTAACTCCGGGGACTAAACCATGACGCAGACTACCGATGCCAACAACCGCATGAATCGCCCGCTGGATGTGGTCGATCCGCAAATCGCGGAGCTGCTTCGCGACGAAGCGAAGCGCCAGGCTACTACTTTGGAGCTGATTCCCTCGGAGAACCTGGTCTCCGAGGCGGTGCTCGAGGCCATGGGCTCGATTTTCACCAACAAGTACGCGGAAGGCTATCCCGGCAAGCGCTACTACGGCGGCTGCGAGTACGCCGACAAGGTCGAGCAACTGGCCATCGATCGCGCCAAGGAATTGTTTGGCGCGGAACACGCCAACGTGCAAGCGCATTCGGGAACCTCGGCAAACATCGCGGTGTACATGGCCACGTTGAAGCCCGGCGACACCGTGCTGGGCATGAACCTGGCGCACGGCGGCCACCTGACGCACGGGCATCCGCTGAATTTTTCCGGCCGCATGTACAAGTTCGTCGCTTACGGCGTGCGCCAGGAAGACGAGCGCATCGATTACGAAGAAATCGAAAAGCTGGCGCACGAGCACAAGCCGCGCATGATCGTTGCGGGCGCCAGCGCGTATTCGCGCGTCATCGATTTCGAGCGCATAGGCAAAGTCGCCAAAGCCGTCGACGCGATTTTCTTCGTCGACATGGCGCACATCGCCGGCCTGGTCGCCGCGGGCGTGCATCCGAGCCCCGTGCCGCACGCCGACATCGTCTCCACCACCACGCACAAAACGCTGCGCGGTCCGCGGGCAGGTCTTGTGCTTTCCCGCGCCGCGTATGCGAAGGAACTCGACCGGCTCACGTTCCCCGGCATGCAAGGCGGCCCGCTGGTGCACACCATCGCCGCGAAGGCCGTGTGCTTGAAAGAAGCCATGGAGCCGTCTTTCCGCGAATACCAGAGGCAAGTAGTCACCAACGCGCGGGCGCTGGCAGCATCCATCGCGAAGCAAGGATTCCGCATCGTGTCCGGCGGAACGGACAATCACCTTTTCCTGATCGAGCTGCACTCGCGCGGCTTGACCGGCAGCGACGCGGAAAAGGCCCTGGACCGCGCCGGAATCACGGTAAACAAAAACGCCATCCCGTTCG